>Ga0193751_1000374_pt1 | contig 36299 bp, 38 predicted proteins | sample L1c2metaG_FD_143050 | JGI IMG/M metagenome (GOLD analysis project Ga0193751, IMG submission 143050) | Soil microbial communities from a riparian zone of the East river system, Colorado, United States - L1c2 | ecosystem: Environmental > Terrestrial > Soil > Riparian zone | place: USA: East River...
CGCTTGGGCGCACATGGAGGGCGGTGGTGTCAGTCGATGCGTCGGCATGCACGGAGAACTCGAAAGGGTATTTCGACATCGTCTTCACGCGCCTGAGCGAGAACGCACCCGATCTCGAGTTCCGCAAACAGTTTGCCTGGTCAGCGCCTTCGTTCGTCTGGGCAGTGCCATCAGTGAGTGTCGGCCTGGCATTCGCCGCTGATGAAGCGGTGGAGCGGTATCGGATTGAAAATATCACACCATGTATTTGTCGGAATTAAGCACGGCGATCGCGGTGCTCGCCAGTATCAACCGCAGGAGAAAAACACATAAGGTCGACCGCGTCGCCTGCCCATGGCTCATCAAAAACTTCATCGATAAGGAATTGGGCCATCATTCGGCGAGTAACTTCGTTATGGTCAACTCGCCATTGACCCGATCAGCGGCAAATCTGATCCGTGCACCGGGTCTGATTGCGTTGAGCATGATCGGCTCGCTGACGCGGAATTTGTCTGTGGAGCGTTCCACCCCAAGCCGTTGGTTTGCCTCGTGGCTGATCGTAATGACGCCGGCGCTGGGATCGACACTTTGGACGTCGCCGCTAATCACGATTTCGCTCTGAGCTGACAACGGCAGTGGAGCGAAGCACCAGAGCAGCGCGAGGAGGATCACCATCTTTCGCAGCGACATCTATTTCTCCAATGACTGAAACTGTTGGACGCGGATTTATCAAAACGATCTTGGCGTTGCTGCGTTCCACCCCGCAGATGATTCGCAACCGCAACCAGGTAAGTCGATCGCCAGATCACCGTCCCTTGGCTAATTGGTCGGCGTCACGGTGTAGCCATTGAAATACATGTGACTGTCCGCCTTTGACCACAGGCCAATGCGGCCGGATACTGGCTGAGGTAGCACATGCTCCAAGTAAAGTTTGCCGTCGAGATAGCCTTCCACCTTGGTGCCCGCGATGTGAACCTTTAGGTCGTGCCATTGGTGCGTGGCTGTTGGCGTATCGCGAATCCATTTCACGGAGGAACGCTTGCCCTTCTCAAACTTCCAAAGCACGAGGTTATTTTCCAGTGCGTTCGCGCGGATGGTTAGATAATCGCCATTCGGCTTGAGATTGAACAAGATTCCTGCGCCCTGATCGATACGGCCGGAAATTCCTTCGAAACGCACGGAGATTTCGCCGTTGCTGAAATTCGCGACATCCTTCGCAATGGCATATGGGAAGTACGCATAAGCCTGAACACGATCGAGAAATTCAGCGTAGCGCTCGCCGTAGAGCGTCCTCGCCTTGTCGGCGAGCCCGGCCGACGCCTGTCCTTCTTTCCATTGGCGCCCATCGACGGCCAAGACCTTATTATTGCCGTCAGTTTCAATCCGCCAGACGCCAACGAAGCCGAGGAAGGATTTCGGCTCGGCGCCGACTGTCTCATTCGAGAAATCGACCTTGAGGGGTTGTTCCGCGAGCGCGCAGAACAGAGAGACTGTAAGGCCAATGCTCACAACCGCAAAAGTTTGGATGTTCTTCCCGATGTTCATGACTGACCTCCATCTTCGATGAACTGTGATGGGATGTTGGGCGCGCGGCGGCTCCACCACCACGTGACGACAATCAACAACGGAAGCGCGCCGAGGAACCAGGGCAACGCATCCCATCCGCTCACCACTAGCGGATAGCCTGGAAAATCCCCTCCGGCCGCTGGTGCCGGAATTGGCATAGCCGCGAGTCCGTAGAGGAGCGGCAAGACTTCTCGATGACTGGTTGAACGACTCTTCGCCGATCGGCCGCCATAGGAATACTCGACCTCCCCGTAACTCTCCTCACTAGTACTGCCAACGACGGTTTGACCGATCGTCGCGAGACGGACCGTGACGTCTGGGAGAATTCGTTCGAGCTTCGACAGAACATTGCGCTGCAGGTCGATATAACGCGGGTCTTCCGGGGCCATATGCACGGTGATGACCAGCGGCTGGCGAAGGCCAGCTAACGCCTGCTCGTCAGCAGCGGGAAACGAATTGCGCCGGTCTTCCGAAAGATCGACCGACGTTTTGAGCTGTGTCGCGATCGCCAGTACAATGCCGATTGCGCAGACACAGAGGACTGAACGCATCAGCTTGGCGGAGAGTGCCACGCCGGGATGCAGCCAAATCGCTGCCAGCGCGGCAAAGCCGCCGGTCGCGCTGGCAATCCCCAACACAAGACCAGCTGGCAGAAGCCCCTGCTCGAAAGCGCGGAGAGTCTGGGTCAGTGACAGCCGGGAAATCCATGCCAGCACGCCGGGTTGCCCGGCGAGCGCGAAGTCCAGCACCCATGAGCTGATTGTGAAGGCGAGGGTCACGATGGCAGCAGTTGCTGAGCTTTCAGAAATCGCCGCCGCGAAAAGCGCAATCGCGCCGATCAACAGGCCATACAGCGAATGGCCGAAAACAAGGTTGAGGGTTTCTGGAGCATAGAGGTGTCCGCCGAAAGCTGACCATATTGCAACCGCAGAGATGACGGGACTGACCGAAATTAGCCACGCGACCATCACCGCCATCATCTTGGCGCCAATAAGGGTCGAAACTCGATAGGGCAACTGAACCAGAAGACGAAGCGCACCGGATTCCTTCTCACGCCCGAGCGCGCGCAGTGCGACAAATGGGAACAGCAGCGTTACCGTGACGTAGAAAGCCCCGAACGTCGGCACTAGCACGCCGTCGAGAGGAGAAAGCCCGCTGGCGAGCGCCGGCTGCTCCCGGGCGGCAGAGCTCGCCTCGCCGTAGAGCGTTACGGCCTGGAAAAAACTGTAGCCGACAAGCGGGCAGAGGATGAGCAGCATAGTCCATAGCGCGCGGCCGCTCATGACTTCCCAAAGTTCCTTGACAAGCAATGGACCGAAAGGAGCACGCCGAGCGCTGGCTGTGTTAGGTGAGTGCAAGGAACACATCCTCCAGACCAGCCGAGGGCAAATCGGTGCACACGCGAAGATCGCCGAGCGTACCCATGCCACGCACTTTGCCGTCCGCGAGCAGCACGAACCGGTCACAGATACGCTCGGCGTCGATCAGCTGATGAATGGCAAGAACTAGCGTGCGGCCGTTTGCTGCCACGCGACGGATGAGGCCCATAATGTCGCGTGTCTGTTTCAGATCGAAACCGTCGAACGGCTCGTCCATGAGCAGTAGCGGATGCGGCGTCAGCAAAGCCAGCGCCAGCATAAGGCGCCGCGCAAAGCCCTTCGACAGGGCAGAAACCCGCTTCCCGAGAACCGGCGCAAGGCCAACGCCGTGAACCGTTTCGCTCGCCTCGCTCTTTGATCTTCCATAGACAGCCGCGAAAAACTCAAGCACTCGCTCAACGTACTGGTCGTCCCAAGGCCGTAACCCGTCGGGCAGATAGAAAATCACGTCACGGCGATGGACCAGCGACAGGGCTAATCCGCGCCAAATGACACTACCATTGTCGACGGGAAGCACACCCGCCATCGCTTCAAGGAGCGTCGTCTTGCCCGATCCATTCGCGCCGATGAGACCGAGGATCTCACCACGCTGGATATCGAAAGAGACATCGGCCAGCGCCCGCTGCTCGCCGTAAGACTTGGTTATTGCTGCAACCTGCAACAGGACCGGAGCCTTTCCGGTAGGCGCTGGCAGACGGGAGGCAAGCGGCGCCATGTGCTGACCTATGGCTTGCGAATGAACAGAGGATGAACCGGACCACATGTTTTGTCGCCGGCCTCATCGAGACTCAGAGTGATGGAGGCAGGCGTCATCGCTGTCGGGGAAGCCGCCGCCGCTGGCGCGGCGAGCCGTTGCTGTGCAGCTTCGGGTTCAGCTCCTGGCGGTCGCCATTTTGTCCAAGGCAGCGCGGATTCCTTTCGCGAGATTGATGGCATCATCGTTCGCCCAGAAGTGCATGAAGAACAGGCGCGGCTGTTCTCCCAGCATGTGACTGTGCAAGGCCGTCACTTCGATGCCGTTGGCCCGCAGTGCTTTGATGACCGGATTGACCTCGCTTGCGATCATCACAAAGTCGCCGGTAATGGCAGCTTTGCCGCTGCCGGTTGGTTGAAAGCCGACCGCGGTCGCCACGCCTAACGGGCCGACGGGTGCGAGTGCCATCCCGTTTTCGGTGACCGGATCACGCCGCGGCACCGCAAACTGATAGACGCCGCCATTGGCCTGACCTTTGACCCCGATGATCTGGTCGAGTTGGCCGGTATCAAGATCAATCGCTGGCGGGGAGGCCGAGGCGCCCGGTGTGGCCAGCGGCGTTTTGCTTTCCGCCAAGGCCGTTCGGATGGCGGTCGCCATTTTAACCGGATCGCCGTGGCCGCCGACATGCATGTAAAAGGTCGCGGGACTGCTGCGCAGTAGATGATTGTGGACCGCAGTGATGTCGAGGCCGTTCTCGATCAGTTTCGTCATAACGGGTTTGATCTCGGTTTCCAGCAGCACGAGATCGCCCATCGCCATCGCTTCGCGGCCCATAGCCTTGAACGCGACCCAGCCGCCGAGCGCCAACGCGGGCTTGATGGTCACGCCATCGAGCGTCACTGCGAGATCGGTGCGCGGAAAGCCGTAGCGATGAACATCGCCGGACACCACCGCAGGCTTTCTGCCGAACGCCTCGTCGACCTTCTGCCAGTCGATGTTTTGAGCGTAGGCCGCCGTCGCCGACATCACCAAAGTCCCGCCAAACAACACCGTAGACAACACACGCATCATGTCCTCCATTCTTGTAATGGCTCACTGCTCTGTTGACCGCCCCACGCCTATGCGATTTGGTTTTTTCGATCGGTCCATAAGATCAGCGCCTGTTGATTGATGACGTGCCCGGCGCCGAACTGTGGATAGTCGACTTTTCCAGAATTCCTTGGAATGGCGGAGCGGATGAACCCGGACTTCTCAACTCGACGTTGTCCCCCGACGTCCAAACCTCATAACAATCCCTTCCTCCCTCTTTTCCGAGGTCCACGCATAGCTGGCCCTCGTCCACGCGCCACTTGCCTACACGGGTCCTGCCCATCTCGCGCGTCGTCAGCGTACCGTCCGCTCCATACGCCTCGACCCAATGTACGTGGTCGGTGAATTCCATCCCGACAAATTTCGCTCGAATCTGTGAGGCAGAAAGTTTTTTGAATTGCTCTGCGGCACAGGCGCCGATTTCGTTGAATGTCGCGGCGTAAAACAGAACTGTCAGTAGCGTGATGAGTTTCGTCATGATGCTCACTTTTTGTTTGTTATTTTTGTCGACAGCTTTTCATGCACCGCTCGTACTCAATCTGACAGGTCTTTCCAGAATAGCCCGACATGCAGGCGCGCCGTTGGTCGCTACATTGTTTGCAGCCGTTCGCCTGCTCCGCGTGCGTAAGACGCGGCGCGCTCAAGATGAAGACGATGATCAGCAGTGACGTGACGATACGCATGCTATTACCCTCCGGATTGTCATGTTGAATCGCCGCCACTCAGCACTTTGAAGTGGCGCTCGGCATTTTGCCAGCGGATCACCTCCATAAAGCAATCAACATAGCCGGCGGCTTTGGCGCCAAAATCCATGTGATAGGAGTGCTCGTACATATCGAGTACCAGGATCGGCGTGCCGCCGGCCAACGTGTGGCAATGGTCGGCCGCCCACTGATTGACCAGCTTGCGATCATGTGGTGACCACAACAGCAACACCCATCCCGAACCGCCGCCGAGCGCTTTTCCCATCGCGACAAATTCGGTGCGCCACCGTTCAAACGATCCGAAATCGCGGACAATTGTTTCGTGCAGTGGCCCCCGTGGCTCGCTTTGATCTCCCAGTCCATCGAAGAACAGCTCGTGCAGGATCATCGAATTCATCGCGATCAACTGCTCGCGCTTGAGACCGTTGATCAGGAACCCGGCGGCTTTGTCGAACTCAAGCTGCGCAAGCTGTTCGTCGATGAGATTGAGGCGCTTAACGGCGCCGCCGTAATTGTTCTCGTAATGGCTGATGATGAGCCGCTCCGACATGCCCTTGATCCGAGCGGGATCGCACGACAGCGGTTTCATCGTGTACGGCATGGCCAACTCCTAAACCCGTCGAGCCACAGAAAGGCATGACGACACGCGCGCCAGTCGCAACGGCGCGCCCGAGTCAGCACACGCACAACGATCGCTGGATATCCGCGGGAGGTCTGTCCGTCCAAGCGCAATCTCCTCGCCAAAGCGAGTGCTGCGCAGAGCTTGGACGGAACTCGTCTGACGGGGAGCCTGCTAATTCCCCGGAGCGGAACTATAGAGGACCGCTCCCGCAGCATGCAAGCGCGTTAGGTGGGGGAAACAAGCTTCGGGTCGTCAGCGATCCTGTGAAAAGGTCTGAGCGCCGGCGCGGCGAGCGATTGGAAAATTATCGCCAGTATTGACATTGCCGTCGTCACTCGCCACATAAGCGTTTGTCGGGCCACATTGCAGTCGCCCGGCTTACCCAAGGCATATCGCCCAAGCACTGCAACTCGCTCGCTCGCCGGGCTGAGGACTTTTGGCGATATGTCTAATCTCCACAAGCCTTTCGTCTGGTGGCGGGATTGCAACTCGGGCTTTCGACAACCGCCCGGTGAGCTGTCGCGTGCAGCCAAGCGTTGTCTCACTCCTAACGGAGATGAGAAATGTCTTGCGATAACTCGAGTTACTGCACCGCCGTTATCGACCTCGCGCCCGGTTCGAACCAGACCGTAGAGGTGGACGATTACGCCTCGAGGGAAACGGACCTTGAGGTGGATAATTCACTGAAACAAAGCTGGCGCGGACCAACTGCCGATCAATCCAAATCAAAAGGATACCGGCATGAAGTCCGATCACGCATTATTCAAGATTGTACAGAAACAGACCCCGAATACGTCTGGGGCGACGAAGGGCCGATCAATGACTGAAGAGGTCCTGACCACGGCATACCCCTGCCTTACAACCCCTGAAGAAGCTCAGACCGAAATATTTTCGGTCTGAGCCAATCGCAACGATGACGCTTCGATTACTCGGTCACATCGAACTTCCCCCGCATCGATCCAGCGGCGGTTTCGACCATGCCGACGTTTATTCGCCCACGGATCGAATTTACGTGGCGCATACCGCCAACGATTCGATCGATATGATCGATTGCGCCAAAGATCGCTACGTTGAATCGTTCGCCGGCTTCACCGCAGTGGCCGGCGCGCTTGTGTCTGAAGCGCGCGGTCTGGTATTCGCCACCAACCGCGGCGAGAACACCGTTCCAGTATTTACGCCTGGTGATGAACGGAACGCTTTCAAGATTGGCGTTGGCGTCAAGCCGAATGGCGTCGCATTCGACGCCGACCGAGGTCTTCTGGTCGTTGCCAACGTAGGCGATCCTGCCACTTCGGATTCCTATACCGCATCCGTCGTCGATGTGGGGCGCAAGGAGCGAATTGCCGAAATCAAAGTACCCGGTCGCACCCGCTGGGCGATTTACAGCCCGACACTCGAGACGTTCTTCATCAATATTGCGTCTCCAGCACGGATCGTCGCAATTGATGCGCGTAACCCGACCAAAGGGTCGGTGGAACAATGCGCGTAACTCGACCAAAGTGTCGGTGGAACATCAGGTACCGGCCGAAGGCCCGCATGGTCTCGAGCTTGATCCAGTAACGGGACGTCTGTTTTGTGCCTGCGATGCGGGGATCTTGTTCGCAATCGACGCTGCGTCTGGTCGCGTTCTCGATGATGTGCCCCTCAGCGGCGCTCCAGATGTGATTTTTTTCGATTCGCGATCCGGACACCTTTATGTCGCCATCGGTGATCCTGGCGTAATCGACGTTATCGACGTTGCGACGATGCGCAGGAGGGAGGTCGCGCCCACAGAACCGGGTGCACACACATTGGCGCTCGACCGGAAAAGAAGCAAAGTTTATGCGTTTCTGCCGCGCTCGCATCGTGCCGCAGTGTTCGTTGATACGACTTGATCGAGGGGTCAATCCCGATGCGTTTTTCGTGCATGGCTAATCAACACCAAAGCAAGTCCAAGGGAGATATCTCATGAAATGGATCACCCGCGAACACGTCAAGGTCGATAGGGTCGCGTGCCCGTGGCTCGTCAAAAACTTCGTCGATAAGGATGCGGAGTTCGTTTTCGTCGCGCCGGACAAAGTGATGGACGAAGCAAAGCGACTCGACGCCATTCCTTACGATGTCAAAAACGTCGAGTTAGGCCATCACGGTAAGGAATGCTCGTTCGAGGCGATCTTGAAAAAATACAAGCTGACCGACAACCCCGCACTTGTCTTGCTGGGCAAGATCGTCAACGGCGCGGACACCGATAATACCTTGTATCGACAACCCGAAGGACCCGGCCTGCAAGCTGTCGCAGAAGGCTTTCGTCATCTCGGGTACAAGGACGATCACGCACTGAATGCTGCCGAGTGGATCGTTTACGATGCGCTCTATGCCTACTGCCAACAAATGGTACGGCAGGGCAGGCTTGATGGCATGTTTGCAACGTAACGATCGGATCGGCCAGATTTTTCCTCTATCGAAACAACAGCACGGCGCCGGATGCGAATAGGAGAATGAACACAAGCTTGCGGAACTGCGCTTCATCAAGCCAGCCATAGAACTTCAGGCCCAGCCAGGTGCCGGCGAGCAGCACGGGCAGTGCGATGACAAAAAGCCATATCACTTCGCGTGAGATCGAGCCTTGGCCGCCCAGCCAAGCGGCACTCATGGCAAAAGTGACGACTCCCACCGGCTGAAACACGACGCGCTGTTCATCTTTGGCCCAGCCGCGCAATTGGCACCAGATTATCACGATGATTCCGGCAAGACCGGTCGCGCCGCCAAGCACGCCGTTGAGAAAGCCCGCTCCCACATCGCCCGCGGTGGCACCGGCTTTGATTGGCTTTATCGTTGGCCGTTGATTGGCTTTATCGTTGGCCGCAGCAGTCCATAGAGGCTGAACAGCACCAGCACGACGCCGACGCCAACTCGGAGGTAGTGCGGATCCGCATGAGCCAGCATCAACACACCGAGCGGCACGCCGAAAAAGGCACCCACTATAAAGGGTGCGAGCCGTTGCCAGCGCAACGCGTGCCGCAACTTCCAGACTGAATAACCCTGCACCACAAGCCCGAGGCCCATGATCAAGGCCGCGGTCTGCAGCGGTGTGAGGATGTAGAGCCAGACCGCGGCAGCGACGATGCCGAAAGCAAAGCCGCCAAGACCGGCAATTAACGCGGCGAGGAACGTGCCGCCGAGAAAGAGAACGGTGAAGATGCTGAGATCGAGGCTCGATTCCATGATGCTCGCTCCCAATACTGAGCGAGCAGCGCTTGCATGGAGAGGGCCCCATTTGACGGGGAGGCTGCGATATCCCCGACGTGCAATGATTACTTACCGTTACGGCGTCCTCAAGCCCCCACGAAAACAAATTGTTGCGACCACTTGCGGCAACTCGATTCGCTCGGCGACGGAACCAGCCGTTGTTTGAACGGTTCGTCACATAAAGGCGTTGCCGGTCCTGACCAATCCAGGACCCTTTTCGAGGAGAGAAAGTCATGAAAGTTCTCGGTAAAATTCGCACCACGGTTTTGGCCGCCACGTTAATGGCGGCGGCCGTTCCGTCACTTTCCACTTCTGCCGAGGCAGCGTGGGGTTGGCGCGGTGGCGGCTGGGGTTGGGGCGGGTTCGGCGTAGGCCTTGCCGCAGGCGCCCTAATCGGCGGAGCGCTCGCCGCGCCTTACTACGGCGGCTATTACGGCTTCGGCTATCCGGCTTATGCTTATGGCTACGGCAATCCGTACTATGGCTCTGGTTATGGCTACAGCAGCTATGGCTATGGCTATGGCTCTGGTTATGGCTACAGCAGCGATGGCTATGCCCCGGCCTATTACGGCAGTTACGGCTACGCGCGCCCGTACTATGCTTATGGCGGACCGTACTATCACCGCCACTGGATCCATCGGCGACACCATCACTACGCGTATTAGCACTGGCGATTACGCGGAGTGGTACTAGCGCCGGATGATAGCGCTGGCCTGTAGCGCCGACGTGAAGCGTCAACTCGTACCGCTGCGCGGTCCGACGCGACTGCGGGCTTTTGGTGTGAGCAATCGCGTTCGCGTCGCTTGCCGCGCTCATTTTGGCGGCTCCTATCTTTATCCTCTGTTGCTCTAATTAACTCGATTGTCGGTCAAACGCGCTTCATCTCAGTGAAATTTACGTACAAGTCTAGCAGGCGGCGGATACGCGCTGCGGGGGATACGCGCGACTTGAACGGTTCGCGACTTCCGCGATGGGGCCAACAAACAGAAATCGGCGCGCGCTACCGGCGATACAAGTTATGTTTGCGCGAATATGCATGATTCCACATATTGGTGCGCCGGTGTTTTCCAGACACCGAAGATACCGCCACGAAAGGGAGGGGTGACCAATGAAGGACAATCTCGTCGTCGCGCTGCTGTGCGCCTTGGCGATCGGTGCCGCGGGAATTACGGGGCCGGCGCTCGCTCAGAATGTGCTCACCACGCATCGTCTGTCGGCGGGGCTCGCAGCCGAAGCGGTGGCAGAGGCAGTCGCTGCCTGCGCCAAGCAGGGCTATAGAGTCACCGCGACGGTCGTCGATCTGGACGGCGTGGACCAGGCTTCATTGCGCGGCGATGGCGCCAGCATGTCCACGCTCGATGCTGCGCACGACAAGGCTTACACGGTGTTGATGCTCGGCGCTCCGCGCAATGAGGATTCGAGCGGCGCGATTACGCAGCGCATCGGTGGCGCGCCTTCGGCCGGCGGCTTGGCGAAGCTGCCGCACATCCTGCTGTTGCCAGGCGCCTTGCGCATTAAGGTCGGCGATGAGGTAATTGCCGCGATAGGAGTTGGCGGCGCCCCCGGCGGCGATCTGGATGAAGCCTGCGCCAAGGCCGGATTGGAAAAAATCAGCGCCCGCCTCAAATAATCGCCAGCTTCGTTGTCTGGTGATTTTTTGACACCGTAATTGGCGGCCTCAATCCGTCTCGGATTCCGGCACCGGCACGTTGAATCCATTCAGCGTGATCGAAACCAGACAATACAGGCCGACCAGGAAGATCAATTCGGCGGCGCCGTGCTGCCCGAACGCTTGTACAGCTTGCCGATAATTCAGTTCGGGCAATGTGCCGTGGTGAAGGAGCGAGGAAGCAACATCGTAGGCGACCGCTTCGTCATGCGTAAGGTCGCTCGGCCGCTGGCCGGCGACGATGGTGGCAAGCTTGTCGTCAGAAAGTCCGCGGCGCTCGGCTGCAATGACGTGAGCGTAGAGTTCATAGGAGGAGTGAAATGTTGCGCCGGTGAGCAGGATCGCAACCTCCCGCACCGTGCGTGGCAAGGAAGGGGAGACCGAAAGCGCCAAGGTCAGATCCCAGATCGGTTTGCCGATCTTCGGCTCATGCAGCCAAGGATTCCACGGCCCCATCAGCGCGCCGTTCTCGGCGATTGTTTTGAAGCCCTGGAAGTATTTTTCGATGCCGGCCCGCATGTCAGCATAGACCGGACGCTGTTCGGCGCTAAGGTCGGCGGGGGCGATCAAAGGCAAGCGCATAAATTGCTCCTTTTTTGTTGAAGGGTGCAGCAATCGTCCTTTTAATCACCAGACATGTTAATCACGCGACATAAAGCCGTCGCTGAGCGTTTGCATGAAGCTGACCAGGTTGTTTTCTTCCGCGTCAGTCAAGCCAAGCTTGCCGACCTTGGTCGTGTTTAAATTGTCAGTCGTTTCCGGCGCCGGCCAGCACGCCGTGCCTTCGCCAGTGCTGCCCGGCTGGCAGCGCGGCAGCACGTCCCGCGTGTTGTAGAAATGAACGATCGATTTCAGGCTCGTGAAGTATCCGTTATGTCCGTAGGCCTTCACGAAGTCCGCAGCCGGCCGCTTGTCGACGTCGCGCAGCGTCGGCACCTGAAAGCGTCCCTGGTTTTGCGGCGCGAGCTTGACCCATCGTGCATCGACGGCTGAGGGGTGGCTGAGTGTATGGCCGTTGGCGATGAAGTTGCCGACACCGCCGTCGACAAATGACTGGCCTTGCGGATTGGCGGCATAGCCGAGCGCGTCGGGTTTATTTTCAACATAGTAAGGCAGCCGAGGATTGGCGGGAACGCCGATATTGCTGGCGGTGAAATCGGTGAATAGCGGATCTTCGCCCGGCCCGCCGTCGCGGTGGCATTCATTGCAGCGCGCCTTGCCGCGAAACAGGTCGTAGCCGGCTTGCTCCGCGGCGGTGAACTGCGCTTTGCCGGCAAGCACCGCGTCGTATTTTGAGGTAAAGGGCGTCTCCTCTGCCGAGGTCTCATATCCGGCGATCGACTGCGCCATCTGATCGAATGTAGCAGCGGCCCGGCCGCGGTCAGCTGGCGTGAGATGAACCGGCGTCGGATCGCTGGCGGGCGCCGGCCCGGGACGGGCGCAAACTTGCTCGACGTCATTCGGCCAAGCGACGGCAAAGGCCTGGGAGCCCCAGACGCTTTCAAACAGTGTGCGGTATGGCCGCTGCGAAGCGCGGTAGACCGCGCAAGCAATGTCGGGCAGACCCATCTCTACAGGGTTGGTGGGTGGACCTTGGGCCTGCTCGGCCGCCGGATTGCCCAGCCGCCGGCCGGTTGCGCGCATGTCCCAGAAGTTGCCGCCGACTAAATCACCTTGACCGGGATTATAGTGCAGCACCGGTGAGAGCGGCGCATAGGCGTGTGTTTGCGGCTTGCGTTGGCTGTAGCGCGTGCGCACAGAGCCGGGATATGCACCAGTTGTGCGGTTAAGTTCCGATATGGGGCCGGTGAAGCCGGTCTCGGGCATGTGGCAAAAAGCGCAAGCTTCATTACGATTCACCGACAGCTCTTTGTCATACATTATCGCCTTGCCGAGCAGCTCGACCTGCTGAACCTGATTGTCCGGCGGCGCCGCTAGGCGACTGAGCGTCGCCTCTTCTATCTTGTCGATCTCGGATTCCACCCGCGCTATTTCTCTCAAGACCTCGGGCGTGAGCGTTGCACTGGTCGGTTCTTGCGCGCGCGCGACCGCGGCATTGCCGCTTGCTGCGTTTGGGTCGCGAGGCTGCGCCGCGATCGGCGCCGCACTGCTCGCCGTGACGGCGGCCACGATTGCGAGTTTCCAAGTCTTGAGTTTCCGTGTGTTGATCATGGCTTTTAGTTTCCTGCTTAGAGAACGGCAAAGAGCGGTGTGCCCGCGTCACCTTAACCGTGCGCCGCGGCATATTCCTCTAGGGATCGCCTCAGATCGGCGAAATCTTGGTGGATCTGCTCAAGCACGAAGCCGAGCGCAAATAGGCGCTCCGCCTCGTCGTTTGACAGAGGATGTGTCACGCCCTCCTTGCGCAGTAAAACGATCTCTGCGGTGTAGGTTTCAAGCGCCGCTTCCACCACAACAAGCGTCGGCGGAGAGCGGTGCTGTACGAGCGCAGTTCCGCTTTTGCGTAAAAAATCGCTTGCGTCCGCGGCCAGCCGCGTGAGCAGCGGACGAAGGCGCCGCGCGATAACATCCGGAAGCGGTCTGTTCGCTGCTCGCCCGACCATAACGAGGTCGTGGCGGAGCCGCAGCAAAATCCGTGACAGCACGGCCGGGTCTGGCTCGGTCACGACACTGACCAGGCGCTCGCGTTTGGCCTCGCCCGCGAGTGCGTGAAAATCGGCAACTGCGCCGCCAATACCGTCCTGAATGCGCCTGATCTCGTCGTTGTCGAGATTTTCTGTGAAGCCTGCCAGCAGCTTCGGCAACGCGTCGGCGAGCTGACCGAGTATACGAGCGGCGGCATCGACCCCGAGGCCATGCGCCCGCTCGGGAAACACCAAGAGTGACACAACCACCGCGATTGCGCCGCCCAGCGCAACCTCGAAGGTGCGATAAATCGCCGACTCGACCGGCCCCTCGCCAAGCTGGCCGGAAATCAAAAGGACCAGCACCGCGGAAAATGGCGCGACGCGAAAGCTCGGATTGAACGCGGCCGCGAGCGCCAACGGCGCGATAGTAAGCGCAAGAATACCGCCCAGCGCGATCGGCGTCGCATGCGGAAGCAGGAGGCCAATGATACCCGCATAGACCGCTCCGCCGACGGTTCCGATGATGTATTCGAGCGTGGCGCGCAGCGACCCGCCAACACTCATCTGACTGACGACCACGGCGGTGAGCACCACCCACAATCCGTTCAAAGGAATGGAGGTGAGCTGCGCAATCGCGAAAGCCAATAAGCCGGCGACTGTCGTCCGCAGGCAAAAGCGCAGTTTGGCGCGGTGAGCGCTCAGCTTGGCCCAGGCTTTTTTCCAATTGAGCGGCTTGTTCATGCGGAGTTGCGCATTGTTGTTGCCACTCCACGGTTACTGGCGCTTACTTCGAGCAATCGCTCCAGCAGCAAATTACAGTTTAGCGGCGGCGATTAACGCCGGGAACCGGGTCAATGCGGACTGCCCAGCGGAACTCGATTGCGATGTTTCCCTTCGGTAAAGCCCGTTTCATTCAGGCCGCGCCAGAATTCAGCTAGGAAACGTCTGCATAACGCCCTGACAGCGCGCTAAGGGAGATGGGGAAAACTGCCATGGTCGCGTTGCGCTCCTGGCAGCAAGCGGCCCATAGTCGATTGCCATGCGAGACATCTTTGCCTGCCGCGAATGCCAATCGATCTACGAGATCACCCGGGTGAGTCAGCCGCCGGTCTTGACGCCGTTTTGCAGAAATTGCGGCTGCAAATTTCCGCCCAGCGAGCTCGGCGATTGGCTCGCTTATGAGCGCGCCGAACCGGAATGGACGGTCGACGCCTGGCTACGCGGCGCACCCGAAATCCGGGACAATGTCAGGCACGACGAAATCGCGCCACTTAACAAATATCAAGCGCCCGGCGAGTTTCAGCCGAGCACGCCCGTGGCGGCGGAAGCGACCCTGCCCTCAGCGCGATTGCGAAGGCTCGCGCCATTTGTGGTCCGCACCTGAATTCTGGCGCCGAACAGGCCAAAAAAGCCAAGCGTGTCGCGCGCCACGCTGTCGCAAATCCGCAATACAGACCAATTTCATAGCGTTTCGCGCCCCGAAGTCGAAGCGGACATCGCGCGCCCGCAGTTCGGGATGGTAGACCGCGAAGTACGTCGCATTCAGTTTGACTGCGGCGGAGGTTCGGGCCGCACTTGCTCTTGCGGACCTGCGATGAACTCTAAAAACCTGAGACTTTCGCTGTAGCTCGGATTCCAGTGGGCATGCGTTGTGCCGGCCGGGACGAACAGACTATCGCCTGCCTTCAAAGTCAGCGGAGCTTTACCGTCTTCCTGCCAAATGCCTGTTCCCGAAACGACATAGAAAGTTATCGCCGCCGGATGAAAGTGACGCGGGTTGATTCCTCTTGGCGCGTACTCGGTATCCCACACAATAACCTCCCGCCCGGACGTCCCAGGAATATCGCGCTTGAGCAAGCTTTTGTGGGTGATGCCTACCTTGCCATGAGCGGCATCAGGCATGTCCACATCAGGCGGACGACTCGCGTTTGGCTCCGCTCGGGTTGGCTTTCCGGCAGCAAGGCTTGCAATCGCAACGGCCGCGATGATCACGAAACGAATCGCTGTCCTGCTTGTCATGAGATTTTTCCGCGCTGTCTGCTGAATTACCTAAGCTTGCGAACTTACCGTTTCGAATCGACGCTGAACACGATACCCGAATCGTGGTGCGCTGGTTCGGCGGAGTGCGGCAGACATTAACGCCGCTCTTGGTTATGATTATCCTGGCTATGATTAGCCGTATGCCGGAAAGTGCTCGGTTCGTCGGCATTAGCATGAAATCTCCCCGTAGAAATTTTTTGCATCTGGCAGTCGGCGCGGCTGCAGCCACGCTCGTCACGCGCGGCGCAGCGGCGTTGGACTATCCGGCGCGGCCGGTGCGACTGCTGATCGGATTCCCGCCCGGCGGCGGTTCGGATGTCGGCGGGCGCATCCTTGCCCATCGGCTGTCGGAGGTTTGGGGCCAGCAGGTCGTCGTCGAAAACAAACCCGGAGCGGGCGGTCATCTCGCCATCGACGTGGCCGCTCACGCCAATCCGGACGGCTACACGATGATTTGGGTCGGGGGCGCAATTCCGCTTTACGGCTTGATGATCGCGTCGATCCATTACGATCCGGAAGCCGACCTCGCGCCGGTGACGCTGGTCGGCACGTACCCGAACATATTGGCGGTGCCGAACGCCTCACCATGGCAATCGGTTGAGGATATGATTGCGGCGGCCAAAGCCAATCCGGGCCACATCACGTTTTCCTCGCCGGGGGTGGGGACCTCACCCCATCTCACAGGCGTGCTGTTCGCACGCATGGCTGGGATCGACATTCGGCACGTGCCTTACCGTGGCGGCGCGCCGGCATTGACCGATCTGATCGCGGGCCATGTCGATTGCATGTTCAATACTGCCGGCACGCTGCTGGCCGCCGTCCGAGCGGGCCAGGTGCGCGGTCTCGCGGTCACGTCGGCCAAGCGGTTTGCCACGGCGCCCGAGCTGCCGACGATCGCCGAATCCGGCGTGCCCGACTTTGACGTGACCTCGTGGTACGCGCTCTACATGCCGGCAAATACGCCGGCGCAAATCGTGCAGAAAGTGAGTCGCGACGCGACTGCGGTACTCAGCGAACCTGCCGTGAAGGCCAGGTACGAGCAGCTCGGCGTGCTCAGTGGCGGATCAAGTCCGGCGGAATTGGCGACCAGAGGACGGTCCGAAGCCAAGCTGTGGCGATCGGTCATGGAAGCCGCCGGCATCAAGCCGGAATAAGGTTGGATGGTCTGTCCCGTACATCTCGGCTAGGCTTAGCGGAGATTTCACCGCAAGCGTGGAGCGGCGGAAGGATTTTTTTAGTCGAACCATTTAGACGTAAGCTGACTGAATCGGGGAGCGCAGCATGCGGTTGCGCGATTGCCACAATTTTCATGACTTTCGCGAATTGGCAAGGCGACGATTGCCAAGTCCGATCTTTGATTACATCGACGGTGGCGCCGACGACGAGGTCACGCTCCGGCAAAACACCGCAAGCTTTGAACGCTGTGATCTGGTGCCCAACGTTCTCCGCGGGGTGGAAGCGCTCGATATTTCGGTCCGTGTCATGGGCCAGAAGCTTTCAATGCCGGTGTATTGCTCGCCGACTGCGCTGCAGCGCTTGTTTCATCACCAAGGCGAAAAGGCCGTCGCAGCTGCGGCGGCAAAATATGGCACCATGTTCGGCGTATCCTCGCTCGGAACCGTCAGCGTAGAGGAGTTGCGCAAGACTTACGCGACGCCGCAAGTCTATCAGTTCTATTTCCACAAGGACCGCGGCCTCAATGACGCAATGTTGCAACGTGCCAAAACAGTTGGCGTCGACGTGATGATGCTGACCGTGGATAGCATCACCGGCGGAAATCGCGAACGCGATCTGCGCACCGGCTTCTCTATTCCGTTTCGATTGACACTGGCGGGAATGTTGCAATTCGGAATCAAACCGATGTGGGCCGTCAACTACCTCACGCGTGAGAAATTTAAGCTGCCTCAATTGGACGAGCACATCGACATGGGGGGCGGGGCCATGTCGATCGGACGCTATTTCACCGAGATGTTGGACCCGTCGATGAATTGGGACGACGTGGCAAAAATGGTGCGGAATTGGGATGGCCAATTCTGCTTAAAGGGCGTCATGTCGGTTGCGGATGCAAAACACGCGGCCGAGATAGGTTGCACGGGCATCATCTTGTCCAATCATGGGGGACGGCAGTTAGACGGCTCGCGCACGCCATTCGATCAACTCGCCGAGGTTGTCGACGCAGTCGGCGACCGAATAGACGTTTTGATGGATGGCGGAGTTCAGCGCGCGACGCATGTGCTCAAAGCGCTTTCGCTGGGCGCCAAGGCCATCGGCGTTGGACGTTTTTATCTGTTCCCTCTGGCCGCCGCCGGTCAGGCGGGCGTCGAGCGCGCCTTAGGCCTGATGCGGGCCGAGATCGAACGTGGGATGAAGCTGTTGGGCTGCGCTTCGATCGCGCAGCTCTCGCGGGGTAATTTGCGGTTCAGGTAGTTGCTTGACGAGGGCGAGAGACGTCGGCGACGACAATGTCGGTCGGGCGCTGCACGCAGCAGTTTGGAGGTATCATATTGACGGAAGCGGTCGGGATCGTTCCGACGCCCATTGCGGCGATTTCAATCGCTGCATCGTCAACATCGAAGTCCAAGATCGCCGCGTCGGCTTGATCCCGATCCACAACGTTTTGCTCGTCATTCATGAGTCAAACTCCCGATCCAGGTGTAAGGCTTGCACCATTGATACAGTCGCGACGTTTCGCAAGATCGATTAAGATCGCCCGCAATCATACGATAATATCGCCAAATAACGAACAATTCCGTGGGCGCCGTACGCATTCGATAATTGATCAGTGGCATCTGGTGAACTCATGCAGCGCAAGGTGATGATCTCGTGTGCGGTGACCGGCTCCGCCGATACGCCGGGCCGCAATCCCGCCGTCCCGGTCACGCCGCAGCAGATCGCCGCTTCGGCGATTGACGCCGCCAAGGCCGGCGCCGCCATCGTGCATATTCATGTGCGCGATCCGAAAACCACCAAGCCGAGCATGGACACAGCGCTGTACCGCGAAGCCGTCGAGCGGATCAGAAAAAGCGGCAGCGATGTGTTGATCAACCTCACCACTGGGCCGGGCGCCCGTTTCACGCCCGACGATAGCGACCCTTCCAAACCCGGCCCGGACAGCGTGCTCAAATCGCCCGCGGACCGCGTGCGTCACGTGGTCGAGCTCAAGCCCGACATTTGCAGTCTCGACATGGGCAGCCTCAATATGGGTGACCGGGTGTTCGTCAACACCCCCAAGCACCTCCAAAGCATGGCCACGGCGATCAAGGAGGCCGGCGTCATGCCCGAGCTTGAAGTGTTCGAGACCGGCCATCTGTTGCTCGCCAAGCGCTTCATCGAGAATGGCTACGTCAAACCGCCCGGCCTGTTTCAGATCTGTCTCGGAATTTCCTGGGGTCAGCCGGCAACCACCGAGGCGATGGCCTATATGCGAAGCCTGCTGCCGCCGGGCGCTCCTTGGTTTGCCTTCGGCATCTCGCTGCATCAATTCCCGATGGTGGCGCAGACCGTCCTCCTTGGCGGACATCCGCGCGTCGGGCTCGAGGACAACATCTATCTGGAAAAGGGCAAGCTGGCGCCAAGCAACGCAGCGCTGGTCGAGAAGGCGGCAAAGATCATCGAGACCCTGGGCGATCAGGTCGCGACGCCAAAGGACGCACGACAGATCCTCGGCCTGGCTGCCTAGAACGGGATTAGATTCGGAGACCAAGCATCATGGACCTGGGTATCAAAGGATTGCGCGTCGTCGTTACCGCCGGCGCCGACGGAATCGGCCGCGAGGTCGCGCGTACTTTCCTGCGCGAAGGTGCGTTAGTCCACGTTTGCGACGTCGATCGCAGCGCGCTCGCTGCGCTGGCAACCAGCGATCCCAAACTGAAAACGGCTTTGTGCGACGTCTCCGATCGCGACGCCGTCACGCGATTTATCGATTCGGCGGCAGAGGCGCTCGGCGGACTTGATTGCCTCATCAACAATGCCGGCATTGCCGGGCCGACCGGCCGCGTCGACGATATCCCACCGGAAGAGTGGGATCACACGCTGGCCGTGAACATCACCGGCCAGTTCAATTGCGTGCGCGCCGCGCTGCGGCACTTGGCCAAAAGCAACAATCCATCAATCATCAATCTATCCTCGGCGGCGGGCCGCCTCGGCTTCCCGCTGCGCACGCCCTATGCGGCGTCGAAATGGGCGGTCGTCGGCTTCACCAAATCGCTCGCCATCGAACTTGGGCCGCTCAACATTCGCGTCAACGCGATCCAGCCTGGAGCCGTGGAGGGCGACCGGATTCGGCGGGTATTTGCGGCCAAAGCGCAGGTCCGCGGCGTGTCAATGCAAACGATCGCCGACGAGGCGATGTCGCATGCTTCGATCAAGGAAATGATCTCACCGCAACAGCTCGCCGACATGATGGTATTTCTTGCTTCGCCGCGCGGGCGCACGGTATCCGGTCAAGCCATCAGCATCTGCGGTGACGTGCAATCGCTGGCCTAGTTTATTCTATGTTCCAGTGCTCGCCGCTTCGCTCAGGCCAATTCCGGTTCCGTCTCCGCCGTTTGGCTTTGCGGATCGATCAGGCTCGCAAGCACCGTCGGGTCTTCGGCGGTGAACACCGTCATCGGCTCGACGCGACCGCGGATTTCAACCCGGTGCCGCTTGAGCGGATCGACGGCGACGCCTGCGGTGCTGCAGACCTCCTCTGATATAACGACGCGGCATTCCAGGGTTTTCGTCATGTCCTGCAACCGTGCCGCGACGTTCACCGCATCGCCGAGCGCGGTGAATATCGTGTGGTCACGAAAGCCGATGTCGCCGACGATCACTTCGCCGGCGTGAATGCCGATGCCGTATTGGATCGGGTCGCGCACTTCGGTCGCGAACTGGTGATTGAGATAAGCGACGTTTGACGCAACGAGCGCGGCGGCGCGCAGAGCCTGCCGGCAGGCGGTCGCCCGATCGACATCGAGGCCGAACAAGGCGAGCACTCCATCGCCCACGAACTGATTGGGCTGCCCGCCGGCGTCGGTCACCGCCTGCGAGGCGGCGTCGACAAATCGATTGATCAAAAAGACAATGTCGAACGGCAGCCGCTCCTCGCCGAGCTTGGTCGAACCGCGCATATCGACGAACATGCTGACGACGTAACGCTCTTCGCCGATATTGATGCGGCGGCGATTGCGCACGAAGTCCGCGCCGATATTGGGCGGCAAGACCGGAATGACGGCGACGTCGGTCTGCGGCCGCAGCTGACAAGCGAGCCGTATCGAGGGATCGCCCGCACCGACGCGATTCAACACGAAAGCTTCACGGCGCGAAGGCCGCGGCAGGGCGGCGCGATCACTGACGACGCGAACGCGGCAGGTCGAGCAGCGTGCCCGGCCGCCGCAGACGCTGGCGTGAGGAATCTTGAATCGCAAGCTCGCTTCCAAGACGCTCAGACCTTTCGGTATGCGGACCTGTTTGTCCGGATAGGAGACCGTGACCATTCCGCGCCGGCGCTCGCTCAGGCTGCGCACGCCGCGTGCGGCGAATACCAGCACGAGAGCGGCGGCATAGCCGGTCGGAAAATAAAACAGCGTGATGTCGTCAAGAACGGCGCGCTGCGGCGGCGCCATCGGTTTGATGTGTTGGGTCCGCCATTGCGGATCCTTGGCCAATGCGGCCACTTCCTCGGCGCCATGATGTGCGCCGATCATCGCCAGCGGCGGCAGCAGCACGGCTATAGCGAGCAGGATGGGCGCCGCCCATTTGAAAAACGGTTTCAGCCGCAGCCAGAAATAGAGTCCGATGCAGCCATGCGTCCACGCGATCGTCAGCAGCGCAAACTGCACCGCGATCATGTGTGGCCGCAGCACCCAGTAGGCAAACAGCGGCGCCGCGTAATTCACGGGGTCGCGCCCGAACACCCATCCGGCCAGGCGCACAACGCCGAAGTGACTGGCAAGCCAGAGCGGTATGCTCAAGCCCAACAAAAGCTGGGTCAGTTCCGCGATCGTGTAGCGAAAATGGCGGCGCTGATAGAGCGCCCACAGCCCAAGCGAGAAATGAATGGCGGCCGCGGTATAGAGCGTCGCATTGACGATAGGAATGCGCCACCACCAGATGTGAAACGTCAGCCACGTTTCCATCAATCCGTAGGAAACATTGCCGAGGGCGTGATTGAAGAAATGCGAGAAAATGTAGGAGAACATCACGAGGCCGCAGGCAAGGCGCACCTGCCGAACGCCGATGCCGCGCAGCCAATTGGCAATTCTCGTCGCCCGGTCCGTTGCGGGCGAGCGCACGTCGACGATTGCTGGTGCTAGTACCGACATGAGATGAACAGCTTTACAGGCCGAATTGACTAAGCGATAGCGCGATCTGCAAGCGCTCCAGCGTCAAATCGCTGCCGATCGCTCAGTGATAGCTCCGAATAGGCTGTAACCGTGCGGGCAATAGAAATTTGCCGCAAGTAGGCGAACGCCGTCGTGCAAGCTATGCGGTAGCGGCTTACTAATGCGCGGGCTTCGGCGGTTCTTTCTTCGGATGCCGCGTAAGAATACAGCCGCACGGTATGATCGCGAGTATCGCGATAAAGATCAGAGCAAGTCCGATGTTAGTGAAGGTCATGGCGTCCTCCCATGCTCAACCGGCACTTCCTGGTGGTGAGCGTTGGCCAGACATTCTTATCTCCTGCTTATCTCCTGCTTATCTCCTGCTTATCTCCTGCTTATCTCCTGCTTATCTCCTGCTTATCTCCTGCTTATCTCCTGCTTATCTCCCGCAAATTTCATGGCGCGGCGGGGACCGTGCGCAGGTAGGCCACGATCGCGTCGAGATCATCCGAAGCGAGCGTAGCATAATAACGGTACGGCGGGGACCGTGCGCAGGTAGGCCACGATCGCGTCGAGATCATCCGAAGCGAGCGTAGCATAATAACGGTAGCCCATAGGCGGCTTCAGCTTGCTGCCGTCGCGGCTGACGCCTTCGGCGATGGCGCGCTTGATCTCATCGTCGGTCCAGCCGCCAATGCCCTTTTCTTTGCTTGAAGTGATATTGCGCGAAACCGAGACGCCCCACGGCCCGGTGAACTCGAAGCCGCCAGCGCCGAGCTTGGTCGCGAAGTCGCGCCCGCGCGGGCCCATGGGCGTGTGGCACTCCATGCAGTGCGCGATGGTGACAAGGTAGAAGCCCTTCTTCAGTTTGTCGCTCAGCATGGCGTCTGTGAACGACTTGTCGCCGCCGGGCGGGATCGGATGTCCTTGCGCCATCTTGTAGACCGGATCCGGCACCGTGTTCTTGACCGGCTTGACCGTATGTAGATAGGCGATCACTGCGTCGAGATCGCGGTCGGTCATGATCTCGTAGAATCCGCTCGGCATGATCATCGCGACCGGCACGCCATTGCGCTTGATGCCTTTGCGCATCACCTCCTTGATCTCGGCGTCCGTGTAATTGCCGACGCCGGTTTCCTTGTCCGGCGTGACGTTGGGCGCGGTTACCTTGAATGGCGGCTCGTCCCAGCTCAGGCCGCCGGAAAACGCCTTCTCCATAATGTCGCCGGTCGGGCCTTTCGGGCTATGGCAATTGCCGCAGGTGAGAATGCCGTTGACCAGATAATCGCCGCGCTTCACCAAGTCGGATTGCGCCTTCGCGCTGCCAGATATGCTGCCGGATATGGCGGCAAAAGCGACCATCGATGCCAAAGTAAAACGGCGCAAAGCTTCCCCCCTGTTTGCTCGGCCAATTGCAATGACAAACGTTGACTGGAATCGCCGAACGCCCCGAGACGTAAGCTTACGACGAAACGCGTGGAACAAACAGGGGAGCGGCTTGGTTTCCTCCTCGAATTCTTTGGCGAATATCTTGGCGGGCACGCAGCGCGGCATCGGGCAAAAACGAATAGTGGATATGAAGAGGCTCATGCTTGTCGCTGTACTCGTCTTGTCAACCTTGGCCGTATTGGCCGCCTCACCCGCTGTTGCGCAACGCGCTACGTCGAACGGCCAGTCACAATCGGCGGCTCAAGGCGTGCTGTCAGCGCCCACGCCAGCCCCGAGCCAAGGTCCAACGACCGGCGTTTTCTGCATCGAGGAAATGACGGCGACGTTTTGCAACGTCGTCACCGGGCCCAACACGAATGGCTATGGAACGAGGAGCGCCTCCGGATCGAGCAGCGCCTCCGGATCGAGCGGCGGCGGGAGCACGTCGTCGATCCCACCCTGTCCGGCGCAACCGCCATTCAACGAATTGTGCAACTGAGCAAAACAAAACCGCGGCCCAACATCACTGCCCAGTATCACTGATGTGCCTTCTTGCGGGGCCGGCTTGCGCGCGTATCTAGCAGGCAGCAAAGCAACACGAGCATCATTGCCATGTCCATCCGTCCTGTTAAACGCGTCGTCCAATCCAAGCCCACCATCGAAGGCGCTGGCGTAAAGTTGCGCCGCGCCTTCGGATTTGGTGATACGCAGGAGACCGATCCGTTCCTCCTCCTCGATGATTTCCGCAACGAGCGGCCGCAGGATTATCGCGCCGGCTTTCCGTGGCATCCGCACCGCGGCATCGAAACCATCACTTACGTTCTTGCCGGCAGCGTTGATCACGGCGACAGCCTTGGCAATCGCGGCACACTCGGCGCCGGCGACATTCAATGGATGACCGCGGGCCGCGGCATCATGCATCAGGAGATGCCGCAAGGCGACGCGCAGGGTCGCATGCACGGCTTTCAGCTATGGGCCAACCTGCCGTCGTCGCTCAAGATGACGGCGCCGCGGTATCAGGACGTCAAAGCTGCCGAGATTCCAGAGGTCGTCGATGACGATGGCGTGCGGGTGCGCGTCGTGTGCGGCGAATTCTGGGGCAAGAAAGGTCCCGTCGACGGCGTCGTCGCCGATCCGCGTTATCTCGACGTATTCGTGCCGGCTGGTCAGCGCAAAAGGCTCAAGGTCGAAGTCGAGCGGCACGCTTTTGCCTATATATTCGAAGGCGACGGCCGTTTTGCCTATTCTTCGAAACCGCTTGGCGTTCTCGCCGAGAAACAAGTCGACGGCGAGGAGCTGCTCGTCCGCGAGCCGGTCAGCGACCGTTCGCTGGTGCTGTTTGATCGCGGCGACGAGATCGACGTTCAGGCTGGTGAGCGCGGCATCCGCTTCTTATTAGTATCCGGCAAGCCGATCGAGGAACCGGTCGCGTGGTATGGACCGATCGTGATGAATACGCGGACCGAACTGGAGCAGGCGATCGCTGAGCTACGCAACGGTAGCTTTATCAGGAATTAGGGTGCGAACGGGTTTCGAAACGGCAACTGCCGTACTCCGCAATCCTTCGTTTGGCTACACCACCTTTTCCCGCACCGCCGCCGGGGGCGCGTGCTCCTCCTGGGCGCGCTGATGCACGGGCTTGCGCGCGCGCGTCAAATTATAGGCGCTGTTGACCAAGGCGACGTGCGAAAAGGCTTGCGGAAAATTGCCAACAAGCCGCTTTGAGCGTGGATCGTATTCCTCGCTCAACAGGCCGACCTCGTTGCAGAGCCCCACCAGCCGGCGAAACAGTTTTTCAGCCTCTTCGAAACGCTCTTGCAATACGTAGACATCGACCAGCCAGAAGCTGCAGGCCAGGAACGCGCCCTCTCCGGGCGGCAGCGCGTCTTCGACCTGCTCGGTGCTGTAGCGCATGACAAGATCGTTGCGGAGAAGCCCCCGCTCGATCGCGGCGACAGTGCCGGTGATGCGCGGATCGGTCACCGGCAAGAAACCGACGGTCGGCAGCAGCAACAGGCTGGCGTCAAGCTGGTTGGAACCGTAGGCCTGCACGAATGTGCCGAGCTGTTTGTCGTAGCCGCGCGCGCAAACATCATCGCAAATTTCCTCGCGCAATTTGCGCCACGCATCGATCGGCCCTTCGAGCCCGAAAGTTTCGGCGCTCTTGATCGCGCGATCGAAAGCGACCCATGCCATCACCTTGGAATAGGTGAAATGCTGCGGCGGGCCGCGCATTTCCCAAATTCCCTGATCGGGCTTGCGCCAAATCCGCGTCAGATGTTCGAGAAACTTGATTTGCGCATCCCATCCGGAGTCGTTGGTGGTCAATCCGCCGCGCCGCGCCTGATGGTGCACGTCCATGATCTCGCCGAACATGTCGAGCTGGAGCTGCGTATGCGCGGCATTGCCGATGCGCACCGGCGCCGATCCCTCATAGCCCGGCAGCCAGTCGACGATCCATTCGGACAGCCGGCGTTCGCCGGCGATGCCATACATGATCTGCAACTGATCGGGGCTGCCGGCGACCGCGCGTAAGAGCCATTCGCGCCACGCCTCCGCCTCCTCGTAATAACCGGCATGCATGGCGCAGAGCAGCGTCAGGGTGGCGTCGCGCAACCAGCAAAAACGATAGTCCCAGTTGCGCTCGCCGCCGATCCGCTCCGGCAGCGAGGTGGTCGGCGCGGCGACCATGCCGCCAGTCGGCGCATAAGTGAGCGCCTTGAGCGTGATCATCGAGCGCCGCACGGCATCGGACCATTCGCCGGCCGGCCGACATTTTGCGCTCCAGTCCTTCCAGAATTTTTCGGTCGCTTCCAGAGAAGCGGTGGGATCGTGCGCAAGCGGAAGGGGCCGGTGCGAGCGCGCATAGGTCAACACCAGCGGAATGGTCTCGCCTCGCGTGACCGCGAACTCGCCGACTGTGGTCATGTTCTTGCCTTTGACATGCACGGGTGTGTGCAGCAGCACCATGTCGGGTCCGGCAATGGCACGCAGCACGCCGTTTTCGAGGCGCGTCACCCACGGCACGATAGCGCCGTAGCCGAACCGCAGGATGAGCTCGGTGTGCATTCGAACCCTGCCGCGCGTGCCATGAACCAGCCGCACGATCTGGGACCGTTCGCCCTGGAAGGGCATGAAATCGACCAGGACCGCTGCGCCGTCCGCCGTCTCAAAACAAGTCTCGAGGATCAGCGTGTCCGGCCGATAATGGCGCGTGATGCGGGCTTCATCGCGTGGCGCGACCAGCCAACGGCCGTGATCGCGGGTGCCGAGCAGTGCCGCAAAGCACGCCTCCGAGTCGAAACGCGGCCAGCATAGCCAATCGATCGAGCCCTCGCGCGACACCAGCGCGGCGCTTCGGCAATCGCCGATCAGCGCATAATCTTCGATGGGAGTGGACATGTTGTCCTCGATCGCTCGGCAATGATTACGCTTAAGAAAAATCGACGACGACTTTGATATCGCCTCGCTGCTGCACCAGGGCCTGCGTCCATTGCTCGACCGGGACGCGGCGCGTGATCAGGCTGTCGAGCCAGCGCTGATCGGCGCGCTTGAGCGCAATCACCGCGTCTTCATAATGCTGCCGGTTGGCGTTGACCGCGCCGAATACGGCATCGTTGTCGAGCACCATGGTGCGGTTAACTCCCCCGATATCGACGTCAAGATCGTGACCCGGCGCGGAGACGCCGAGCAGGCAGACAATGCCGCCCGCGGCGGTGCGCCCGAGCGCGTCGCGCACGACACTCGGCACGCCGGTACATTCCATCAGAATATCCGGCTTCAGAATAGACAGGTCGGCGAGCTCGCCGACGTGAAACGCCGCGCCGAGACTGTGCACGATTTCGCGTTTCGGTCCTCTGTCATTGTGGTCGAGCACATGCACGTCGAGGCCGCGCAAGACGCCCATCATTGCGGCGAGCAAACCGATCGGGCCGGCGCCGGTGACGAGAAGCGTCTTCGGCGCCCAGACGCGGGAGCGGCGGCCGATGCGTTCGGTGTGATCCCATGCCTTGGCGACGATGCTGGTCGGCTCGACCAGGACGCCATTCAAGCCGAGCGATGGATCGAGCTTGACCAAGAACTCGGGCTCGACACGGAAAAATTCCGAGCCGTAACCGTCGCGCTCCTTGATGCCGCGTTCGGTGTAGCGGCCATTGCGGCACATGTCCCATTCGCCTGCGGCGCAGCACGGACACGGCACCGGATCTGGGCGGCGCACGATACCGACAACAAGATCGCCCGGCTTGAATTCTGAATTCGCGGGCGCGTGTTCGACGGTGCCCAGGGATTCGTGTCCGATGATGAGGCGTTTGCGGCCCGGCGGCGCCCAGCCATACAGACCCGCGACAATCTCCCGATCGGTGCCGCACACCCCAAGCGCCAGCGTACGCACCAGCACCGCGCCGTCGGATTCCGGCGGCTCTGGGACATCTTCGACAGCGGCTGAATTTGTAATGCCTGGCGCAATGGTGAGCGCGCGCATGTTTCAACCCCGCAAGAATCTGCGCAACCGCGCTTTTTTGCTGCGCGCCACCGCGCCCGCGCGCCCCGCGATGAAACGTCCGTTATGGAACAAAGTTCCCGACCGCGGAACCGCCGTGCATCCTGCGTGGTTACATTGGGTTACGGCATAGCCGGCCTCAACCGGTGCAATGCCGTCTTCAAAGTGAAGATCGCAGCAATCCACAGCAGCAAAACTCAGCAGCACGATACGGCGACAAAATATGACGATGCTCGGACGGACACATTGGGCCATTGCGGAAGGCTATATTCCCTCGCAAAGTTCGTTCTCCGATCCGGCGCTGGTCTCGCATGAGACTGCCTGCATTCTCAACGCGGGCGACGCGCCGGCGCATGTTCGCATCACCGTGTTCTTCGCCGATCGCGAGCCGGTCGGCCCTTATCTGGTCACCGTCGAGCCGCGCCGCACGCTGCACCTGCGCTTCAACGATCTCGATCGGCCCGCACCGATCCCGCGCGATACGCCGTACTCCTCGGTGTTCGAATCCGACGCGCCGATCGTGGTGCAGCACACGCGGCTGGATTCGCGGCGTGCGGAGGTGAGTTTGCTCTCGACCATCGCCTATGCCGAGGCTTCGCCGCGCTAAAGCATGATCTCGAAAAGTGGAAACCGGTTTTCGGAAAAGATCATACTCAAACAATGAGCTAAAGCGAAATGGCGATTCAACCTAAAACCATTTCGCTTTAGCGCGCCAGACTGCTGCGGTTTTTCGAATGCTGCAGCGATTCCGCCAATAACGGACGGAATTTGACCAGCTTGGGTGCGGCGCATCACAAATCGGGAACAAAATTCTGCCATCCGGGTTAAAGGACCACCTGGAGGTGTCCCCGTGAGCGTTGTGGTGGTGTCGAACCGCGTCGCGCGGGCAAAACCTGATGAGCCGTTGGCAGGCGGTTTGGCTGCGGCTCTTCTGCCCATGGTGAGGGATACCGGCGCGATCTGGGTCGGATCGAGCGGGCAGAGCAGCGGCGATGCCTCGCAGGCGCGCGGTTCATTCGCGCGCATCGAGGCCCTCGGCACCGGCGCGCTGGCGACGGTCGACATGCCGGCCAAGCATTATCGCGGCTTTTACGAGGGTTTCGCCAACTCGGCGTTGTGGCCGGCGTTGCACTCGCGCGCCGACCTTATCCATGTCAGCGCCGACGATTACGCCTCCTATCGCGAGGTCAATGCGTTTATGGCGCGGGCGCTGTTGCGCTTCAACACGCCCGAGACGCTGTTTTGGATTCAGGACTATCATTTTCTGACGCTGGGCGCGGATCTGCGCCGCCTCGGCATCGAACGTCCGCTCGGCTTTTTTCTGCACACGCCATGGGCAGACCGCCGCACCATAACCGCCGTGCCGCATCACGCCGAAATCGTGCAGGCGATGCTCGCTTACGACCTCATCGGTTTTCAGACCGTGGAGGATCGGCAGAATTTCGAGGACTATTTGCAGGCCGAACTCGACTTCAACGTCGTCGACGGTACCGTCGCCTCGGACTGGGGATTGACCCAGCTCGCGACTTTCCCGATCGGGATCGATGTCGACGAATTTGCCGCGCGCGCGACCAAGGCAATGAGCCGTCTCGAAGTTACGCGCTTGAGGGAAAGCCTGCGCGGCGCCAAGCTCGTGCTCGGAGTCGATCGCCTGGATTATTCGAAAGGGCTCGCCAACAGGATGCGTGCCTTCGATCGCATGCTTGAGCTCGAGCCGGGCTTCAAGCGGGCGGTTTCACTGTTGCAGGTCGCCGTTCCATCCCGCGGCAACATCAAAGCCTACCGTGAGCTCAAGGCCGAACTGGCCGCTCTGGTCGGCGAGGTGAACGGCCGGCATGGCGAAGTGGACTGGATGCCGATCAGGTATCTCAACAAGGGATTTTCGCAGCTGACGCTCGCCGGTTTCTATCGCGTGGCGAGCGTCGGTCTGGTCACGCCGTTGCATGATGGGATGAACTTGGTGGCCAAGGAATACGTCGCCGCGCAGAACCCGCTCGATCCGGGCGTGCTGGTGCTGTCGTCCTTTGCCGGCGCGGCGAAAGAGCTTGATACGGCGGTCCTGATCAATCCGCACGACATTGACGGCATGGCGCGGCAGCTGGCCGTGGCGCTGCATATGCGCGTCGAAGAACGGCGCGAACGCTGGCAGGCCATGGTGCGCAAGCTCAAAGCGTCATCCGTGCAAAATTGGTTCTCCGGTTTCCTTCATACCCTTGCCGACGTTCGCCGCACGCCGCTCCAAGCGGCAACACGGCCGATCGTTCTGCAACTGGCGAACCGCAGAGCGGCCGCCGGCTGAAACACAGGTGCCGCTACAACAAAGTATTTACCGTATGTCGCCATAGTTCCTGCCAAATCGGTGCGGGGAGTCGCGTGGAGAGTGAGATGTCGGCATTGAAGATCGACGGACTGGCGATCGGCAGACTGGCGCGCGGTGTTCCGCTTCAGCGGACGGCATCCAAGCTGCGCCGCCTTGCGGCCGGCGCCGCCATGATTGCGGGGCTGGGCATTGCCCTGCCGGCAGCAGCGCAAAGCGCAAAGACAGCCCCCCAAGACCCCTCCCGCCCGCATGTCTATCTGATGCGCGGCCTGATGAATATTTTTTCTCTGGGCATGGACCAGCTTGCCGGCCAAGTGGCGCGCAACGGCATCGACGCAACCGTTTATAACCACTCGGTCGCCGAATCGGTGGTGCAGACAATTGCGCAGAAATACCGCGGCGGCGACCACGGCCCTTATATTCTCGTCGGCCATTCACTAGGCGCCGACGCGGTCATGACAATGGCGGCGCAATTGAACCTTCAAGGCGTGCCCGTGGCGCTGGTCGTGCCGTTCGACGGCACTGCATCTTATGCCGCCCCCGGCAATGTTTCCTGCGTGCTCAATCTGACACAGCGGAGATATGCCTATGTGCAGGCGGGCGCGGGCTTTCACGGCAAGCTGTCGAATGTCGATGTCTCGAGCGATACCAGCGTCGATCATTTCACCATCGACAAATCGCCGCGACTGCAGGGCATAGCTCTGACCGCGATCTTGCAAGCGGCGCATGGGCAATCGTGCCGGCCGGTCGGCGGCCCGCCGACGGTGGCGCGGGCCAAGGAGCCGCAAGTAGCAAAGGAGATCGCGCCCAAGGAGAGTGCGCCCAAGGAGATCGCGCCGAAGGAGAGCGCATCCAAAGAGGCGGCGCCAAACAAGAGCGCCTCGGCAAGCAAGACTACCTCGCCAAACAAGAGCGCTTCGCCGAATAACAGCGCTGCGCCAGCCAAGAGCGCTGCGCCAGCCAAGAGCGCCGCGCCAGCCAAGAGCGCTTCGCCGATAGTGAGTTCGGGCTCGCAGGGCTAAGCGAACAGATTCCAGGATTAGCGGCGCGCCGCTTAAGTGCCGTGCCGCTGCAGGAAGACTATCTTCTGAACATCGTGCGCGTCTTGGCTCTGATCGAGCGCGTAGCCTGCAATCCCGCAGCGCGCGCCGCCTGCTGCAAGCCGCGGCGGATCTCGTCCCGCTTCTCGTGAATCGATGCGATCACCGGGCCGGCCGGCAGTCCGAGACCGACCAGCGCGGCTTCAGAGAGTTGCAAGCTGGCTTCGATCGCTTCCGGCACCGCGTCGGTGGCGCCGAGGCGATAGAGGTGACGCGCATGATCGGCATCGCGCGCCCGCGTAACAATCAGCACATCCGGCCGCATGGCGCGGACATGCTCGACCACCAGATCGATCAGATCGCCGGCATGGATGGTGATAATGACGCCGGCGGCGCTGGCTAAGCCGCAAATCTCGAGAAACTTCGGATCGGCAGCGTCGCCATAATAAACGTCGTGGCCATCACGGCGGTCGCGGGTCACCGTCGAAGCATCGAAATCGGCAGCGATATAGGGAATGCCATGCTCACTCAGCAGTCCGCATACTACTTTGCCGACACGGCCATAGCCGACGACGATCGCATGACTTTGCCGAACGCTCGGCCGCGCCGCCAGCTCCGGCGGCGCAGCGGCGGAGCGCAAGCGGGATGCGAAGTGCCGCGCGACAAAGGACAATAGCGGTATCAATGCCATCGTCACCGAAGTGACGGTGAGTACAAAAGTGGCTGTGGCGGAATCGATCAGGCGTAATTGCGAAGCCATTGCAATACCGACGAAGGCGAATTCGCCGCCCGCCCCGAGCACGAGTCCCATTTCGACGGCGACCGGCCATGACACACGGAACAGCTTGGCGAGACCGACGATGACAAGCGATTTGAGGGCAATCAGTCCGAACACGCCGCCGGCCAGCAACAGCGGCTCGCGCAACAATTCGCGCACGTCGATGTCCATGCCGACGGTGAAGAAGAAAATGCCGAGCAACAGGCCCTTGAACGGATCGATGGTTGCTTCAACGGCGCGGCGGTATTCGGTCTCGGCGAGCAGAAGCCCTGCAACGAAGGCGCCCAGTGCCATCGACAGGCCGGCCTGATTGGTGATGACGCCGGCGGCGATGACGACGAACAGCGCGGTCGCGATGAAAAGGTCGCGCGAACGCGTGGAGGCGACCAGCCGGAACAGCGGCTGCAGTAGAAAGCGGCCGAAAATGATGATTACGGCAAGCGCGATGGCCGCCTGCATAACCGCCTTGCCGACGCTGGCGAGCACCGAGCCTTGCGGACCGGCAGCGAGCAGCGCGATGAAGATGAGGAGGGGAATGACCGCGATATCCTGCGCCAGCAGGACAGCAAAGCTCGTCCGTCCGACATTCGTCTTCAGGCGCTCCTGCTTCGATAACAGTTCGAGTACGATCGCGGTCGAAGACAGCGACAGGCTCGCCCCGAGAATGATCGCTTCCGAGGGCGTCTTTCCGAAATAGACGGCGAGCGCGGCTAGCAGCGCCGTCGTGATCAGAACCTGCAGTCCCCCAAGCCCGACCACCAGGCGCCGCATCGTCATCAGCCGGTGCAGCGACAGTTCGAGGCCGATCAGGAACAACAGAAAAACAACACCGAGTTCGGCGATGCCGGCGACGTCCTGGGCGTCGCTCACGGTGAACCAGAACAGCGCCGGAACGGATTGAATCAGCGAACCCAGCCCAAGTGGCCCCAATAGCGCCCCGGCGGCCAGATAGCCGAGCACCGGGCTAAAACCGAGCCGGCTGAGGATCGGCACAACAATGCCCGCCGTGCCGAGCACGACGAGCGCGTCGCTATAAGCCGCCACGTTAATAGTCGAGGCCATGAACAGCTCCGGCTCGTCCGGTCGCCGAGCAACCCGTGTCGCAAATCATAATCGATCCAATTGTAATCGAACCAAGACAATCTCGCCGCTGTTTCGCGGGCTCAGTCCAGCGACGAACGTGTGATTGTTTCGCCACATCGCAAAAAAATCCGTCCGCGCCTGCCACAAAAGCAGAAACTGCCGCCTGATCCGCGTCAATGGCTTTGATCTGCTTTTGATACGGTTGGCGCAATCCGGTCTTTGTGCGCTACTATGATGATGCGTCGGGGCAGCGCGTGGACCTTTCGGGAAACATTCCATCCACGGCAACCACGGCCTTGGGGGTCGACGTTCTCGTGGCAACCGGCATAAGGCGGGCAGTGTTTACGGATTCTTTCGTACGGCCGCACTGAAGGCGTCCAATCGCGAAGCGGGTCAAAAGTTACTGGTCTTGGCGTTGACGCGCCGAAGAAGTTTGCACAGCATCCGGGCGCTGCTGCCAACTTGATCAGAAACGGATCGCGCGTAGCATGACCGACACGACCATCACGGCCATTCGCACCACCGTGCTGCGCGTGCCGTGGCCGCAAACGCCATGGCTCAAGGGCCACGCCTTCGGCCCGATGCGCGAGTTTCTGGTGCTCGATGTCGAGACGCGCGGCGGCATCGCGGGGATGGGTTATTTGTTTTTGTTCCGCCCGGCGATGCGCACGATCGCATGCTGCCTGGAAGAATGCGTGATCCCGCGCGTGCTCGGTAAAGACGCGAGTGCGGTCGAGGCGATTTGGCAGGATCTGTGGCGCGCCACCGTTACCTACGGCCGCGCCGGAATCGCGGTGATGGCGATGTCGGCTCTCGATATCGCGCTGTGGGATGTGCTCGGCAAACGCGCCAATCTGCCGCTGCACCGGCTGTGGGGTCATTATCGCGGGCAATTGCCGGCCTATGGCAGCGGCTGCTTTCGGGGCAGCGGCGGCGACAGCATGATCGCCAAGGCGCTGCACTACAAGGAGCGCGGCTATAAGGCGGCATGATCGCCAAGGCGCTGCACTACAAGGAGCGCGGCTATAAGGCGATCAAGATGCAGGTCGCCCACACCGCCGATCTTGCAACCGATCTCGACAATGTACGCCGCATGCGCGAAGCGCTCGGCCCCGACATCGACATCATGATCGACGTCAATATGGGCTGGACCGCCGACATCGCCATTGCGATGGGACGCAAGTTCCAGGATTATAATATCTATTGGCTGGAAGAGCCGGTGGTGCCGGACGATTTCGCCGGCTATTTGCGCATCGCCGAGGCGCTCGACTTGCGCGTGGTCGGCGGCGAGACGCATTTCACGCGCTTTGATCTCAAGCCGTTTTTCGAAAATCCGCGGTTGCCGATCCTGCAGCCCGATCCGATGCGCGGCGGGCTGACCGAGTTGCGCAAGATCGCGACCGTTGCCGACACCTGGGGCATGACGATCGCGCCGCATCTGTTTCCGGAATTGAATATCCAGCTGCTCGCCTCGATTCCGAACGGACTGTGGATCGAGGACATGGGGCTCGCCGAGGATCTGTGGGTCGATCCGGTGCCGGTTGTGAACGGATTCATCACCGCACCGGAACGGCCCGGCCATGGGCTTGCCTTCAAGCCGGAAATCTTGCGCGATTGCGCGGTGAAGGATTGAGACGGGCCCAGGCTATTGCCGGCCCGGCGTCTATATCATCGACGACTGGCGTTAACGCCAGCCAGGTCCGGTATAGCCGTGCCGATAGACGCCGCCGAAGCCGGGGCCGACGTAGTACGGCGCGCCGTAGTACGGTGAGCCATAGTAGTTGTAGTAGCCGGAATACGGGTTACCGACGCTCGGAACTGAGGTGGTTTCGTCGATGCCGGGCCGGAACGGATTGCCGTTGGCGCCCCCCCGCAACTCCCGGATAGCCGCCAGTCGGCTGACCATTTTGCGCCATCGCGAACGAAGTTCCACCAACCAACATTGCCGATTGCCAGTACTTGGCCGATTGCCCGTACTCGGCCGATTGCTATTATTTGTGCAGTCCGGCGTGCCGAGCGGATGTCCGGAGATGAGCCATGCTGACGACCCCGCTTTGCGATCTGTTCGGCATCGACGTGCCGATCATCTTGGCGCCGATGGGAACCTGCACGTCCGCTGAGCTCGCGGCCGCGGTCTCCAATGCCGGCGGACTGGGCGGCATCGGGACGCTGTTCCGCAGCTTCGCGGCGATCAAGCGCGATATCGACTTGGCGAAGACGCTGACGCAGCGTCCCTTCGCGATCAATCACATTCCGCAGACCCTCGACGCCGAGGCGTTTCGCTACACGCTGGCGGCGCGGCCGGCGGTGATCTCATTCACGCTTGCCGATCCGGGCAATCTGACGCGTGCGGCCCACGATGCCGGTGCGCGTGTGATGGTGCAAGTGACGACCGTGGACCAGGCTTTGCAAGCCGCGGAAAGCGGCGCCGATGTGATCATCGCGCAAGGTGGCGAATCTGGAGGCTATTGCGGCGAGGTCAGTACGATGACGCTGGTGCCGCAAGTCGTCGATGCAGTATCGCCGATCCCGGTGGTCGCCTCCGGCGGCATTTTTGATGGCCGCGGCATAGCGGCGGCCCTCATACTCGGCGCCGTCGGTGTCAATCTTGGCACCCGGTTCATCGCCTCCAAAGAAGCTCCGGCGCCGCTGCAATGGAAAGCGGCGATTGTGGCCGCCAAATCCGAGGACGCGATCAAGGCCGAGGTTCTTAACGACATCACGCCGCTGCCGGGCACGGCCGGATTCAAGACCGTGCTGCGCTCGCTGCCGACGGATTTTTTGACGGAATGGAGCGCCAAGCGCGACGAGGCGCGCCGTCAGCGCGATCGCCTGCGCAGCCAGATCGTCTCGACCACCGAGGCGGGCCGGCAGCATGAATGTCTGTCGACCGCAGGCCAGACCGCAGGCGGCATCAGCGAGATCCTTCCGGTCGGCGAGATTATGCGCAAGCTCATCGCCGAAGCGGAAGCGGCGCTAACGAAGATGCAGTGGCGCGGCGAGCAGGCACCGCATGCGCGCCCCAAGCTGATGCCCGAGGCGCATTCGTCGCCTTCACTCGCCGCGCTGCAGGAAGTGCCGGAGCCAGACAGCCTCGGCGGCTGATTGCTGCGCGCGGATAATGCGCCACGAGCGCGTTTGCGCGACTCCGACATCCAAGTTTCAGAAGAAGTGGTAGCGGAGGACGGATTTGAACCGCCGACACACGGATTATGATTCCGCTGCTCTAACCAGCTGAGCTACTCCGCCAACCTTTTGCCGGGCAGACCTACGCCTGCTTCCC
>Ga0193751_1000375_pt1 | contig 36266 bp, 34 predicted proteins | sample L1c2metaG_FD_143050 | JGI IMG/M metagenome (GOLD analysis project Ga0193751, IMG submission 143050) | Soil microbial communities from a riparian zone of the East river system, Colorado, United States - L1c2 | ecosystem: Environmental > Terrestrial > Soil > Riparian zone | place: USA: East River...
CAAAAGCCGCCGGCATGAACCCGCGGAATATAACCACGGTATAATGACGACGCTCGACAAGAGGAACGGAATGAAAACGACGACGGCGGTCATCACGAAGCGCGGCAAGCCGGTGGTGAAGCCTGTCCCTGCCGACAAAGACGCGGACGAAATCTCCGGCTTTCTTGCCGGGAAAGGCGCGGTTAGGGGCGATGTCGTGTCGCCCGCGATTTCCCGTGGAGATTGGGGCGAGCTGAAGCAGTAAGCTGCGTGTCCCTCAGGGACTAAAGCCGCCACCATTATCGACTGCGGGCGTCGCGGCCTGAAGCATTCCCAAAGCCGAATGTCTTTCTGATGGCTGATGGCTGAGAGCTGACGGCTCCCTACTCCACCGTAACCGATTTCGCCAGATTCCTCGGCTGATCAACGTCGCAGCCGCGGCGCACGGCGATGTGGTAAGCGAGCAGTTGCAGCGGGACGATTTCCAGAATCGCCGACAGTTCTTCCGGCGCTGGTGGAACGAAGAGCACATGGTCCGCTTCTTCGGCGATCTCTTTGTCCCCTTCGGTGGCGAGGGCGATGACTATTCCGGAACGAGCTTTTACTTCTTTCAGGTTCGACATCGTTTTTTCGTAACGGACCATCGACTGTGGGCTGTTTACGTCGCGCGTGGCGATGATGACCACCGGAAGATTCTCGTCAATCAGCGCATTCGGGCCGTGCTTCATCTCACCCGCCGGATAGCCTTCGGCGTGAATGTAGGAAATTTCCTTGAGCTTGAGCGCGCCTTCGAGCGCGATGGGATAGTGAATGCCGCGTCCGAGGAAAAGGAAGTCCTGCGCGCGGACATAAGTTTTCGCCAGCTCGTCGCAAGCCTCATCGTGGGTGAGGATCTGTTCCAGCTTGCCGGGGATGTGCGTGAGCTGTTGCACGGCGGCCTTGGCTTGTTCGGGTGTCATGGTGCCGCGCACCTGCGCCAGGTACAAAGCGAATAAATAAAGAGCGGTGAGTTGTCCGGTGAAAGCCTTGGTCGAAGCCACGCCAATTTCCGGACCCGCGTGCGTGTAGACGGTTCCAGCTGCTTCGCGCGTGATCATGGAGCCGACCACGTTGCAGATGGCCAGCGTCTTCGAGCCCTTGGCCTTGGCTTCACGCTGGGCCGCGATGGTATCCGCTGTTTCACCAGACTGCGAAATCAGCAGCGTCATCGTATCCGGCCCGAGGATCGGGTCGCGATAGCGCCATTCGCTGGCGTAATCGACTTCGACCGGAACGCGGGCCAGGTTCTCGATCATGAACTTGCCCGCCAGTCCGGCATGCCAACTCGTGCCGCAGGCGGCGATATTGATTTTCTTCAGCGCCTTGAACTCCGCTTCGCCGACCTGCATCTCGTTGAGGAAGATGGCTCCGGTATCCTGCGAGACGCGGCCAAGCGTGGTGTCGCGGACAGTGCGTGGCTGCTCGTATATTTCCTTGAGCATGAAGTGCTTGAAGCCACCCTTCTCCGCCATGATCGGATCCCAGGTGATGCGCTGCGCTTTCCGCTCCACCGGATTGCCGTCGAAATCCGTGACCCGCACGCCTTCCTGGGTGATCACGGCAAGATCGCCATCGCCCAGAAAGAAAAGATCGCGCGTGTGATCGAGCAGTGCGGGCACGTCGGAGGCGACGAAGTATTCGTCCTTTCCGAGGCCGATGACGACGGGTGGTCCATTACGCGCCGCCACGATCTTGTTCGGTTCGTCAATCGCGATCACCACCAGCGCGAACACTCCGGTGAGTTCCTTAACCGCTTTGCGCACGGCTTCTTCGAGCGACGGGCGATGACCGTTTCCGGTTTGCAGGTAATGCTTCTCCACCAGATGCGCGATGATTTCCGTGTCGGTTTCGGTGGTGAACTTGTGTCCTTCGGCGATCAACTTCTTCTTGAGCGAGAGATAGTTTTCGACAATGCCGTTGTGCACGACCACGATTCTGCCCGTGCAGTCGCGATGCGGGTGGGCGTTTTCTTCGGTGGGGCGGCCATGCGTGGCCCAGCGGGTGTGTCCGATGCCGTAGGTGCCATCGAGCGGTTTGAGGCGGATCACCTCTTCCAGATTGCGCAGCTTGCCTTCCGCGCGGCGTATCTGCAAGCCTTCGCCATTTCCCGCCACCGCGATTCCCGCCGAGTCGTAGCCCCGATACTCCAGCTTTCTTAGACCCTCAATGATGACGGGGACCACCTGCTTCTTACCCACATATCCCACAATGCCGCACATTGGCTAATTGGCTCCTTGACGACTGCTTCGGTGGGGGACCGGTGATGGGTTCGGGCACAGTCACACAAAACGGAGATCTACTCTTCGAGGGAGAAACGAAACTCTTCAATGACTGGGTTCGTTAGAACTTCGCGCGCGATCCGCTCCACTTCCGCTTGCGCCTCATCCTTTGAGATACCGCCGTTGAGAGTAATTTCGAAATACTTGCCTTGCCGCACATCGTGCAAACTCTTATAGCCAATTTTCGTAAGGGCGCCGTGGATAGTCTTACCCTGCGGATCCAGAACGCTCTTCTTCAAGGAAACGTAGACGTAGGCTTTCATCAACCCCACAATTATACGTCAGGGGACAAGGAACGGGACCCTGGTTTTCGTTATGGGAGGTATGCGCGGGGAGCCATCCTCCTGGGAGACGGCGAGTCTGTAATCTATTCAAAAGACGAGAGTTGCGTATCCAACTCCGCAATCGCCTGTTCCAGCATTTGGCGGTGACGAGGGTTGCCGGCTGCCTGCAGTTGTTGAGTGAGGCGTTTCCGGGAAAGAAGCAGGCCCTCGCGTTTCCGGTTGCGTTGCTGCTCGTCGGGCGAGATCGGTGGGCGGACGGTTTTCCGCTGCTCCGACATTTCCTCTTGTTGTTGTTCTACGGACTTACTCTCCCAACCGCGTGCCATCTGAGAATTTTACCCTGTGAGGAGGGTTGCTAGCTGCTTGCATCTGCGTGGGACAGTCGATTCGGTTTTCGTAACAGGAACTTCCCTGCCAACCCAATAAAAGAGGAGGCATATACGATCGCTGCTCAGGTTGGGAATATTGCGCACGATTTGCGTTGGGAATCGCCAAACTATCTTTTTCGGGCTGGGGTCATGGATCGGGATAAGTTGCGACGGCTGATTTGCCGTCTCAAACAGGCGCTACATTTAGAACGGCGGTTAAGCCGTGAAGAATTTTATCAACTACTCCAGCTTTCAGAAGCAATCATTGCTTACGGGCAAATGGTCAAGGTGTACTGCGGGTACTCCCTGCCGTACGTGTTCGTCGAAATCCCAGAATTGGCAAGCCGCTTCAGAGAAACGCAGCGAACCATCCAGGACGCGCTCGCACTGCTAGGGGACATGGGTCGCGCTGAACCTTCTCATCTTGACGGATGTTGGAAATTGCGCCTGGCAGACGCTCCTCGCAGTGAGGAGGAGGAGAATGATACAGGGGATGTGGGGGCTGCTTAATGTCACGTGCTCTTTCGCTGACAATTCCGCCTCTGTCGTTCTACGGACTTGCTCTCCCAGCCGTGCCGTACGAGTCCACACAGTGCCACGCTCGCTATTGTTGTTCGGGGCGCCGACAGTTATCTGGATATCAATCCGTGTCTTCCTGAAGAAAATCTGCCAAGTCGAAAGAGTGTTTCCGCTGCCCGTTCATATTGATCTACCAAAGGCGGAAGCGATGGGCTTCGCAGGTCAGGCAATACGACTTCGGTCAGCAGATGGAAGCAAGCCCCGATAGTTTGCAATCGAAGCCGGAAAGCATTCTCGGTAAGCTGAACGCCGGACGCCGCGATCTTTGGGTCGGAGCTCCGCTGCGCGGCTTGACCAATCTTGGCCAGCGCCGTCGCGGCCCCTCCCGCTTCCCAGGCATAGACGAGTGCCGCCCACGCGCGCTGCCGCTTAATCTCGCGGAACTTTTTGGGCGATAAATTATCGCGAAGAAACGCTTCCTCAGCTGAATCGACCAGGTTCCGGAAGGCCTCGATGTCGAGCGAGCGGAACGCCTGGACAGCTTTTTCCAAATCGGCTTTTTCCAGGTCGAACCGGCGCGCGCGGCTGCGGAGGGCAACATACAGCAGTATCACCAGCGCGAAGAACGCAACGGCGACAAGAGTCCAAGCGGCGGTCATTGTCGTAGAAATCATTGTCGTAGAAATCATTGTCGGAGAAATCATTGCCGGAGAAATCATTGCCGGAGAAATCAATCCCTGAGCAAGCGTTGAAGCTCCGTGTTCCAAGTCTCCACCTCATCATGGGGAACAACCGTGGGGGACGCAGGTTGAAGCTCGGGCGCCAGCAAGAACCTGATCCAGATCAAAACACAAACGAGGTAGGTGCCGGGTATCAGCAAGTTTAAGAATTCCTCGCCTTCCTTACTGGTGAATTCCGCCCGAAGAGCGTAAGCGGCAAGATCGACGCTTGCCAGAACGCCAAGGCCCAGCGTGATCCCGAATGCGGCGCCCCGCCAGGACACGCCCAGGAAGCGGGAAAAGAGCAGTAAGGAAAGGAGCAAGCCACATTGAACCATAGCCGCTCCGCGGTTGACGACGGATACACCGGCAATCCACCTGACGCTATTATCCCCCGGCGCATAGACAGCGAGCACAACACCAACTAAAAGCAGCAAACCTGTTACGCATCGCAGCGATCGCCTCGCTGCCACCTTCAGAAATTCAGATTCACGAAACAAATCTTTAGAAACCTCGTCAATCACGCCGAAACGCAGAGCGATGCTAAGCAACAGCGTGGCGCAATAAGCATACGTATACTGCTTTCCGTCGCCAGAAACGGAATACAACGCGAACAGCAGAATAAACTCAGCAACTTCGTAAAGCACATACGTGAAAAAGACCGGAAATTCCCGGTATAAGCGGCGCCTCCAAAGGACGACCGCAAGTATAGCGAGAAGCACATGCGGCACGATCCAGAGGAAAAGCGACAGCAGCTTTTGCCAATGCACTGGGAGCATCGCAGAGCACTATAGCTCCGACGCTGCTCCTTTTCAACTGAGAAACCCGGCGCTACTTTTCGAGCCTCTGTTGAGACATTAAGACGGCTAAGGATTCACCGTGTTCTCCTTAATAAGCCCGCACCGCGCCCGGTACCACTTAGAGGCCCCCGCCGTAGTGCCTTTCCCTGGTTAGGCTACAACGATGTGGGGGCAGACTCCGCCGGGACACATGGGATTGCCATCGGCCATACTTGGTAGCGCGGCAGTTGTGAGGAACAGAGCTAGAGCAGCCAGAGTCAGCATGAGTCGTTTCACGGTAGTTCTCCTTTGCGAAAGGGTTCGCACCGTGATACATTGCAGGCGGCGGCGGAGTTTTCTGTATTTAGTTCATTTCCGTTATCTTTTCGGAAATCGTAAATTATGAGACTGAAATCCGCTCTCGAGGACTTTGCAGCGAATACCCTAGGCGCTGTCCCTGGCTTGTTGGGCAGACTTTCCTACGTGGGTAGTTTGCATAACGGCGAGGGACAATACGATCACTGGGGTTTAGCGAGGGTGTATGGCGACGATGCCGCACGAAGCGCAATCCGCGCGTCTCATCGAGTACTACTTTCCGAAGTCTTGAAGAAACCTTTGGCCGTGCTGCTCAAAGACGTGCCAGCGTCATGCGCGAATGAGCATCTGACAGAGAGCGAGTTCCTGGCTGCCCTGGCGCGATCTTCACCTAAGCCTCTTTCCCCAGCTGCCCGGGCACATCTCGGGTCAGTGCTGAGCGCTCTTTCGGCGCTGGTCGAAAGTCGGGAGAATGCCAATCCCCGAGGCGCATCGCAACCCCGATAACCTGCCCCAGCACCTCGGCCTCCTGCGGGTATCTAAGAACTCGCACCGAAACGGGAGACAGGGGATGAGGTTGCAAGACGATGGAGTCACGCTTGATCGAGCACCAGCAACAGGTAAATCCTTCGCGCATTTCCACAAAGTAAATCGGACGCTCGAACTCCGAATGCCATATTCCGTCCCCTACTTTGTTCTTAGCTTCGTCCACTTGAACGAAACTCCCAGGTTGAAGAATGGGATACATCGTGAAATCTTCCGATCCAATATAACCATATGTATATCGGTCATCGGCAAACAATTCGAGATAAGCCATGGGCACGGTACCCCATTGCTCGATGGCACGTCTCAGGTCCGTCGTTTTCTGGAGCGAGAATCCTGGATCTAGCCGCGTCGGCATCCGAACTTGTGTGACGTTGCTCAATGCTTTGGACAGGTGAGACTTCTGCGGATGCCCAAAGCTGATGTCGGCTGAGATGTCATCGAGTTCCAAGCCATAGAAGGATAGCAACTCCCGATATTCTCGCCGATAAATAGCTGCGAACGAGTAGAGTCGAAAAATACTTGGGATTATGCCTTTGGTTTCGATGTCGGACAAGCGGCTGGGCGGAATTGCGAATTCCTCACTGTCGAATCTCTGCGCGATCTGATTACTCGCCAGTTCTACGTCCCTCATACGATAGCCGAGAGTCTCTCTCAGCGCTCGCAGCCTTTGACCACCATTAAGTTGCACGATCCCTGACCTCTCGGGGACATTCTATCACCGGTTCTGATGGCACAATGAACACGAGGTGCCTCCTCGATTTCCGTTTTTTGGAACAGAAAAGCATGCGTGCTTGCAGTGCAGTTCCGTTCAGGAGGAATTGGGTGGACTCCACCGGTCGCAGTAAGCGGCCAGGTCCCGTAAGTATCTGTTCGGTTTTCGTAACAGTAAATTCGATGTCCACCCCCAATGGAACAGTTTGCATATACCATCGCTGCTCTGGCTGGGCGACAGAAATCGCCGTACCATCTCTTTCGGGGCGGTGGGCATGTATCGGGAGCATCTGCGAAGGCTGTTCGGCACCCTTAAACGAGCCCTGCGCACGGACCAGCGGCTGACCATTGGCGAGTTTTCTGAACTACTACAGTTGGCAGAGGCTATCATTGATTACGCGCAAATGATTCAAAACCATGAAGTATGGTCGCGGCCCACGCCGCCCTACATACTCGTTGAGATCCCTGAAATGGCAGGCCGATTCAGAGAAACGCCGCGGGCCATTAAAGGCGCGCTCCTGCTACTAAAGAACATGGGTCGTGCTACGCCTGTTAAGTCGCGGATATGGAGAGTGAAACTGCCAGGTGCTCCCCGCCGCCGCGAGGACGCAGAAGTCGCTTAGCGTCGCTGCGCTTTCATACATTGGGCAATGATTGGTAGTGGTGCAGTTTGGCAATTGACGTATTTTGGTTCGGTGAGAGAATTGCTGCATCTTTGAATCTCGCCTGCCCATTTTGAAGCGGATTGGCGGGCGTTTTCTTTCTATGGGGCATAAGCCATGCTTTCAGCCACAGAGATAGCGACGATCCGGGCTGAGCTTGAGAGATTGGAAAAGGCCCGCAGGGATTGCACCGATAGCGGCCTTAAGCGATGGATTGAGACTGAGATTGAGAAACAGAAAAGGAAGTTGGTATCCGAGCAAGGCAACAAGGTTGTGAATTGGACAGCAGAAGATTGATAGTGACTACTATCCTGGCGCACTTGTGGGGTCTTGAGAAAGTAATGTGTATCTCTCCCAGCCGCGTGCCATTTGAGGAATCTTACCCGAAGATTATGGGTTGTATACGAAGGTATAACTTGCCTGTGACCGTAGATTGAGTAACAATATCTTTGCCGGAAGGCACCAATCCGGGAAAACAGTGCCGCAGAACCTGAGGGGGGCTCCCCGACCGGGGAGAATGAGATTGGTTCCCAAGAAATAAGGAACCGACGCCTGCGGACACTGTAATGTTGAACTGTAAGTCCCGCAGCTTGGCAAGCTGCGATGACCCCCAGTTCCTGCTCAAAAATTCGCTGCGCGACACATTGTACGCGGCAGGTGCAGGAGGCGTGTCTATGTCAGAAACAAGGGTCGGACTTGAGGGAACTGCCTCGCCGGAAAGCGACCGGTACCGACTGCTCCTCGAAGTTACCGACCGGTTAGCGCGAACCCAGAGCCTGCCCGAAGCATTGAAAGAACTCGCACCCCCGGTGCTCGCCCTGACGGGAGGCGAACTGCTGAATCTTTCCCTCTACGACCCTCGCCGGGATTGCATGCTAACTCAGTATTGGAAAAAGAATCAGGAGAGTGGAGAGTTCGACCCTTTGCCCGTGGACGAAGTGGCGACCGGGTGGGCATGGAAGCATCAGAAGCCGATCGCCATTCACGACACCGAGCGCGAGCAACGCTTTCCCGGCTTCGTTCCCCTGTTACTCAATCACGGCGTCCGATCATACACCGTCCTTCCCATCAGCACGCCTTCACGTCATTTTGGAGCGCTTGCCCTGGGCAAGAGCGTTCCCGAGATCCTGAATGGCGAGGACTTCGAGTTCCTCGCCCGCATCGCGCTGATGGGAGCGCTCGCGCTGGAGAAGGAGCGAGCCTACCGCGCCTTTGAGGAACAGCAAAGCCTGGTCGCGATCAGCCGTGAGCTGAGTTCCAGCCTGGAGTTGGAAAAACTGTTGCCGGTCATTCTTTCCAGCCTTCGGAGCATCGCTCGCTACGAGCGTACGATCCTGTGCTTGCTCGACGAGGATGGCAAGAGCGTGCACCGCTACGGCGATGCTCTGGAATGGGAGCCTTTCGTCAACCACGGAGTTGCGATTCCGCTTGAGCAATCACTCTCGGCGAGAGCGATCCAGAGACGAAACGTTGCATTTCTCACCGCAGCCGACTTATACGAGATGAACGAACCCCTGGCGAAAGCCATGTATGAAGGCGGCGTTCGGTCGGTTTGCAGTGTGCCCCTGATCGCGGGTAATCAGATCTGGGGAGCCCTGAATCCGAGTAGCATGATCGAAAATGCTTTCGGCCCGACGGAGATTGAATATCTGCAGCAAGTAGCCAATCAGATCGCCGCTGCGCTCCAGAATGCGCACGCCTATCGCGAGATCGCACAACTCAAGGAACGCCTCACCCAGGAAAAACGCTATTTGGAGTACGAAATCCGGAGCGCGAACCGGCCCGACGATATCGTCGGCAACAGCCCGGCCTTGAAACGTGTGCTGGACTATGCTGCCATCGTCGCCGACACCGATTCCACCGTCCTCATCACCGGCGAAACTGGGACCGGCAAAGAACGCATAGCCCGCTGCATTCACAGCTTGAGCCGGCGCAGGGACCGCAACTTCATCAAGCTGAACTGCGCTGCCATTCCCACAGGACTCCTGGAAAGCGAGCTGTTCGGCCACGAAAAAGGAGCGTTCACCGGAGCGGTGAGCCAGAAACTCGGCCGGCTGGAATTGGCGGATAAGGGCACTTTGTTGCTCGACGAGATTGGAGACATTCCTTTGGAGTTGCAGCCCAAGTTGCTGCGCGTTCTGCAGGATCAGGAGTTCGAGCGCCTGGGAGGCACGAAGACGATCCGGGTGGATGTGCGGCTGATCGCCGCCACCAATCGCGATCTGGTTCGGGCTGTCGAAGAAAAAGAATTCCGCGGTGACTTGTTCTACCGCTTGCACGTGTTTCCCCTGCATCTTCCGTCGTTGCGCGAACGGCGCGAGGACATACCCTTGTTCGTTCGCCATTTCGTTGAAAAATCCGCCGCCCGGCTACACAAGCGGATCGATGTCATCCCCGATGATGCCGTGGAAGCCATGATGCACTGGAGTTGGCCGGGAAACATCCGCGAGCTGGAGAATTTTATCGAGCGCTCGGTGATCCTGTCGGAAGGCAACCGCTTGAGCGCGCCGCTCGGGGAATTGCGCGAGGAGATGTCAAGGCAGCTGTCCGACCCCGACGGTACCCTGCGCGACAAAGAGCGCGAACACATCGTCGAAATTCTGCGCCAGACCCGGGGTGCCCTGTCGGGTCCGTCAGGCGCGGCGGCCCGGCTTGGACTCAAGCGCACCACGCTACAGTACAAGATGCAGAGGCTCGGTATCTCGCGCACGGACTATCTGAACTAGGAATCGGTGGCGGAAGGCGTTGGAGAAAAACCACCAAACCAAGAATCACGCAGCTATTATCCCAAAGCCGAGACTAAGAGAGTCGTGCCCTGCCGAATTATCGGCTGCCAGCCAGTCCTACGGCATCTTCTTTGGCGCGCTGCCTGTTCAATCCCATTTTAGGCAGTGCAGTTACAGCCACTTAGTCATTATCCAGTATGTGGCAGATGGCGTGCTCTATTTGTTCCGTGGCGCATTCCCGTTTCTCCCGCGGCGGACGATTCCACCAGCACAGATCGTCAACTAGCAGGAGGCATTATGGGTGCACCCCGGCGCTTCGCGATTCCGAACGACTGTCTAAGCTGCACTCTGAGGCGGTCCTGTGACTTCTGCAATTTGCCTCAGCCTTTGATGACTGAGTTCAACGCGATGGGGCACCTGACCCTGTATCCCGCGAATGCCACTTTGCTGATGGAAGGTCAAATCCCGCGCGGCGTCTACATCGCCTGTTCCGGCCGCTCCAAGCTCTCGGTCGAGGCCCGCGATGGCAAGACGATCATCCTGAAAATTGCCGGAGACCGCCAGGTGCTGGGGCTAAGCGCGGTGGTCTCCGGGGGGCCGTCGCTGATTACGGTTACCACCATCGAGCTTTGCCAGATCAAGTTCGTCGAACGCGACAGCTTCCTGCGTCTGATCGAACACGACAGCCACGCCGCGCTCGCATGCGCAGCCATGCTCGCCCGCGAGGTCACGAACTCGTTCGACGATGTTTACGAGCTGCTGCTCGCCCGCAGTTCGACGGAGAAGCTCGCACGTCTGCTGCTTTCCTGGGTCTCGGACGAGCCCCGCAACCGGGAACTTCGCGTAGCCACGGAATTTACTCACGAAGAAATTGCCCAAATGATTGGATCGTCGCGAGAAACGGTAACCCGCTTATTGAGTGATATGAAAAGGAAAGATTTGATTCGGCTTGAGGGTGCGACGCTGGTAATTCCCAACCGCATCGCCTTGCAGGCTATTGCAGCCTGAGAGTTCCCTCCCCGGGCGGACGAAGCGGTCTCCTCGTCCGCCCATTTTTTAGTTCTGAGTTCCCAGTTCTCAGTAACCGCCCACCGTTTTTCCCGTCCCCGGTAACTGATCCCAGCGTTTCTCACTGAGAACTTAGAACTGGGGACTGAGAACTCTCTCTACAGGTTGAACAATTCCCGCAGACGGCGCGTCTGGGCGCGGCTCACCGGAATCTCCGTCTGTTTCTTATCGTCCATGCGCAACTGGTAGGAGCTTTTGAACCAGGGCACGACTTCGCGGATGTGATTGATGTTAACCAGAAAAGACCGGTGCGCCCGCCAAAACAAATTGGGATCGAGATTGTCGAAAAGTTCTTCCAGGGTTCGGCAGTTCGAGTGGCCTTCCATGCCCGCATGGCCGCTGGTGGCCACGCTGATCACGCCATCTTCAATGGTCGCGTAGCAGATATCCTTCGGATCGGCCAGGAATAACCTTCCCGCCGCCTTAATGAGAATCTTCGCCGTCTGCGGCTTCTGCGATTCCAACATCCGCATCAGCGTTTCGAGTTTTTCTTCCGGCCCGGCCCCCGCTTCAATCTTTGCCCGCGCTCTCTCGATGGACTGGGTTACTCGCTTTTTATCGAACGGCTTCAGGATGTAGTCCACCGCGTTCACGTCGAACGCCTTCACCGCATATTGGTCGAAGGCCGTCGCGAAAATAATCTTGGGAAGAGGAACTTTGCGGTCAAGCAGTTTCTTGATTACGCCGAAACCGTCCAAGCCCGGCATCTGGACGTCGAGAAACACCAGGTCCGGATTGTGTTCGCGGATCAGGCTGATCGCTTCCAGGCCGTTCTTGCCCTGCGCGACCACGTTTACGTCGTCCAGGTTCTTGAGCAGGTAGGCAAGCTCATCGCGCGCCAATTGTTCGTCGTCGACGATAACCGCGGAGAGGGGCATGGGGTTCCGAGCCGAACCAGTGAGCGCGGTATTTGCGGCAGCGATCGCCATATTGTTAATAGTAAGTATATCTACCGCAGGGTTCGGGCCGCCAGTCGCAATCCCAGCCGCCTTGGTGGTTCTGGCTTTTTCGGTCCGACCTTAAAACGACCCAACTCCCTGATTTCACTCCAGCAAACTGCAAAACAAACATTACCAATAGGAACACAGAGGAACTTTTTGAGCTTTCCCCTGTGTTCCTCTGTGCCCCCTGCGGTAAAGAAGTTCCGCACGCGTACGCGGTAAACTAATCGGCGTGAACATTCTCTACGGAATCAATACGGTGACAGAAGCCCTCAAGGCGCGCGGGCGCAATTTCGAATGGATCGGTGTCGCCAAAGAGCGGAAAGACATTCGCCTGAGGCGGGTGATTGATGAGTGCCGCAAGATCGGTGTTCCAGTGCGCGTTTTGTCGCGTGAGGAACTTGACGAAATTGCCGGCAACGCCGCGCATCAAGGACTCGTCGCCGCGACGTCAGCAAAACAATACAGCGATCTCGATGACATTGTGGCGTCGCGTCGCGGCGAGCACTCGCTGATCGTCGTGCTCGATGGAGTCGAAGATCCCCACAATCTGGGAGCGATCCTGCGTACCGCCGACGCCGCCGGAGCCGACGGCGTGGTGATTCCCGAACGCCGGTCCGCCGCGGTGACGGCCGCGGTGGCGAAGGTTTCGGCGGGAGCGAGCGAACACCTTCCGATTGCCAAAGTCACAAACATCTCGCGCGCCCTCGAGGAATTGAAGGCGAAAGATCTGTGGGTCGTTGGATCAGACGAGCGCGGCCCGCAGACTTACGATGCCGTGGACTACAAGATGCATTGCGCCATCGTGCTCGGCGCCGAAGGCAAGGGACTCCACGATCTGGTGCGCAGACACTGCGATTTCCTGGTGTCGATCCCTATGCTGGGGCAAGTGCCGTCGCTGAACGTATCGGTGGCGGCGGGTGTGGTGCTGTATGAAGTTGTGCGCCAGAGACGGCTGGGCGCATCCAAGAAATCATGAAGTTCTTCTGTGTCTTTTGCGTTCTCTGCGGTTTCGCTTCAGCGGCGTGGGCCCTGGAGCGCGAAGCCTTCACCATTGCGAAATATGATCTGGAGATTCGCGTGGAACCGGAGCAGCAGAGGCTCGGCGCGCGCGGCAAGATCACGCTGCGCAACGATTCGGGTCGTCCGCAGAAAATCGTCGCCCTGCAGATTTCGTCGTCTCTCAACTGGCGTTCGATCCGCGTGGACGGCAAGCCCGTCCAATTCGTCTCGCAACCCTACACTTCGGACATCGACCACACAGGCGCGCTTTCAGAAGCCATCGTCACGCTGCCCGTCGAAGTCAAGCCGAAAGATTCCGTCGATCTCGAAATCGGCTACGAGGGGGTAATTCCGCTGGACACAACTCGTCTGACGCGTGTCGGAGTGCCGGAAGGGATCGCCAAACACACGAGCTGGGATCAAATCAGTCCATCGTTCACGGCGGTGCGCGGCGCCGGATATGTGGCGTGGTATCCGATCACGACTGAGTCGGCGGATTTTTCCGAGGGGAACAGCCTCTTTGAGGTAGTGGATCGGTGGAAGGCGCGGGAAGCGGGGAGCGAATTCAAAGCTCGCATCAAAATGTCTCGCGAAAGTGGTGAGGCGCCTCCGGTCATGATCTGCTCGCCCGGCGGCGACAAGATCATTCAGGAATTCAGCCGTGCGCAGATGGTCTTGGCAGAGTGCTCGTGGACGCGACTGGGCGCCGTAACACCGACATTCGCATTCGCGGAGTACGCTCCTGAGCCGAAACAACCGCTAACCTTGTATGTTCTGAGGGGCCACGAGGAAGGAGCAGCGACATATTCCAACGCACTGGAACCGGCGACGAAGTTTGTAAGTGGATGGTTTGGCCAGCCGAGCGCAGCCATCGCGATCGCGGATTTAGCTGATCCGAATTCTGCTCCGTTTGAGAGCGGCACCTTACTGATGGCATCGATGGCCGCGGAGGATTCGAAGCTTGCAGGGATCAACCTGGTTCACGAACTGGTCCATTCGGCTGTGCCATCCTCGAGGCCCTGGGTGTACGAAGGTCTGGCTCACTTTGCAGAGGCAATGTATCGCCAGGAGCAAGGTGGACGTCAGGCAGCGCTCGACTTCCTTGGACTGCATCGCGCGGCGTTTCTTGATTCGGAAAAAGAAGTGTCGGCCGCGCCAGACAAAAAAGTCGGCCAACCGCTGGCCGTCACTTTCGATGAAACTTACTATCGGAGCAAAGCAGCCTATGTGTGGTGGATGTTACGCGACATGGCCGGCGACGATGCGCTGAAAGAGGCCATTCGCAAGTATCGGGCCGAGGACGACAATGGCAAAGCCCCAAAGTATGTGGAGCAGTTGATCGAAGCCGCCGCCAAGCGCGACCTGAGCTGGTTCTTCGACGACTGGGTATATCAGGATCGCGGCCTTCCGGATTTCCACGTGCAGTCGGTGCATCCGTGGAAGACGGAAAAAGGAGTGCAGTTTATCACCGTGACGCTAGAAAACCTTGGCAGTGCGGGTGCGGAAGTCCCGTTCACGATATTGTTTGAAGGTGGCGAGATCACAAAACGCATTGAAGTGCGCGCCAAAGCGACGGCTACAACACGAGTTGAATTGCCAGGGACAGCAAGCAGGATCGTGGTCAATGATGGCAGTGTTCCGGAAAGCGATCTGACGAACAATGTGTTCAAGATCTCGGCACCCTAGTTGATGCTGAGGGCCAAACGTCAGATTACATAAGTAAAATCAAACCTACTGTTTCCCGCTCTGTGTTTTGGCGGGGCGACAAATTTCCAACCGGATGACAATATCCTGACGAGTATTGCCTATGACGGAAACAGAGTTTAAAAAACACCTCGATGCTGCGGAAAAGAGCCCGAAGGAGATTGCGGCGGCCGTCTCCGGTTTGTCAGAAAAGGTTTTGCGCTACAAGCCTTCGCCCGAAAAATGGTGCGTGCTGGAAGTCCTCGGCCACTTGGCGGATGTCGAGATCATCTACGGATACCGCCTGCGGCAGATGCTCGCGGATACTAAACCCATAATTGCGCCGCTCGATCAGGACGCATGGACGCGCAATCTGAACTACATGGATTCCCCTCCCTCCGAATTAGTCGCGTTTTACGGGTTGGGCCGCCATCATAACCTGCGTTTGCTGCGAGGTTTGAAGGTTTCCGACCTCTCCAAATCGGCCTTTCATCCGGAACTGCAACGGGAGACGACCGTTTCCGACCTGGTCGAGAGGATGGGCGCGCACGGTGCTGCATACCTGCAGCAGATCGAAAAATTGAAAGCGGCCGCGAGCGGCAGGTAGTTCGATCCGCGGTATCAGGCTGGGCCCTGAGTGTGGGCTGCCGTGAAAGCAATAAGCGCCTGCAACTTTGCGAATCCTGCGCCGGAATCGATCGCCTTCGCCGCCAGCGGCACCGCATCGCGCAGATGATCAGCCCGTCCGGAGGCGACGAGCGCGGCGGCGGCGTTGAGCAGCACGATGTCGCGGCGGGCGGACTTCTTCCCCGACAGTACTTCGCGGATCAGAGTGGCGTTGCGAGCGGCGTCTCCCCCAGAGATTTCTTCCAGTGTTGCTCTCTGCAAACCGAACTCTTCCGGCGTGACTTCGTAGCTGTGAACTTGTCCGTCGCGCACTTCGGCGATGCGCGTTGAGGCGGTGATGGTGATTTCGTCGAGTCCGTCGCTGCCATGAACGACGAGCGCGCGCCGCAAACCTAACATGCTGAGCGCTTCCGCAAGTTTTTCGACCAGATCCGCGGAATAGACGCCAACTACCTGGCAGGTGGCGCGCGCGGGATTCGTCAACGGACCGAGCAGGTTGAAAACCGTGCGCAGATGCAACTCGCGCCGGGCGGTCTGCACGTACTTCATCGCCGAATGCATGGCGGGAGCGAAAAGAAACGCGATTCCTACTTGTTCCAGGCAGACCGCGATCTGCGCCGTCGGCAGGTTGATATTTATGCCCAACGCTTCCATCACGTCGGCGGAGCCGCACTTCGAGGTCACGCTGCGATTGCCATGCTTGGCGACGCGCACGCCCGCTCCAGCGACGACGAAGGCTGTCGCGGTTGAAATATTGAAGGTGCCGCTGGCATCTCCGCCGGTGCCGCAGGTATCGACGAGCGCGTCGCGTCCGGTGCCGCTGGCGTCGAGGACGGAGTCGCTGTGGAGCTTGAGTGGAGTGGCGGCGGCGCGAATGGCTTCGGCAAATCCGACGATTTCTTCGACTGTCTCGCCCTTCATGTGCAACGCCACCAGCAGCGCCGCAATTTGCGCGTCCGAGCATTGGCCGGTGAGAATTTCGGTCATCACCGCGTGCGCCTCTTCGCGAGATAGCGCCTGACGGTGATTGGCGATGCGATGGAGAGCGTCGAGAATCACAAGATCCAAGCTACAGGAGATACGAGATTATTTTCAAACCGGACTTGTGTGGCCGTCATGTTTTCGGCCGTCCATGTCGGCGAGACGTGCTCGAAAACGCATGCGCCAGCTTTCGGGCAGGAGCTTGACCTCGAGCGATCGTTGCAACGTCTCACGATCGGGCGACTTCGCCGTGTAAAGTTGGTTTACTTCCGCGATGGTTAGGGTGGGATCTCCACGGCCGAGGAGCTCAAACTCGTCGCCGGCGCCAACTTCTCCTTCTTCGACGACAGAAAAATAGAAGCCGCTACGGCCGCTGCGCATGAATCGCTCGATCATGTCGTCTCGTTGAAATTTGGCCGCGAGTTTGAAGCAAGGAAGCCGTGGCGTCGTTATCCTGACTACAGCGGAGCCGACCCGGTAGCGGTCCCCGATGGAAACATCCGTTTCGAGGAGTCCCTCCGTTGTGAAGTTCTCGCCGAAGGCTCCCCAGGTACGCGCTGGATCGGGAAGCTCTCTGTTCCACGCTGCATAGTGTTCGCAGGGATAGCAGTAGACGGCTTTGTTCGGGCCGCCATGCACTGAGAGATCGGCTTGGCGGTCGCCATCGAGATTGGTTGTCCGCAACATCACTCGACTCTCCACGGGGTTTTTGAAAATACCGGTTTCGAAAGTAGCGCCTCCCCAGGAAAGCAGACGAGGCAAGCCGACGTTGACCGAAACCAGCTTCATATCCGGATGAGACGACGGCGATTGTGTAAACGATGCAGATTTCTGAATCGCGTGCTTTGCCGATTTGTGCCGTCGTCTTATAGAATCAAGAGTTTGCTGGACTGCAGGGCAAGCCGCAAGCGGGTTTCCTCAGGTTTGGAATCGAGTCAGTACGCGACTTCAGTACGCGATTTGGAATCATTATGAAAATTCATGAGTATCAGGGAAAAGCAATTTTGAAGAAGTATGGCGTCGCCGTGCCGCAGGGCATGATGGCGGCGACGCGCGAAGAAGCTGAAGCGGCCGCGAAGGATATTCTGGGCTCGGGCGCGACGGGAGTTGTGGTGAAGGCGCAGATTCACGCCGGCGGGCGCGGCAAGGGCGGCGGAGTAAAGATCGCCAAGTCGGTGGAGGAGGCAGGCGAAATCGCCGGCAAGATGCTTGGGATGAAACTGGTCACCCATCAGACGGGGCCGGAAGGGCGCGTCGTGCATCGGTTGCTGGTCGAAGAGACGTTGCCGATTGAGAAGGAACTTTATCTCGGCATTCTGGTGGACCGCGACGAGGCCAAGCCGGTATTCATGGCCTCGGCTGCGGGCGGCATGGACATCGAGCAGGTAGCGGTTGAGAGGCCGGAAGCGATCCTGAAGCAGTACGTTGATCCGGGCATGGGCCTGGAGCCATTCCAGGCGCGCAAGATTGCGTTTGCTCTGGGACTGAAGCCCTCGCAGATCAATCCTGCGGTTCAGTTTTTGACTGATCTTTACCGTGCGTTTCTTGAGACCGATGCCTCGTTGGTCGAGATCAATCCTTTTATCAGTTGTACGGATGGCCGGCTGTTCGCGCTCGACGCCAAGTTGACCTTTGACGATAACGCGCTCTTCCGGCATTCGGACCTCCGCGAACTGCGGGACGTCACCGAGGAAGATCCGCTGGAAGTCGAGGCGTCGAAATACAACCTCAACTACATCAAGCTCGACGGCAGCGTGGGCTGCATGGTGAATGGCGCCGGCCTGGCGATGGCCACAATGGACATCATCAAGTATGCAGGAGGCATGCCGGCCAATTTTCTGGATGTAGGCGGCGGCGCCAATGCGGAGCAGGTAGCGCACGCGTTTGAAATTCTGCTGAGCGACAAGAGTGTGCGTGCTGTGCTGATCAATATCTTTGGCGGCATTCTGCGCGTAGATACGCTGGCTGCCGGGGTGGTCGAGGCGGCGAAGAAAACACATCTCCAACTGCCGGTGGTGCTGCGACTGGAAGGCACCAACGTTCAGGAAGGCAAGAAAATCCTGACGGAGTCGGGCCTGAACTTCGTGGTTGCTGAAACCATGAAAGATGCCGCCGACAAAGTAGTAGCAGCGGCAAGAGCCTAGTGTAGAGACGCGGCTTGCCGCGTCTCCGGCAGCGGGACAAAACAGGTTCTCGCGAGGTGGTCCGTGTCAGGGCATCGCTCTCGAAGGTTCGTATCAGGGCATCGCTTTAGCGATGCCGAAAGTTGGAGATCAAGTGCCCCTTTAGGGGCGGCGCGTCGATATGTCCGCAATCGGAGACGCGGCAAGCCGCGTCTCTACGCGAAGGAATTTTGAGAGCGAGAAATTATGGCAATCCTGGTTGATAAGAGAACTCGATTAATCGTGCAAGGCCTGACCGGCCGCGAAGGCACCTTCCACGCGAAAGCTTGCGCGGCTTACGGCACGCAGGTTATGGGCGGCGTGACTCCCGGCAAGGGCGGGACGACACACGAAGGCTGGCCGATCTTCAATAGTGTTCAGGAAGCGGCCGACAAGACGGGCGCGAATGCCACGGTGATTTTTGTGCCGCCGCCATTTGCGGCCGACGCGATTATGGAAGCGGCCGATGCTGAAATCGAACTGATTGTCTGTATCACCGAGGGCATCCCGACGCTGGATATGGTGCGCGCCTGGGAGTTTCTGCAGAACCGCCGCTCGCGCCTGATCGGGCCGAACTGCCCAGGCATCATCTCACCGGGCAAATGCAAGATCGGAATCATGCCGGGAGCGATCCACAAAGAGGGCAATGTCGGGATCGTGTCGCGCTCCGGGACGCTGACTTACGAGGCGGTGCATCAGCTTACTCAACGCGGCATCGGGCAGTCGACGGCGATCGGCATTGGCGGTGATCCAATTATCGGCACGAATTTCGTCGACGCGCTCGATTTGTTCAACCGCGATCCGCAGACCGAAGCCGTTGTCATGATCGGAGAAATCGGTGGCAACGCCGAGGAGACCGCCGCGGAGTTTATCAAAACGCACATGAAGAAGACGGTCGTCGGATTTATCGCCGGACAGACAGCGCCTCCCGGACGCCGAATGGGCCACGCCGGCGCAATCATCTCCGGCGGCAAGGGCACTGCCGCCGAGAAGATTGCCGCCATGGAAAAGGCTGGCCTCAAAGTCGCGAAATCGCCAGCCGAGATCGGCGAAACGCTCGCGGCCGCGCTGGGAGTGCGAGTGTAAAAAAGCAGCACTTAGCAGTTAGCACTTAGCAATCAGTCTGTCAGCCGCGCGATCTCGAACGTGTTTTCGCCAAATGCTAAGTGCTAATTGCTAAACGCTGGGCCTGACACCTGACTTATGAAAACACTGCAACGCACATTGACCATCATCAAACCCGACGCGGTGAAGAAGAACGCGATCGGAGACATCATTGAACAGTTCGAGAAGAATGGCTTCCGCATTCTGGCCATAAAGATGCTCGAAATCTCCCAGCACCAGGCGGAGCAGTTCTACGCCGTCCATGCCAGCCGGCCATTTTACCACTCGCTGACCAACTTCATGTCGAGTGGACCGATCGTGGCGCTGGCGCTGGAAAAGGAAAACGCCATCGCCGATCTGCGCAAGTTGATGGGTGCCACCAATCCGGCCAATGCCGAAGAAGGCACCATTCGCAAAAAATGGGCCAGTAACATTGAACACAATGCCATCCACGGCTCGGATGCGGATGAAACGGCCCGCTTCGAGTTAAGCTTCTTCTTCGCAGGTTACGAATTGGCGCAGTAGAACAGTTCTCAGTTCTCAGAAAACCCAGAACTGGATGCACCGAGAACCGAGAACTGGGAACCGAGAACTTCATGCCTCTTGTTCAAATCACCATGCTCCAAGGCCGCACGGCCGATCAGAAACGAAAGATCGCACAGCGTATTACCGATGCGATGGTGGAAGATGCGGGTGCGCGCCGCGAAGCGATCGTCGTGACATTTCTGGAAGTGTCGAAGGAAAGTTACGCTTCCGGCGGCGAGCTGATGGCCGACAAGCAGCACAAGTAGCGGAGAGCGCCCTGCCGAAGGCGCCGGGAGAATTGCTGGAGATCTTGCCTGCTTTCGCGGTTGAGAGTGCCCGCCTCACATTAACCCAACGGCTCGTATAGATGTCCTTCGACGCGGTCGGCGATCTTAGGCAGATCTTTTTTTGCCAACTGCAGGAAATGCGGAGCGGTGCGATGGCCCTCGAGGGCGGCATCGTCCTTGTACTGTTCGTAGATGAAGAACCGGCGCGAATCGGTCTTGTGCTTATGCACCTGATACATGAGGCATCCCGCCTCTTTGCGCGATTCGGCAGTGAGTTTGTCAAAGATTGCCATCACGTCGGACTCGCGTCCGATTTTTGCCATCCAGGTTACGGCCAACACCACCATCCGTCGCTCCGTTTCTCTTTCTAATTAGAGTCGCTGGTTAGACTCGCTCGTTTAAATTCCCTTACAGATTCAGGCTCGCGCCGCCGGGCTCAGACCCAGCGCGCTGATAAACTCAGGCACCAAAATCGTCTGCTCACGATCGGGGCCCGTGGAAATCATTCCCACCCGCGCTCCAGTTTCCTTTTCGATGAAGGCCAGGTATTCGCGGGCAGCTTTGGGCAATCCATCGACCGTCCGGATGTCCTGAGTTGGGCTTGCCCAGCCCGGCATATTGCGATAGATGCATTCGATCTTTTCATATCCGCATGCCTGAGCCGGGACTTCGTCCGTTTCCTTGCCGTCCACCTTATACCCCACGCAGACTGGAATCTCGGTCAGGTGGTCGAGCACATCCAACTTAGTAACCACCAGCCAGGAGATGCCGTTAATCATGCCAGCGTAGCGGAGCAGAGGCAAATCGAGCCAGCCCGTACGGCGGGGACGTCCGGTGACGGCGCCGAATTCGTTGCCGCGCTTGCGCAGGTCTTCTCCTTGCGCGTCCAGAAGTTCGCTCGGGAACGGGCCGCTCCCGACGCGGGTGCAATAGGCTTTCGTGATGCCGATGACCGTATCAATCGACGTCGGAGGCACACCGGTTCCGATTGCGGCGCCACCAGAAGTAGCGCTCGAAGAAGTCACGAAAGGATAAGTGCCGTGATCAATATCGAGCATCGTGCCTTGCGCGCCTTCGAAGACGATCGACTTGCCCTCGGCCAAAGCGCGGTTCAGCAAGAGCGCCGTGTCGCGAACAAAAGGCGCGATCTGCTGAGCGGCGTCAGCGTATTCTCGAAACATTTTGTCCGCATCGAGCGGGTCGGAGTTAAAGAGCGCATGCGCGATCATGTTCTTTTCGCGGCATGCGTTCTCGATGTGCGTGCGCAGCAATTGGACGTCGAGCAGGTCGGCGACGCGCAATCCGCGGCGTCCCATTTTGTCTTCGTAAGCTGGACCGATGCCCCGTGAAGTGGTTCCGATTTTCACGCGGCCGGGAGCGTTTTCCGACCCCAGTTCCATCATGCGATGGTAAGGCAGAATGACCTGCGCGCGGTTCGAGATGAAGAGATTGCCGTCCACTTTCACGCCCGCAGCGCGCAAAGAAGCAACTTCTTTCAGAAACGCCAGCGGATCAATCACCACGCCATTGCCGATGACGCTCGTGCACTCGGGCCGCAGAATGCCGCCAGGCACGAGTTGCAGGATGAACTTTTTCCCGTTAATGATGACGGTGTGTCCTGCATTGTGGCCGCCGGCATAGCGCGCCACCACCGAGAAAGTTTGGGTGAGCACGTCGACAATTTTGCCCTTGCCCTCATCGCCCCACTGCGCTCCAACAATAACCGCAGTTCTGCCTCTGCTCGTTTTACCTCTGCTCAATGCAAACTCCACTTGGAAAATTGCGCGGCCGCAAATCGAGGCCCGCCCCAGGGTCGCACACACTTGCCGCGCCGCTGCTGCTGGATAGACTGGGAAACTGGGAAGATCGGCGGAACTTGGTGTGTACGCTCTAGCATACCGAATCAGGCTGTGGAGGAGCAAACCTGAATTCAGCGGAATGTCCCTCTGTGCTTCCCCTGTGCCCCCTGTGGTTGATCTTGCACTTGACGCCGTCAAGGCCCGCGACAAAACCTTGGCAGCGTCGATCTTGTATCCTGACAGCGTGCCCGAACTCCCCGAGGTCGAAACCATTGCGCGCGGCCTCGACACGCGCGTAGCCGGAGACACCGTCGAATCTGTCTGGATCGGTTCCAGGCAGCAGCCGCTTAAGTCACCTGCGACCATCATCGCCGCGACGCTGGAGGGCAAGCGTATCGTGCGGGTGCATCGCGCGGGAAAACATATCGTGTTCGATCTGGAGGAAACAGCACATCCGAAAAAAGGCAGACGTGCCGTTCGCAGCAAGCCTCCACAAGCGGCGCAGTGGATCGTCCATCTCGGCATGACCGGGCGCCTGATCGTTTGCGAACCTGCGGCGGAGGTTGCAAAGCACACTCACCTGATCGCGAAGCTCGCATCCGGCCGCGAACTGCGTTTTATCGATCCCCGGATGTTTGGCAAGCTCAGTGTTCATCTTCATCCTGGCGGCTTCGATCCCGGTGGAGTCGAACCGCTGGAAGTGACCGAGGAGCGGTTCGTCGCGCTTTTTCGCGGGCGCAAGACTCCGATCAAGAGCGCGCTTCTGAATCAGAAGTTGCTGCGCGGCGTGGGCAACATTTATGCCGACGAGTCGTTGTTTCGGGCTGGCATCCGTCCCCGCCGGCGGGCGGCGGCCATCACGCGGGAACAGTTGAGCAAGCTGCATCGAGCCGTGCGGGAAGTGCTCCGCGAGGCGATCGCGCTGGGCGGATCTTCGATTTCCGATTACGTGGACGCCGATGGAGAAGAAGGATTCTTCCAGCTCCAGCATCGAGTCTATGGCCGTGAGGGGGAGCCGTGCCTGGTGTGCGCGACCGCGATCCGGCGCGTCGTACTGGCCGGCCGCAGCAGTCACTACTGTGCAAAATGTCAAAAATAGCCCTAATAGAACGATTTAATATTGACGAATTGGCACCCGCACTGTAAAAAAGGTCAAGGCTTGAATGCCCTCGCGGACAGAATTACCGAGTCATTCATCATGAATAAATCCTATGAATAAATCCTATGAATAAATTCTCAATTGGAGTGGACCTCGGCGGCACGAATCTGCGCATCGCAGCCGTGGACGAGCATGGCACGCTCGTCGAGAAAATCACTCTCGGCACCAAGGTTTCCCTCGGACGCGATCATGTCATCGCCGACATGTGCGACGCCATCCAGCGCATGTCGGAGAAATTCAAGAACTCCGCCCCGCTCCTGGGAATCGGCATCGGCGTGCCCGGCATTATCGACATGCAGACTGGCTTGGTGCGCGAATCGCCTAATTTGCCGGACTGGGTTGACTATCCCGCCCGCGCCGCCATTGAGCAATGCCTGAAGACCGTCGTGATTCTCGAAAACGATGCCAATGTGGCGGCACTCGGAGAAAAATGGCTGGGCGCGGCCAAGGATTATGACGACATGGCGATGCTGACCCTCGGTACCGGCGTTGGCGGTGGACTGGTTCTGGGCGGCGCGATCTGGCGCGGCGCGAACGGCATGGCCGGGGAGTTCGGGCACACGACGGTTGAGCCGGACGGGCATATCTGCGGGTGCGGGAATCACGGATGCCTGGAGCAATATGCTTCGGCGACCGCGGTGGTCCGGTTGGCACGGGAAGCGATCGCGAGGAACAGCGCATCGGCTCTGGCAAGCGCTGCCCACTCCGATCCGGAGTTCAGCGCGAAATCGATTTACCAACTCGCGATTCAAGGCGATGAAGATGCGCGCCGCATTTTCCGCTACGTGGGCCGTTGTTTAGGCATTGTGCTTTCGTCGATGGTGAATTCCTTGAACCTTCCGATTTATGTGATTGGCGGAGGAGTTTCGAGCGCGTGGGAAGCTTTTTCGCCCGCCATCTTCGAAGAGTTGCGGCTCCGGTCCATGGTGTACGCCGCCACCGCGCCGCCCGATCCTTCGGCCAGCCACCTGGGCGCTTCCGCCCATGTGAAGGCTGGCCCCGGCCACAAGACCATCATCACCCGCGCCCTGTTGGGGACCGACGCCGGCCTGTACGGCGCGGCCCGGCTGCCGATGATTACGGAAGCCCGGCGCTAATTATGCCTCGGTGGAGAGACGGGCGTCCTCGCCCGTCCACCGAACAAGACGCCGGGCTTTCCACCAGCGAACTAGTCGCGCCTGTGCTTCGGTACGCGAGACGGCTTGGAAGTTCCAGGTCTTAATGGGTGCGATGGTCTCGGTGAGCGCGGAACAAACGACGGCTTGTCCGAGTGCGACGGCCTTTGTGCGCGAGGTGATTTCACTGGCTTCGCCGGCCTCGGTATGCGCGGGGGCCTGATCGCCGCAGCTTTCGGTGCGCGTAGAGGTATGTGCGGACTCGGCGGACTGGCAACCTTCACTCCCGATGCAGCGCTTTTCAGTTTTGCCACTTCCAGCAGAGTAAGGTTGCGCCAATCTCCCGGCGGCACATCGAGCGCGAGAGGACCGTATTGCACGCGCCGGATTTTCTCCACGTGGTGCCCCACTTCTTCAAACATTTTTCGGACCTGGCGGTTGCGGCCTTCAATGATGGTCACTTCGAGCCACGGGTTATCGCCTTCGCGGATCAGCCGAATTTTTGCCGGAGCAGTGCGCACGCGCCGGCCACCTTTTTCGGCGATAGAAATTCCGCGGCGAAGCTTGTCGAGCTTGGCTTCGTCGGGCTGGCCGGCGACTTTCACGACGTAGGTCTTCGCCACGTTGGAAGCCGCTTTCATCAGTGCGTTGGCCAGCGCGCCGTCGTTGGTCATCAGTAGAAGGCCTTCGCTAGCCCAGTCCAGCCGCCCCACGGGATATACGCGTCCCTTCACCTTCTGCACCAAGTCCATCACGGTGGGGCGTTTTTTCTCATCGCTGACCGTGGTCACATATCCCTTGGGCTTGTTCAACACGACGTAGGTGAAGCGTTCGGGGCCTTGGAGAAGTTTGCCGTCCACGCGAATGTGGTCATGTTCAGGATCAGCTTTGGTGCCGAGCTCGGTGACCACCTGCCCGTTGACCAGCACGCGGCCCGAGGAGATCAGTTCTTCTGATTTGCGGCGGGATGCAATTCCGGCAGCAGCGATAATTTTTTGCAGACGTTCGGCTGGCATGGATGGCTACTCTCGTTTTGTGCTGGCTGGCGTTTCGGATTCTTCTTCGGCGCTTTCTGTTTCGGAAGAGTCTTCCTCCGCAGCTGACGGCGAACTTGAAGACGCTTCCACCAGAGTGCCCTCACTGGGAAGCAGATCGCTCTGGAACGACTCCGCCAGCAGCTTCTCGAATTCCTCCATGCTGGGCAGCTCCTGGATGTCCTTAAGCCCGAAGCGCAGCAGAAACTCTCTGCTGGTTTTGTAGAGGATGGGGCGGCCGATTACGGCCTTTCTGCCCGCAGTTGTAATGAGCTTGCGGTCGAGCAGGGTCGCGATCACTCCGCCGGCATCGACGCCCCGGATTTCGCTGATCTCCGGCACCGTGACCGGCTGCTTGTAGGCGATGACGGCCAACGTTTCGAGTGCCGGAAGTGATAGCCGGAATGGCGGTTTCAGGCTCTTCGCAAAGGCGCGCACCACATCGTGCTGCTCGGGCTTGGTGGACATGCGGTATCCGCCGGCAACTTGGCGGATTTCGATTCCGTGGCTCGCGCCGGAGTAATCCGCAATGAGTTCTTCGAGTGTAGCGCGGATGCGCGACTTCATTTCTGCGGCGTCGATTCCGGGAGCTTCCGCGAGCAGCGAGTCCTTTACGAGCGAAAGGATCTGGTCGAGCGAAATGGGCGTTTCCGCCGCGTAGATGATGGCTTCGAGTTGGGCTCTAAGGCTCATAAGTCAGTTGCTTGCCGGTGGAGCGCCGGGCGTCGGCGCCCGGCCACCACTCAACTGGCCGGGCGAGGACGCCCGGCGCTCCACTAACCACTTCTTTTCACTTCCAATCATCACGCACCGCAGCTTGCTCCGTCATCACTTCTTCAAAATGAGAATGTTTGCGCACGAGCACTTCGCCAAAGATGTGGTCCTGCCGCACTTGAATCGCCTGCAAGCGGACCAGTTCCAGTAACGCCAGAAAGATGCAGACCAGCGCCTGTCGCGACGGCACATTGCGGAGCATCTGCTTCAGGCGAATCGGGCGGTCTTCGAGCGAGAGGCGGCGGTGCAGGTACTGGATCATCTGGCCGACAGTCACGGTCTCTTCGTCGACTTCCAGGATCGGCCGGGAGCGCGCCCGGTCGAGAATCTGCTGGAAGGTCTTGACCAGGTCGATGACATCGGCGGCGAGTTCGGGTTCTGCGCCCTCAGCGTCCATGAACTCACCGATTGCCGGATTGCTCAGCACCGCATCTTCTATCTGCTGTTTTTGCAAAAGCATTTGCGCGGCGGATTTGAACTTTTCGTGCTCGAGCAGGCGGTTGACCAGTTCGTTGCGAGGATCTTCCAGCGCGTCGGCGGGAGCTAGCGGGTCGCGCGGCAACAACATTTTCGACTTGATGTGAATCAGCACCGCCGCCATGTAGATGAACTCGGAAGCCACGTTCACATCGAGTTCCCGTATGCGCTCTACATAGGTGAGGTACTGCGCCGTGATCCTGGCGATGGGGATGTCGTAGATGTTGATGTCCTGCTTGCGGATCAGGTCAAGCAGCAGATCGAGCGGCCCTTCATAGATTTCGCCAAGCGCGATGGCGAACGGGAAATCGCTGCCATCGTCTTTGCCAGGTTTAGTCGAGACGGAATTGCTCTCCCGTGCGGCCGTATTGCTTACTCGTGCGGCGAAATCGCTCTCCCGTAGAGACGCGGCTTGCCGCGTCTCCGCCGGCACCATCCGAGCCCCGTCCTGCCGAGAAGCCTCGACCGGCTCCTGTTCTGATACGCGTTGAGGCAAATTAGTCACTTCGTAGAACCCTTCGCCGGCTCAGAATTCGGAATAAAGTCCGGACTATAGTCCAGCCCCATCGCTTTGCGAACTTCGTCCATCGTGCTGCCGGCGACATCACGAGCGCGAGCCGAGCCAGCCTCCAGAATATCCCAGGCGAGCCGCGGATTGTCCTCGTATTTTTTTCGGCGTTCCTGCATCGGGTTAAGAATTTTTACCAGGGCGTCCGCAGCCCAGCTCTTGCACTCGATGCAGCCAATTCCCGCCGACCGGCAGCCTTCATATACTCTCGCCATCGTCTCTTTCGAGCTGAATATTTTGTGCAGGTCGCCCACTGGACACACGTCAGGATTCCCCGGATCGTTGCGCCGCACCCGGGCCGGATCGGTGACCATAGTCTTCAGCTTCAGCCGAACCACTGGCTCTGGATCGGTCAGCATCACGGTGTTGCCATACGACTTCGACATCTTGCGGCCGTCGGTGCCCGGCAGCTTGGGAGCGGGCGTGAGTAGGGATGCTGGTTCTGGGAAAACATATTCGCGTTTCCCAGCGTAAAATCCGTTGAACCTCCGCGCAATTTCCCGGGTTAGTTCCACATGCGCCACCTGATCTTCGCCGACAGGGACGACGTCCGCCTTGTAGATCAAAATATCCGCCGATTGCAAAACTGGATAACCAAGAAACCCATACGTGCCCAGGTCTTTTTCCTTGATGTTTTCCCTCTGCTCTTTATACGTCGGTACGCGTTCCAGCCACCCGAGGGGAGTGATCATCGAAAGCAGGAGATGCAATTCCGCGTGCGCCTGCACGTGCGACTGGATGAACATCACGCACTTCGCGGGATCAAGCCCCGCCGCCAGCCAATCCAGCAGCACCTCGACCGAGTTTTCTTTCAGACGCGATGTGTCCGCGTAGTCGGTCGTCAGCGCGTGCCAGTCGGCGATAAAGAAAAAGCAGTCGTACTCGTCCTGCATGCGGACCCAGTTTTCGAGCGCGCCAACGTAGTTTCCCAGGTGCAGCTTGCCGGTCGAGCGCATTCCGCTCAGCACGCGTTTCTTAATTGAAGGAGTTGCCATTCAGAATTTCACCAGAATGGAGCGATAAAAGTTAACAGGCGGGTCGATAAAGCTGCTGAGAAGACTTGGAGCTAGAAAGACCAGCGCCATCAGTGCAAAGATACCGATTCGGTCGTATGCCATCCGCACTGGATCCGATAGAAAATGCCGCAGCACGTGACTGCCGTCGAGCGGCGGGACAGGAATTAGATTGAAGACTGCAAGCCAGACGTTGACGACCATAAGCATATACAGCAACATCACTATTGGTACCCACATCGAATCGGAAACACCGACATCAAAACCGCCCGACAATCCCATGATAATGGTGTGTCCGGTTGCCGATAAAAGCGAAATACAACCAAGAATCAAAAGCGCCCCTGTGGCGACTATGAAGTTGCTTACTGGACCTGCCACCGAAGTCAGGACATCGTCCATTACGGGGTGGCGAAAATTACGGGGATCGACGGGTGTGGGCTTAGCCCAACCGATCAACCCTCCGAATTGGTAAGCCGCTATCAGGGGCAGTACGATCGTGCCAATGGGATCGATGTGGCGAATCGGATTCAGCGACACCCGTCCCAGCATCCGAGCCGTCGGATCGCCACAGCGCGACGCCGTCCAGGCGTGGGCGGACTCGTGCACGCTGATGGCAAACAGAAACGCGATCATCCGATAAAAGATTTGAACAGCGGTTTGCCGCGTCATTGATGAACTCTGATTCGGTGAACCCTGATTCTAACAAAGCCGGGAAACTGCCGAGGTAAGAGTTGCGTGGATCGAAGAGGATGCAGCGAGTCAGATCGTGAAAGGGTTCTACTGCCCGGCGCGCATAGGCGAAACCACCAGATGCCCCGCGCCACGTTTCTTGCCGTCGCCCTTGTCATGCTGATAGAGCAGCGAGAGGGCGCCCTCGGCGGTCGTAGTCGCGCCGGCGAGTGCCGCCGCCAATCCCTGATAAGACCGGCCGATTTCGTGATTCCCCTGCGAGGCCACCGGGCTGCCCTTATCAATCGCGGGTGCTACCAGCTGGAAGTTGTTGGGCACCTTCCATAGCACCTTACAGTTGGTGGCTTTCTCCACATCCTCGTCGGTGAAGCCGGGAATCTTTTTGTAACGGTTGATCACGATCCGCAGGCGGTCGCGCCCCGCTCCTTCTTGCAGGAACGCGTAAATCCGGCCAGCGCTCCACAGCGAAACGACGTCGGTCTGCGTGACCAGCAGCACGGCGTTCGAGAGATCGCAGATCATTTGCATCGTGCCATCCATCCGGCCGGAGCAGTCGAGCACGACGAAGTGATACTGATTTACCAGCAGGTCGAAGAGGCGAGCCAGTTCCGATGCCGTCGGGACTGCATTGTGCGGTTGCTGAGCGCCCGCCAGCAGATGAAGTCCGTTGCGATATGGCGTCATCAGGCCATCGAGCAGCGAACCGTCCATGCGATGCAGGTTTTGCAATGCATCGATGATCGTGAACTGAGGCCGCAGATTCAGTTGCAGGGCAGCGTGGCCGATGGGAGCGAAATCCACCAGCACCACACGCCCATGAGTTTCCTGCAACGCGACAGCGGTATTCACAGCAGTAGTGGTGGCGCCGGCTCCGCCCTTGGCATTTAGAAAAGTGAGGACGCGCGCCTTGCTGGCACTGCGCTGCGCCCGGCTCAATGTGGCCGAGAACCGGGTGAACGCCTCGACCAAGGCTTCGCGGCTGGATGCGTGATCCAGAAACTCACGCGCCCCGGCTCGCATGGCGGACACAATGTTCGTCGGCTGGTTCATTTCGCCAACCGCAAAAATCGTGACTCCGGGAATGTTGGCGTGGATCAGTTCGATGGTGCGGATGGCTCGCTGCGGATTCTGCGGATCGATATTCACCAGGACAACTTCGGCGCGCTGATCCTGCAATTGACGCAAAACGGCATCGCTCGGTCCCGCGGGGAACCCGACATGGCTCAATACCGTTCGGGCCAGATTGGTGCTCTCGACCCGACTATTCAGTACGACGGATTGTTCGCGGTCCTCGGTCAGGAGGGCGACGGCGATCCCGGGCATGACTCGATTCTCTGTGTTCATTGTCATGCTACGAACTTCCAACGTCCGAGCCAAATGACCTTCGTAATCGAAGGAGGATCTCAGACGAAGCGGCAGGTCGTCAGCGGATTTCAATTAGGGTAAAGAACCCGCCAGACTGCTGGTTTACTCAATTGTAAGGCAAAGGGCAGCGCTTGAAAAGACTAAGAGATAGGCCGAAAAACGCACGGAAAACGCCCGGAAAATCAGCCGTCAGCGCGGGTGGGGGGGCCGGAAGTCGTTCCCGCGGCACCCGGAGGCGAAACTCGCACAAAGTGCGCGTTAGGCTCGTTCGAGGGCAAGTACTCGTAGGAATCGAGGTGCACGGCGATTCCATTTCGCTCACCCAGGTGCGAATGACCGGGACCGGCCTGGGAAGAGGAGGCGCGCAACACCCGCCCACGACACCGAACGGGCATGTTTTCTCCCAAAGTGATTTCCGAGGGCATCGTAAAAGTCAATTCCACGACCGCGCCTTCCGGGAGCATCGTCTCGGCGTAAAAGAAAACTCCCCGGCCAGTCAAGTCCTGAGTAAATCCGGGCACCGTCCGTCCATCGAAGTGAACCGCCAACGGCAGGTTCATTTCGAAACGCTGCGCGCTTCGTCGTTCCAGACAACGTTCCAGACGATGCTCAACACGATCAGGATCTGTGCTCATCGTCCATCCCTCCCGGATCCAGTTCGCGGATCAATTACCAGTGCCCAACGCACCCTAACTCTATCGCGGATCGGACCCGGAGGGAAGTTCCAAATGGGCGGTGTGTCAGTTTCAAGGCTCAAACCGCAAAACCCTGCACACCAAGGCCACGAAGTCTCTCAAAGTTTTTGGTGCTCAGGCGTTTCCTTCGTGTACCTTCGTGCCCTTGGTGGTTAACGGTTTCGCAATTGACCCACGACCAAATGCCGTCATCTCCTTGCCGTCGTCCCAAAGATGTGAAAAAGTTCTAAAAGGGTGACTCGAGCGCGAAAATCGGCTGCGGCTGACAAAAGAGGCGCGAAAGCCGCCACCCCGCCGAAATGGGCCACAACCCTGCGCGCCCTGCGCCACCGCAATTTCCAGCTCTTCTTCAGCGGACAACTCATCTCCCTAACCGGCACCTGGATGCAGAGCGTGGCCCAGGCATGGCTCGTCTACCGCATGACCAAATCTGCCCTGTTGCTGGGCAGCGTCGGCTTCGCCAGCCAGATTCCCGTCTTCCTGTTTGCCCCCTTCGGAGGCATCACCGCCGACCGCGTCAATCGGCAGCGCCTGGTGATCGCCACCCAGACCTGCTCCATGATCCTCGCGGGCATTCTGGCTTGGCTAACGCGAAGCGGACACATCCAAGTCTGGCACATCTTTCTGCTCGCGGGCCTGCTCGGAGTGGTGAACGCCTTCGATATTCCCGGCCGTCAGTCCTTCCTAATCGACATGGTCGGCAAAGAAGACCTGATGAACGCCATCGCGCTGAACTCCTCCATGTTCAATGGCGCGCGCGTAGTCGGCCCCGCCGTAGCCGGAATTCTGGTGTCGAGAATCGGCGAAGGCTGGTGCTTTGAAGCCAACGCCATAAGCTACATCGCCGTGCTCATCGGCTTGCTGCTGATGAACGTGCGCAGCGTCCCGCGCAAAAGCAGCCGTTCCCCAATTGAAGACATCATCGAAGGCTTCCGCTGGGTCAACCGGACAAAGATCATCCGCTCGCTGCTCTTCCTGATCGGCCTGGTGAGCCTGGTCGGAATGCCCTACACCGTGCTAATGCCGGTTTTCGCCGACAAAATCCTGCACGGCGGCGCGCGCGGCCTCGGCATCCTGATGGGCGCGACTGGCGTAGGCGCTCTTTTTGGAGCCTTGACGCTGGCCGCCAAGACCGGAATCAAAGGCCTGGGCCGTTGGGTGACCATCACCTGCGCAACCCTGGGGATCAGCCTGTTTCTTTTTTCGTTCTCGACTTCATTCTGGTTGTCAGCCGCGCTCCTGTTGCCCTGCGGTTACTCGATGATGTTGCAGATGGCATGCTCGAACACGCTGATCCAGACCATCGTCCCCGACCATCTGCGCGGCCGCGTCATGTCCCTGTACTCGATGATGTTCATGGGCATGGCTCCCTTCGGAGCCTTCTTTGGCGGAGCCTTGGCAAATCGTATCGGCGCACCAATGACCGTCGCCGTCGGAGGAATAGCCTGCGTCCTCGGTGCGATCTGGTTCGGACGCGCCCTACCCGAACTCCGCATCGAAGCCCGCCGCCTAATCATCGCCCAAGGCCTGGCCGGCGGCGAACCGGTTCAGGAACTGGACGCGCAGCCAGTGGAAGAGTGACGCCTAATGACGCCTAGACGCCTAATCGCCTAATCGCCCAATGGAGCGACGGGTGTCCTCGCCCGTCCCCCTCAAACCTCCATGGGATGGGTATTTCATAAGCAGCTCTTTGTGGAGGGCCGCGGCTCCACGGGCTGCGGAAAGACTCGGGCTCTGACTATGCTTTGAAGGGGTGCGCCTCGTATCAGGGTATGCCTTCAGGCATACCGCAAATCCGAAAAACAAAAAAACTCGTGTAGAGACGGGGCTTGCCCCGTCTCAGACTGCTGAACAACTCTGGCTCATCCAGGTTTTAGGAAGGGCGGCAATCAGCCGCGCCAGTCCCGGACTTCTCGAGTGCGCCTTATGGTTTGTCATGCACTTATGGATTGTCATCCTGAGCGAAGTAGCCGCTTCGCGAAGCGAAGCAGCTACGTAGTCGAAGGACCCCTACACCTCCGACATTCGCAGCGAAGTATCAAGGCATTCTCCCTAAGGTTTGGGTGGCGCAGCGCTTCAGCGCTGCGAAAAGACCTAACCTCCTCCACGAACGGGAAGGGCACGGCTTCAGCCGTGCCACCCAGAGCCAATAAAGAAGCGGGCTTTAGCCCCTGAGGGCCTCGGCAGATCATCCCTGAAGCCACTTGAAAAGGATTGTCATCCCGACCCTGAGCGAAGCCGAAGGGGAGGGATCTGCAGTTCGCCGTCGAGGAGAACCATGCGTCGTCTGGTACGCTGCGGAACAACTCAGTCTCGCACTTGATTTTGGGAGAGGAAAATCCCAAGCTTGATGCGGCCGTGGAATCCCAGGTCTCGAAAACCGCGAGACCTAGGGCACCCGGCTATCCTCATACTTAGAGGAAAGTCCAATATTAGAAGTTATAGAGACGTGCGGTTTTGCTGTGGGTTTTGATTGAACGTCAAGTGGAGGGAACGGTGACGAAAGACGAAGCTTGGAGTCTGGCCAATCATTGGGTTGCGGCTTGGAACGCTCACGATCTGGACTTGATCATGACGCATTACGAGGATGCAATCGAGTTGATCTCGCCGGTTGCCGCCCGTCTTTTGGGGACGTCGGATGGAAAGGTGGCGGGGAAGCCAAACTTGAGAGCTTACTTTCAGCGAGGGCTGGAAGCCTATCCGGAACTCCACTTTCGCCTCGAGGATGTGCTCTGGGGCATAAACAGCATCGTGCTCTACTACACAAATCAAAAGGGAACACGAACGGGAGAATTCATGGAACTGTCCGCGAGCGGGAAAGTCGTGCGAGTTGTGGCGAACTACAGTTCCGAGGGGGTTGCACAGCCTAACGCGTCTCAATCCACTTAAGGGTACCCGGTACACGGGCCGGCCCGATCGCTAGACATTGCCACTCGCCCGTAGAATCCGAGGTCTCGAAAACCGCGAGACCTGGGGCACCCGGCTTTGGAGGGGTGCGCCTCGTATCAGGGTATGCCTTCAGGCATACCGCAAATCGCCGAAGAACAGAAAAACTCGTGTAGAGACGGGGCTTGCCCCGTCTCAGCCCGCTAAACAACTCGATTTTGAGTTTGATTTTGGGTGGCGCAGCGCTTCAGCGCTTGCGGAAAGACCTAACCTCCTCCACGAACGGGAAGGGCACGGCTTCGGCCGCGCCTCCGAAAGTCAATAAAGAAAGTGGGCTTTGGCCCCTGAGGGCTTCGGTAGCTTACCCTTCGGTTCGTTATGGGCACTATCATGAAGTCCTGTGCGACTCCACGGCGCGCTCGTGAAAAGAGCCGCGTAGCGAAGAACCTTCAGTCTACCTATAATTCCCTGGAGAGACTAGGGGAAATCAGCCAATGAGATCTATAGTTGACCTTTGGCGAGGCATTTGCCGTCACCCATGGAAGACGCTGCAGTATATATTCACCAGCTTCAGCGTTCTGTTCACGCTCGTCAAGGCCATTAACTTTTTCATACCAGCCATTAAGATTGAAGGCGGATTCGCGCTAACTATTGCAGTGGTCGTCAGCGCTGGTTTCGGACTGAGAAAAGTATGGAAGCCTTCACGAATTGAGATATGTATTGCGAACTGCAACACGACCATTGAAGTTATTTTTGGGGACCTTTTCAAGCAAGACGGAATTCGTGCAATTGCGGTCAGTGAGTTCTTCGATAGCAAACTTGGCAAGCCAGTGTCCGACAAGAGCGTTCACGGACTCTTTCTGCAGAAGTGCTTTGGCGGCCGTCCCGAATCGTTCGATAAGCAGGTAGACGAACAGTTGAAGGACATCGAGTATAGTGAAGTCGCGAAAGTTGAGGGAAAGTCCAAGAGCTATCGGATTGGGACGACTGCTCTAATCACCGTCAATCAGGATCTTTACGTGGCATTCGCATTTGCAAAAGCCGACCCAAATACCTGCAAGGCTTACTCCGACGTAACTATGATGTGGTTAGCGTTGCATGAGTTATGGCAGCGTGTCCGGGTTGAGTCTGGCGGCCACGCGGTCAATCTGCCTCTCGTTGGAAGTGGCTTATCGGGTCTTGGACTATCAACCCGCGACCTTCTGAATCTTGTTATTCTTTCAGCGATCACTGAGACAAAATCAAGAGAGGTGACGCAAAGAATCCGGATCGTGCTGCATCGGGACCGCTTCGATGACCTTGATCTCCGTGACGTTGAACAGCACTGGAAGGAGTAACGGATGGCTTACCGCAACGGAACCTACGTAGCGTTTCACGCGGCCGGCACCAACCAACCCGGGAAGTCGGACATCGATTACTACAACCTGATGAAGGCGTGGACTGCAAAGACAGACGATGATTTTACGATGATTAACAGCCACGAGAAGGCGTCTGCGATACGTGACGCGAGCTTGCATAGCACCTTGCGCAGTTCGCTCCTTGACCGGTTTAGGAATTCCAAGAATATGGTTCTAGTTATCGGCGAGACGACTCGCCTAGACACGGACTGGGTGCCATTTGAAATTGAAAAGGCGGTAGATACCTACAAGATACCAATCATTGCCGCGTACACTGTTTTCAATAAACCGATCCGAAACCCAAAGGCGTTGTCAGGGTACTGGCCGAAAGCGCTTGAGGTGCGGATCAATAACAAAACAGCCAATGTCATCCATATTCCATTTAAGAAAGAAGCCCTGAAGGACGCTATTGCGCAGCTTTCTCACAACAGCCCTCCAGTGGGCGGGGGCTTGACGATCTACTCCGACGCTGCATATGAATCCTTTGGCATACGGGACTGAAAACAACCCAGCCGGGTGCCCCACCCTTCGCTCTTTGAAGAGTGGGATTCCATGTCCGCCCACCGCTTGGGATTTTTCGCTGACCGCCGCAATCTGACCTCAACTCTTTTCATCACAAACATCCGTGCTCCCCGTCACAGACACATATCCGCCCATCGGCGACAATGGGATCGACCTGTGTGTCAGGGCCGAGGTGTGTCCGTTAACCAAGGCGGCCCCGAAGCTGCCAGCCAATTTCGGGCAGGCGCTCTTTGACAACTTGAGGCGTTTAGCGGGCGTGAGCGAAGCGGGAGCCCGCTGCCGAAATCCTGACCCTGAGCGGAGCCGAAGGGGAAGGATCTAGGAATTTTGAGGCGTTTCGCGGGCGTGAGCGGATCAGGAACCCCCCGCTTCCGAATGCCGAACGAAAAGCGAACGGAATCCCATAAGTCCTTATTCATGTGGATGATACAGCTAAGTACTTTAATTTGAATAGTTTAGCGGGAAT
>Ga0193751_1000376_pt1 | contig 36228 bp, 26 predicted proteins | sample L1c2metaG_FD_143050 | JGI IMG/M metagenome (GOLD analysis project Ga0193751, IMG submission 143050) | Soil microbial communities from a riparian zone of the East river system, Colorado, United States - L1c2 | ecosystem: Environmental > Terrestrial > Soil > Riparian zone | place: USA: East River...
ACGAGCATATCGGGCGCACGTTGCGCGATGTCGTTCCCGGACTCGCGGACGAGATCACGGAGCTCTACCGGCCGATCTTCGAGCGCGGCGAGCCCGTCCTGAATGCCGAAATTCACGGCGCCGATCCCGCGACCCCCGGCATCCAACGTCATTGGCTTGCGAGTTTCTTCCCGTTCCGCTCGGAATCGGGGGACGTGATCGGCGCGATCGCGGCCGTGCTGGACGTCAGCGGTCTCAAGCAAGCGCAATTGGCGTTGCAGCAAAGCGAGGAGCGCTTCCGCACGATCTTCGATTCCGTCAATGACCTCATATTCGTGCATGACATTGAAAGCGTTGCCTTCGTCGAGGTCAATCGGCGCGCCTGCGAACGGCTTGGCTACACGCGGGATGAGCTGTGTAAGCTCACAATAGGAGATTTGTCGGAAAACATCTCGCCCTATACGCGCGAGGACATATTGCCCCGGATGGAGAAGGCGCGGTCGGGGACCCCGCAGACGTTCGAGTGGCGCGGCAAGGCCAAGGACGGGAGCCTCTTCTGGGCCGAGGTGTCGCTGCGCCGAGCCGCGTTCGGCGAGCGCGACTACCTGCTTGCGACGGCGCGCGACATTTCGCAGCGCAAGCAAGCGGAAGATGCTCTCAAGAAAATGGCGCAGTTCGACGTCTTGACCGGATTGGCCAACCGGGGCGTGTTCGTCGCCAACGTCAACCGGGCCATCGTGAACGCAAGTCGCGGAGGAGCGGCCTTCGCGGTCCTCTATCTCGATTTGGACCATTTCAAGGACGTCAACGATACGCTCGGGCATCCCGTGGGCGATCAACTGCTCCGGTCCGTTGCCGAACGGCTTGCGGCAAACTCGCGCGCGGACGACTCGGTTTCCCGCTTCGGCGGCGACGAGTTCGCCATGTTGATGACGGGGGTCGGCGAGCCGACGGACGCGGGAATCCTCGCCGACAAGCTGCTGGAGATCATATCCAACCCTTACCTGATCGAGGGCAACGAAATTCACGTTGGAACGAGCATCGGCATCGCGATGTCCGGGGGTGACACGCTGGAAGCCGAAACCCTGCTCGGGCATGCCGACGTTGCCCTGTACCGGGCAAAGTCCGAAGGCAGGCACACCTACCGGTTCTTTTCCGACGCGATGGATACCGAGGTGCGCACGCGCGTGACGCTGACGTCGGAGCTGCGCGCCGGCATCGCGGAGCAGCTGTTCCTGATGTACCAGCCCCAGGTGGAGGCGGAGACCGGCCGGATCGTTGGGCTGGAGGCGCTCGTGCGCTGGCATCATCCGACGCGCGGCATCCTCACTCCGGGCGACTTCCTGCCCGAGGCCGAGCGCAGCGGGCTCATCGTCGCGCTCGGCAACTGGGTGTTCCGCGCGGCCTGCCGGCAGGCGCGGCAATGGCTCGACATCGGCATCGCGCTTCCTACCGTCGGAATCAATTTTTCGACCCTTCAGTTCAAGGCGCCGCGCGAGCTGGAAAAGGAGATCGATGCGGTGCTTGCGGAAACACGGCTTCCGCCCGGATCGCTGGAAATCGAGTTGACCGAAACCGCCCTGATGGAAACTTCGCATAAGCAAAGCGACATCGTTAAGCGCCTGCGCGCGCGGGGGCTGAGAATCGCCATCGACGATTTCGGAACCGGCTATTCCTCGTTGCTCTATCTTCGGCGCTTTCCGGTCGATCGGGTCAAGATCGCTCAGGAATTCATTGCCGGGATCGGCATCGATCCCAACGATACGGCGATCGCCAGGGCCGCGATCGGCCTGGCGCGCGAGCTCGGAATCGAAGTCATTGCCGAGGGAGTCGAAACGGCGAAACAGCTGCGGCTGCTGCAGGAATGGGGATGCCGACAGGTGCAGGGATTTTACTTCGCCAAGCCCCTGTCGGTCGAGGACGTCACACCCCTCCTGCGCAAGGGAAATATCACGCACCGCGCGGTGGCGAAGCGAGGCGGTCCGGTTGCCAAGCGCGAGGCGGTTCCTTCGTTGCGGCGCGACGATATCGCCCTGGTGCACTAAACGGCGTGAGCGGATCGGAATGCTCTTCACGGCAGGCGTTTGGGCTTGCGGCATTCGGGGATCGTCTGAGCCGGCTGCGTGCGCACCGGCGCGGCAACGTGACCGTGCTGATGGCATTTCTTCTCCCGGCATTGCTTGGCGCCCTGGGCCTCGGGTTTGAGGTTGCGTACTGGTACATGACCACACGCGGCATGCAGAACGCCGCCGATTCCGCAGCAGTTGCCGCGGCGACCAACGGCGGCGCCAATTACGATGCCGAAGCGAAGGCGGTGGCGGCGCAATACGGGTACCTGGACGGCAGCAACAACGTCACCGTGACGGCGCTCAACACCGCGGCGTGCCCGTCCCCGTCCGACGGCAACACGTGCTACGGCGTGACAATCAATGCCCTCGTGCCGATTTTCCTGGCCCAGATCGTCGGCTACAACGGCGACGCCACGGTGAACGGCGCCCGCAACAAAAAATTAGTCGCCACCGGCGTTGCCCAGTTGGGTACGACGCCGATTTGCTTGTTGGCGCTGGCAAGCAGCGGCGCCGAAGGCATTCGCACCACCGGTGCGGCATCAGCCAACATGGCGGGCTGCAGCGTCATGTCGAACACGTCGGCGGCCTGTAGTGGCCACGATCTGGGAGCCGACGTCGGCGATGCCCATGGCACAAACAGGGGGTGCGGGGTAACGAAGCATTCCGATGTCCCGGTCGTTGCCGATCCATATGCCGGTTTGGCAAGCAATATCCCGACGAACACCTGCACATCGTATCCGCAAGAGCCCGCTTCGCAGAAAGGTCCATCGCTGCCGGCCGGCAATCAATGGTCGGGATCGAAGACGCTGAGCGGCGACGTGATCGCCTGCGGCGACCAGCAGCTTACCGGCAACGTGACGATCAATGCCCCGAGCGGAGCGGTTCTGGTTATCGAGAACGGCCGGCTGGACACCAACGGCCATACGCTCACCACGTCCAGCGGCTCCGCCCTGACCGTGGTATTTTCCGGCGACAATTCGGGCGCGTACACGCATGCGCCTACCGGCGGCGGCACCCTGGACATGGCCGCTCCGACGACCGGCCCTTGGAAGGGGGTTGCGATCTACCAGGATCCGAATCTGACCTCCGGCCTCGATATTGCGGCGGCCGGCAACAGTCCGGCCTGGGATATCAGCGGCCTCGTCTACCTGCCGCATGCAAGCGTCACCCTCAGTGGCGCGGTCAACAAGGCGAGCAACGGCCAATCCTGCTTCGTCCTCGTCGTCGACAACGTCACGATCAACGGCACCGGGAACATTTTGTCGCATGGCGGCTGTTTGCCGGCCGGGCTTGCCATGCCGACGGCCGTCGGCGGCAGGGCCACGCTGGTCTTTTGAGGCACGAAATGTTCCAGTCGTTATCGCGCGCACGAACCGGGCTCGGTGTGGTCGGCACCAAGGTCGAAGCCCTGCGGAGCTGCCGGCGGGGGGTGGCCGCCATCGAATTTGCATTTTTCGGCGGCCTTCTTTCATTCGCGGCTCTCAATGTGATCGACATTTCCAGATACATCACCCAGCAAATGCAGGTGGCGAACGCGGCGCAAATGGGAGCCCAGGCGGCGTGGAAAGCCTGCGATCCATCGCACCTTCCCGCCACGACCAAATGCGACGGGTTGGCTGCCGCCGTGACCAATGCGGTGCAGAGCACGTCGCTGGGGATATCCGTCACCTTGCAGGGCGGCTCGCCGTCGGAGGGATATTACTGCGTCAATGCATCGAACGCGCTTCAATACGTGAGCGACGTCAGTGCAAGTCCCGCGGACTGTTCGGCTGCCGGCATGCCAAACCTGCAGCCGGGCGATTACATCAGCGTTCAAGTCACATTTGCCTACGCGCCGCTGTTTCCCGGCGTCACCGTCGGCGGCACGTTCGCAACCCCGATCGCGAAAACCGCGATGATGCGATTGGGATAGGCATGCATAAACTCAACCTCGCCGCCGCACGGGACAGCAACGGCGGCACGACCGCCGTGGAATTCGCCCTTATTGCGCCGGTTCTCATCCTGCTTATCGTCGGCATTTTCTATCTGTGCGGCGCTCTCTTCATCGCGGGCAGCATGACCTATGCGGTGGAGGAAGGGGCCCGCTGCGCCTCGGTCAAGACATCGACCTGCCCCGACGCGAGCGCGACAATCGCCTATACCCAGAGCCGCTACTTCGCGCTTGGCGCCGTGCCCGCGTTCACCTTCGCCGCGGCGCCATGCGGCAACGCCGTGAGCGCCTCAATCCAGTACGTGATGAATTTGGGTCTGACCTCGATCACGGTGCCAATCAATGCTACGGCGTGCTATCCTTGAATTCCAGCGCCATCAAGATTCCGCGCCGAAACTCTCTTATGCGGTTGTCTTTCTAGGAGCATGTTCCGATGGGATCGACGCAGTCCGTAGGGTGGGCAAAGGCGGCCAAAACTTCGCCGCACCGCACGGTGTGCGTTCCGCCGTGCCCACGTCGCCCGACCGCGTGGGCACGGCGGATCCAGCACCGTGCATCAAACGAAGCTTTGGGGCCGCCTTTGCCCACCCTACGCGCGATTCCAGTCGATCGAAATATGCTCTAGCGCGGGATGACTTTTCTTCGAATCGTCATCCCGCTCCATCGTGTTCATGCAGCATGATGTTTTCCGAAAACCGGTACCCCACCCCGGATCGCAGCCTGCCCCGGACTTGATCCGGGGTCCGCGGCAGGCTTTTTCGGCATCATGCTGCAAGACCGACGCATGACGATCCAGCTCTTGGTACCGCTATCGGATTCATTTGAGTGCAATTGGGCGCCGCATTGTTGACCTTGCTTGCAACAAGTCGCTCCGCCGCCGGCATAACCGCGTTGCCATTGGTTATTTACGGCGTATCTACCAAGCCTACATTCGCTCGAGCGGATCAGGAGGATAGCATGAATACGCGCGCGCCCAACGTAGCTCTGTTCGTCGTGGCGGGATGCCTGGCGATGATGGGAGTTTTGTCGGCCCTGCCGATCGATCTTCCAATCTCCGGCCTCAATGCCAATAACTCGGCGTTGTACATTTTTCTCGGCTGGTTCTTGCTGTCCGCCGGGTGCGTGCTGTCGGAAGACTCTGTGATCGCGCGTTCGCAAATGGACGACGCGCTTTCGAATACGCTGCACAATCGCTGACTCGTCGCGTTCCATGCTCGCTTGTATCTTGTGATGTGGGTTGGTCTTGCCGGCAAACCGGTATCCACTTCGCCGGAACACGCGCTATTTGACGAGCCGCAATTTGGCCTCGGCCTCGAGCGCGGAAGCTTGCGGCAGTTGAAATTTCGCGAGGATACTGGCGGCGATCTCGGAGGCGGGGACCGGTCGGCCGAAGAAGAACCCCTGGGCCTGATCGCCATCAACCTGCTCGAGGAAGGCTGCCTGCTTGTCGGTCTCGACGCCTTCGACGGTCACCCGCATGTGCAGCTCCCGCCCAAGCCCGATGATCGTCTTGACGACCGTCTCGGCGTCCCGGCGGGAGCCGTCGAAGCCTTGCATGAAGCTGCGATCGATCTTGATCTTGTCGAACGGAAAGCGCCACAGGTAGCTGAGGCTCGAATAGCCGGTACCGAAATCGTCCATCACAATTGCCACACCCAGTGCCTTGAGCGCCCGCAGCTCTGCCATGACCGACTCGCTGTCGCCGAGCAGCAAGGTTTCGGTGATCTCCAATTCGAGGCGATGCGGCTCGAGGCCCGCCTCTTCGAGCGCCGCGGCGACGACGGCGCTGACGCCGCCTGCCGCGAATTGCGCCGGCGACAAGTTCACCGCGATCGTCAAGTGCTTCGGCCACAGCATGGCGGTCCGGCACGCGTGCCGCAACACCCAGGTCCCGATTTTGCCGATGAGCCGCAAGTCCTCGGCGACGGGAATGAAGACCAAAGGCGGGATCAGTGTCCCGTCTTTCGCGGGCAACCGTATGAGCGCTTCGAAGCCGATGAGGCGGCGGCCGGATATCTGAATAATCGGCTGATAGTGCAATTCGAATCGATCGTGCAAAACCGCTTCGCGGACGGCCTTTTCGAGCTCAATGCGCTCGAGCAGCGCAGCGTCCATCTCCAGCCGGAAGAGCCGGACGCAATTGCGGCCGTCGGCCTTGCTCTTGTACAGCGCCAAGTCCGCGCTTTTCAGCAATCGTTCCGGGTTATTGCCGTCCGCCGGGGCCAACGCGACGCCGACGCTCACCGTCGACATGATGGCGTTGCCGTTGTACGGCATGGGCACGGTCAAAGCGGACGTAAGGCGGTGGGCAAACTCTTCCGCCTCGTCCTTGCCGGCAACGTTGGACTGGATCACGACGAATTCGTCGCCGCCGAGCCGGGCCACCACGTCATCGGGTCGGGTAACCGCGCGCAGACGCTCGGCGACGGTCTTGAGCACGAAGTCGCCGCCGTCGTGCCCGAGGCTGTCGTTGACGGTCTTAAAGTGATCGAGGTCGATGAAATGCACGGCGAACCGGCCGCCATGCGACGGCAATGCGACCAAAGCCTTGTCCAACCTTTCAACCAGGTTGACGCGGTTGGTCAGGCCGGTCAGCGCGTCGTGATGGGCAAGAAAGCGGATGCGCCGATCCCCCCGCTGCTTCTCCTTTGTACGTCGGTACCACGCTATGGCAGGTATCACGAAGGACAATCCGGTCAGCAGGCAAAGGGCGGTCGCCGCTTTCAGGAATGTCCGGTAGAACCGGTCGCGTGGCTCGGTCTGGTCGACGTAGGCGCCGACGATGGCAATGACCCGCCGGTCGGCAATGACCGGAAGGTAGGCCCGGGCAAAATACGACGGCCGATCGGGGGAGCCGCCGTTCATCGTATCGACGACAGGTTGCCTGGTCGACACGGATCGGGCCGCGTCGGCGCTGTATTCGGACAATTCAACCAACGCGATCTTGTCGCGGTCCGAAACGAGCTGGGAATATCCCTCGCGATTGAATATCTCGTAGCGGAAGACCTGGCCGGCCTTTCGCGCCCCTTGGAAGAAGACCATGCTGGCCGCGGACGGTTGTTCTCCTGCGGCGATCTGCTCGAGATCGGCGACGTTGTCGGCGAGATATTGCGCCCACGTGTGCGCGGTCGCCGTCGCGTCTTGATAGAGCAGAGAGTCGGTGGTGAATCGCACGGTCACCCAGGTCCCGGAGGTCAAGATGCCGAGCACGACGATGAGGGCGCCGACGTTCCGCTGAATGGACACTTTGGCGAAGGGCATGGAATCTAACGGGTCGAACGCAACTTCGTGATCTCCGTCTCGACCACCGTCAATAGCTCGCGATTGTGCGGATCCTTGGCTTGCCACTCCTTGATCACCGTCCTGAATGTGGCCCGGGTCGTGTCGATGTCGGGTTGCGATGGAAAGATTACCGTGCGCCTCGGGTCGGATTTCAACTGTTCCATCACCAAATCGTTGTTGGCCTCGAACGTCTCCGCAAAGCGCGCGGCCAGCCACTCGCCGCTGAACTTGCGAATGATGTCCTGACCGGCCTTGGGCAGGCTGTCGAATTTCTTTTTGTTCATCAGGAGCATGAGCGGCGCGAATCCGAGGCGCACGAAATAGTGATAGCTGGCCACGCGGGCGATGCCGAACTCGACCAGGATGACGGCCGGCGCGGTGGCACCGTCGACAGTCCCGCGGCTGATGGCCTCGGCCGTCTCATTGATCGGCAAGACGGCTGCGGACATGCCGAGCGCGCCCAGTACCGCACCCTCCGTTCGGTTGGACGCCCGGACCTTCTTGCCCTGCAGGTCCTTGAGGGATGCGATCGGCGGCCGCACATGGATGCTTTGCGGCCCGCCGCCCAGAGCTCCGACGACGAAGAAATCCGCGTATCCCCGCAATGCTCCCGAGGCCATGAGGCGCGTGTAGACGAGGGAGGCTTCCCGCACATCGTGGAACAGGCCGGGCAGCTCGATCACGGCATCGTCGGGGAACCGCTCGAGCGTCAGACCCGGATTGACAAATGCCAGATCGGCCACGCCGTCCAGCACCAATTGCGCTTGGGCCGGATAGCTCTTGCCGAGCGACCCGCTGGTAAAAACCTCGATCTCGATGAGGCCGTTTGCCGCCACGTTGACGCTGTCGACGAAGGGCTTGACCGCGGTGCGATAGACCACCTCCCGGTCGGACGTGAAGTACGACAACTTGAGCTTGATCGGCTCGGCGGCCGCCGCACGCGGCAACAGCGCGAACGCGAGAAGCGCGCACCGTGCCAGCGCCTTGAACATCAATCTTCTCATCTTGACGCCGTTGATGGAGTAGATCGCGTGGAACGCGTGATCGACTCCGCGGGCCGGCCAGGACTTACGGACGGGTCGTCACAAGCGCGGCGACGCCGGAAATCGCGCAGTGTCGACTGGCGCGAGTTGCCGGGCAAACCGGCGGTTTGGGCGATTTGGCACGCAGCCGACACGAGAACCTCGAATGTCGATATCGCGCTTGCCGCTCGACGCGTCATCCGGGAAATTGCGTAGCGAGACGCGCAGATTTGCGTTTTTGGTTATGAAACAATGAACCAAATCGATCAACCGACGACGCCCATCGCCCTGGATCGCTTTCCGATTCGAATGAATCGGAAAGCGATCCAGGTTTTGATTTTGTCGCATTTTCTGCGGAAAACCGGTGCCCACCCCGGATCGCGTCCGGGGCAGGCTTTTTCGGGATCATGCTCCGGGAGCATGTTCCGATGAGATCGACGCAGTTCGTAGGGTGGGCAAAGGCGGCCAAGACTTTTGCCGCGTCGGCACGGTGCGCGTTCCGCCGTGCCCACGCGGAGCGGCCTGACCTCATGCACCTTGGCAACGCCCGACCGCGTGGGCACGGCGGACCCGGCGTCGTGCATCAAACGAAGCGTTGCGGCCGCCTTTGCCCACCCTACGCGTGATTCCACGCGATCGAAATATGCTCCAGGCGCGGTCGGGATTTCGCGCGGGCGCGCGACGGCGTTGCGTTGCGCAGCCGAGCGCCCGGCGGCGTGGCCGGCCTGGCGCAACGCCGACTCTGCGGCTCCGGCTTCGCGCTTTGACGGCAATGCTTGTCGACAAACGCCCGCACTCCGCGTCGCCGGCTTCACAATTCCCAAACCAAGCCTGCGAACTCCGCGCATCGCATCGGGATTTCTACGGACGCCTTTCGGCCGCTCCTGGGGAATAAATCCCGTCGCCAACCGAAGGAGCGCCCGATGCCGGAGCCTGCCGTGAAGATGCTTGTGGCCGACGATTCGCGCATGACCCGCCTCTTGTTCCGGCAGACGGCGAAACGCGCGGCGACGCCGATCGAGCTCGTCGAGGCGTCGAACGGCCTCGAGTGCATGCGTCATCTCGATCATGGCGAAATCGACCTCGCCTTCGTCGACGTTCACATGCCGCACGTGTCCGGGCTCGAGGCCCTTTGGGCAACACGAAATCTCGGCGTCAAGACCTTCGTCACGTTGATGTCCGACTGCGCCAACGGGCGGTGCATCGAGCTGGCGCGGACGCTGCGGGCGTACGAATTCCTGTTCAAGCCGTTCAAGCCGGACCAGATCGAGACGATCGTCAGCAGCTACAGGCGCCTTTCCGGGCCGGTTCGGGTTCTGGTCGTCGACGATTGTCCGGCGGTCCGCGCCGTCATCCACAAGGTCCTCGACGGCAGCATTTTTCGGATCGAGGTCGAGGATGCAGCCGACGGCGAGGCGGCGCTCGCGCGCTGCCAAGCCGGGGGCTTCGACATTGTCTTCCTCGATTGCAGCACGCCGGGCCTCGACGGGTTGGCGACGCTCGGTCGTCTCATCGCGCACGACCGGCGGGTCAAGGTCGTCATGATGTCGGTTCACTGGAACGCCGGTCGAGAGCTCGATGCGCTCATGGGCGGCGCGATCGCGTTCCTGCGCAAGCCGTTCCATCCCTGCGACGTGGACGCGGTTCTGCACGACCTTTACGGCGTGCGCTCGCCGAACCTGACGAGCGAAGGCACCGGCCTGGTCAGGCAATTCGACGTCATGATCACCGGGCGCACCATCTCGATCCGGCACAAGCCGACCGGGCATGTCTACGAATTTCTGTGGTTCCGTGACGCGCCGCATCTTCGGCTCGGCAAGGTGCGGGAGAATCTCGGGGCCGACCTGCCTTCGCGCCAGGTCCGTGCCGATGCCCAACACGCCGCGATGCTGGAATTGAAACACGCCCGACTTGTGGACGCCGTCGCGGCATGAGGCCCGCGGCTGGGTGATTTTGCCGGTCCACGCAGGCTGGTCACCCGGCCCGACTTCGCCAAGCGATCTTCACGCTCCCCCGGTTGAAGGTCGCTTGGCGGAGGCTCCCCTCCGGACGAACGCATGGCCGGCAAAACAGACGTCTCTCGACCCGACCGGGCCCCGGCTTTACTTCGAATCGACGACATTCCTGACCAGGATCTTGGTCAGTTGAACCACGAGGGCTCGGAGTTTCCTGTTGTCCTCCCGCAGTCCTTCCATTTCCGAAAGCTCCACGTATGCCGGCATGGGCAAATTCTCTCCCACAAATCTCGCGCTTGATGGCCCAACATCCGCCATGGCGAGCCCCACGCCTTGCCGATCACCCTTGCCATGTCCTGTCTAGGAAGAGCCGGTCGCAAAGTAAATCGTGACAAGTACCTATCTCGACCGGCGCGCATGTCGTCGCATTTCAATGTTGCCGATTCATTTTTCGCTAACCAACGCGAAGATCGCCGGACAAAGTACGTACAGTACCGGAATGACCGAGCGAACCCTCCAGCCCATATGAGCGTTGTTGTTGTGACTGAGGAGAAATGCAGACGGCCCGCTCGATGGGCGTTATTCCGACGCGAAGAGCGGGCCTGCGATGCATGATGGAATTGTCCGGCATGGAAACTGGGCGCCGCGTGCGGCACTTCGCGCCCGTCCTTGCGGTGGGGATGCTCGGCGTCGCCGCCTCGGTCTCCATCTGGTATCTGACGCTCGCCGCGGAAAATCGCGCGTTTTCACTGGAGCTTGCCGGTCGAGCCGCCAACCAGGCTACGACCTTGCAAAGCGGAATCGATCGGTATTGGGACAGGCTTTACGCGGTGCGCGCCCTCTTCGATTCGTCGAGCCGGGCGGTCACGCGCGGGGAATTCGAGAGTTTTTCCAACTCGCTGTTGGACGGTCATGGGGCGATCCTGAATATTGCGTGGATTCCGCGCGTCAAGCGTGGCGAGCGCGTCGCCCACGAGCTTACGGCGGCGCGCGACGGCCTGCCTGATTACCACATCCGCGCCATTGCACCGGACGGCAGCTTGCCTGTTTCGCCGGAACGCGACGAGTACTTCCCGAAATTCTATTCGACGGAGGCAAGGACCTCCCGCGTCTATGGGCTTGACAACTACGATGGAGGGATACGAGGGCGAACGCTCGACCATATTCGGGATGGAAACATGTTGTCGACCTCTCCATTGCTGACGCTGCATATCGGGGATGGAGACCGGCGAGGGTTCTGGGCCGGGTTGCCGGTGTATGCGCGCGGGCTGCCGCACGAGACGGTGGGGGACAGGCGGCGCAATCTGCTCGGCGTCGTTCAAGGGGTATTCCAGGTCGGAGTCATGATCGACTCCGTGCTTGCCGGTGTGAAAGCCCCCGTGCGTCTTTATCTGTTCGCGCCCGATGCCGCCGCGAATGATCCCGCAGTCTACTCTACGTCCCGTCTCGGCACCGGATCGATCGTGGCGAGGTCGCAGGCAGAGCTCGGCGGCGGACTGCACTGGTCGTTCCCGCTTCATTTTGGCGATGTTCGATGGATGCTGGTGGTAGCGCCGGAACCGGCGGGTCTCATGCTTGGCGGGCACGAACGCTCATCGATCGTGTTGATATGCGGGCTGCTCCTCGCCGGAGGGGTGACGTCGCTCGTATGGGCGATGCGCCGCGACGCGCGCCGCCTCGGCATCGCGAATGACAAGTTTGAGGAGCAGAATGTTCGGTTTGACGCGGCGCTGAACAACATGGTGCTGGGCCTTTTGATGTACAGCCCCGCCGGAAGACTCGTCGTTTCCAATCGGCGCTTTGCAGAATTGTTCGGGGTGCCGTGGGAACGGTGGGAACCCGCGTCGCTGGGGGCGACAATTCCTCAGGCCATGCAGCTTGTTCATGACTGGACCGACGTCACGGAGGCGAATCAAACGCAGATCATGGCCGATCTTCAAGGAATCCTGGCTCGCCGCAAGACCGGCACGATCGTCTTCGAACGAACCAACGGCCGCACTTTCTCCGCGGCATGTGCGCCAATGAGCGATGGGGGCATCGTGATAACCTTCGACGATATTACCGAACGGCGACGCAGCGAGGACAAGATCACGCATATGGCGCATCACGACGCACTTACGGATTTGCCGAACCGGGTGCTCTTCTACGAAAGGATGGAACAACTTCTCTCGCGCGCAGCGCGGAGCGGAACGTTCGCGGTCTTCAGCCTGGACCTCGACCACTTCAAAAACGTCAACGATACGCTCGGGCATTCGATCGGGGACAGGCTGTTGCAGGCGGTCGCCGGACGCATGCGCGACTGCATGGGTGAGGCCGACATTGCCGCTCGGCTGGGCGGAGACGAGTTTGCGATCGTGCAGGTCGCATTCGACCAGCCGGCAGATGCGACCTCGCTTGCGACCCGCCTGATCGACGCGGTGGGCGCGCCGTATCAGCTCGACGGCCACCAGGTCGTCGTGGGAGCAAGCATCGGCATCGCAGTCGCGCCGAGTGACGGCGCAGATCCGAATCAGCTCATGAAAAACGCGGATCTGGCGCTCTACCGCTCGAAGGCGGACGGCGGAAATGTCTACCGGTTCTTCGAGGAGCAAATGGACGCTCGCATGCAGGAGTATCGCGCTCTCGAGCTCGCTCTTCGCAAGGCGTTGGCCAATGGCGAGTTCACGCTCAACTATCAGCCCATCGTCAATCTCAAGACCGGGAAGATCACCGCTTGCGAGGCGCTCATTCGCTGGCAGCAACCCGATCGCGGCTGCGTGCCGCCGCTTGAATTCATTCCGATCGCGGAAAGAACCGGCCTGATCGTGCCGATCGGCGAATGGGTGCTGCGTCGAGCCTGCGCCGACGCCGCCGAATGGCCGGAGGAATTCGCGGTAGCGGTCAACGTATCGCCGGTGCAGTTCAAAAGCGCCGATTTCGTCGGCGTTGTCGCCGACGCGCTCGCGAAGTCTCGCTTGCCGGCAAGCAGGCTGGCGCTTGAAATTACCGAGCTGGTTCTGATGCAAGACGACAAAGCGGCCCTCGCCCTGCTCCACCAGCTCAAGGATATCGGTGTCAGCATCGCAATGGACGATTTTGGGACCGGCTACTCCTCGCTGGGTTATCTTCGCAGCTTCCCGTTCGACAAGATCAAGATCGATCGGTCGTTCATTCAGGACCTGTCAATGGATAAGGACAGCCTGGCGATCCTGCGCGCCGTTGTCGGCCTTGGCCGCAGTCTCGGCATGATCACGACCGCGGAAGGCGTCGAGACACTGAGCCAGCTCGAGGTTCTGAGAGCCGAAGGATGTACCGAAGCCCAAGGTTACTTCTTCAGCCGGCCAAAATCGGCAGCGGAGACGGGGGATTTTCTCGCCTCGCTCGACAGCCGAGCGAAGGTGGTCGCCTGACGAGCAGTCGCCCGCCGGATTTTCGCGCTCGCGCCCGTATCGACATTGATCCTGATGGGCAAATGGCTGGAAGAAGCAGCGGTTGCGAAATCCATCGGGCGGCCGACGGGTGGCGCCCAAACGGAGTTGCAGAGTCATGAGGTACTTTGGCCGCGTTCGACTGATTGGCCGTATTGCGTCGGCAATACGTCAGGTCAACTGGCGGCGTCGAGACTTCAAAGACGGCATCGTCATATTCGGCATCGCGGCCGTGGCCTTCGTGGTGTCGGATTGGTACGAACTGCCTCCCAAGCTGTTCCAGCTGGCCGCAGACCAGGCGAACTGGCAACTTGACGATCTCATATTCGTGGCGCTCGTGCTGAGCATCGCCATGCTCGTCTATGGCTATCGTCGCCTTCAGGATCTTTCGAAGGAAATCAAGGCACGTCACGCCGCGGAGATGGAGGCGCAAAACCTGGCGCGGCACGACCCGCTGACCGGACTGCCCAACCGCCGCTTCCTCGCGGAGAAGCTGGACGAAATTCTTCGGACAATGGCCCCCGAAAGTCCGCGGGTAGCCGTCCTTATGCTCGATCTGGACGGATTCAAAGCCATCAACGACGTGCACGGTCATGCCGCCGGCGACCTGGCATTGATCGAATTTGCCGCGGGAATTTCTTCGGTTATCCGCTTGGGTACCGTCTTGGCGCGGGTCGGCGGAGATGAGTTTGCCATCGTGCAGACGAATATCGTTTCGCTTGAAGATCCCGCGAGTCTGGCGCGTCGCATCGTCAATGCGCTCGCCAAGCCGATCGTCGTCGCCGGCACAACAGTAACGCTCGGCGTCGGCGTCGGCATTGCGGTTGCGCCGGAGGACGGGACGCGCCGCGAGGACGTGATGCGACGCGCCGACCTCGCCCTTTACCGCGCCAAGGCGGACGGACGCTCGCTCATCCGGTTCTTCGAACCGGCAATGGACAAGCACGTGGAACGGCGGGCGCACATAGAGCGGGACTTGCGCGCAGCGATTGCGGACGGCACCGTCGCGGTGCACTACCAGCCGCTCGTCAGCCTTGAAGGCAACCGTATCGTCGGTTTCGAGGCTCTCGCACGTTGGAGCAGTCCCGATCTCGGCTCGATAGCGCCTTCGGTGTTCATCGCGGTTGCCGAGGAATGCGGCCTTATCCTGGAACTGGGCGACCAGATGCTGCGCACCGCCTGCCGTGAGGCGGTACGTTGGCCAATCGATTTGACGCTCGCATTCAACATTTCACCGATACAACTGCGCGACCCGGCGCTCGGCTTGCGCATCCTTTCGATACTCGGTGAGACGGGGCTCAACCCACACAGGCTCGAGCTTGAGATCACCGAAAGCGCGCTGATCGGAGACGCCGAGCTGGCTCTGGAGGTTATCGATGCATTGCGTGGGGCGGGGGTGCACATCGCTCTCGATGACTTCGGCACCGGCTATGCGACCATGTCGCAACTGCTTTCCCTGCGCTTCGATAAGATCAAGATCGACAAAAGCTTCGTCGATCGGCTTGGATCGGACCCGCAAAGCGACGTGATCGTGCGGGCAACCATCGGCCTTGCGAAAGGCCTTGGGCTCACCACGACAGCGGAGGGCATCGAGTCGCCGGATCAACTCGCCAGCCTCAGGGGTCACGGATGCGACCAGGGGCAGGGCTACCTGTTCGGCCGAGCAATTGCAGCCGGCGATATCCCGGCCTTGCTCAATCGATCGCCTCCGCTGCGAACCGTCGCGTGACGCGCCCCCGCGATGCCCGCGAATATGCACGCGCGTTCATATGTCGACTTCGACAAAGCGGCTGAGTTCCGATGAGATCGACGCAGCTCGTAGGGTGGGCTAAAGGCGGCCAAGACGTCGCCACATCGGCACGGTGCGCGCTCCGCCGTGCCCACGCGGGCGAGCCCCGACCTCGTGTACCCTTTAGAGCGAGATGGCTTTGGTTCGAATCGTCATCCCGCTCCATGTTATTGTTGGAGCATGGTCTTTTCCGAAAATCGGTGTCCACCCCGGATCACGTCCGGGCAGGCTTTTTTGGGATCATGCTCTAGTGGTGCAACCAAGAGGCCCACTCGGTCACCGGGATTTGGGTTGAATGGAACTCTTCTTCCCGGTTGAAAATTCGACGCGTCGAGATGCCACGGTTGCCGCCACCCGCATCGCCTCATGAACCTCTGTCGACTGGTAAAGCTTTCGCTCACCGCAGTTCGGGCACGGCACGGAAAATTCTCGTGGCAGACGCGCTGTTCTTACCAGAAGAATCTCGCGCGAGCACGTCGGACAGCTCACGTAGGTGTCGGTCTCGGAGTCTTTCCAGGAAGTTGCCACGATTGCCTTCTTTCGCGCCTACGAGGATCGAGCGATGTTTCGCTCCATTATTCCTATGAGACGTCCCAGTTTCCCGTCTATTCGCCCAAGCTGATGCGCGGCAAATTCCGCCGCATAGGCGGCATGAAGGCATTGTCGAAAAAGTTTCGATAGCGGGCGCGAAGCTCATCGGTTCTCGGGTCGTACGCCGGTGTCTCGAACATGTGGGACCTATGGCGCTTATATAGCTATTGATCGGCTTCCCGCCAGAGCTGGATCGGGCAATTGCAAATAATGCGATGATATCGTGCTTGGCTGTGGTGATAAGCAAGCAATGTGTAAGCATTAACACTGCATTCTGTGATGACATTCGCTGATTGCGTCCGCGGCCCGTCGGGGCCGCGCTACTTTCGCACGCGCGAAAGCGGCGGGCTCGTGCCGTCCTCGACCGGAAAGAAGAAGGAATCCGCCTTCACCGGGACGCTCGGCTGCCCCGGCGCGAGCGGTTGCGCGTTGCGCAGCGCTTGTTGCAGCGGAGAGAATTCCTCGACCGCCGGATCGCCGAGCTTCGGCATGCCGTCGTCGAAGTCGCCTTTGCGGCTCACCATCGCGCCGCGCCAGCGCTTGACCACCGCAGCGATGAGGTCGGCGTCGATCATATCGTCGTTCTCCAGGCGGGCACGACCGACCGCCTCGCTGCGCGGGATGCGGTCGGCGGGCAGCTCCGCGAACCGCAAGCGGGTCGGCAGCGCGACGCCTTCGCCGAAGGCGAAAACCTCGCGGGCGCCGAGCGCGGGCAGGAACGCCAGCAGGCTGCCGGCCGCGTCCGACACCGCCGCGCGCACGATGGCCTGGTCGCGATCGTTCGCCATGCGCATGGCGAACAGCGTGCTGCACTGGGAAATGATGGTGGCGTCCAGCTCGGCCGGGCGCTGCGTCACCAGCCCGAGATAGACCCCGTATTTGCGGCCCTCCTTGGCGATGCGCGAGATCGCCTTGCGGGTGGGCCCGAACCCGATGGCGCGGTCGGCCGGCGCATAACGGTGCGCCTCCTCGCACACCACGAGCAGCGGGAAGGCGCCGTCGCTCCACAGGCCGAACTCGAAGGCCATGCGGCAGACGACGGAAACGACGCAGTCGACCACCTCGGCCGGGAATCCGGCGAGCTGCATGATCGTCATCGGCTTGCCGTTGGCGGGCAGCCGGAACAGCTGGCTCAACACCTCCACCATGGTGTCGCCGCCGACGTTGGCGTTCTCGAACATGAAGGCGTAGCGCGGGTCGTTACGCGCGGTCTCGATGCGGGTGAGCAGCCGGTGATATTTGCTCCATCCCGAGCGGTTCTCGAGCCGGCCCATGCGCTCGTCGATCAGGCCGACGAGGTCCTCGAGCCGGTAGGGTACCGGCGTGTCGAGCGTGGATCCGGTGTTTTTGGGGTGGATCTTGCGGATGCTGGGCCGATCGGCCGCCCCACGATGATGCGCAACATTGCCCTTGGCGAGCGGGATCAGCTCGGAGAGGATCTCGACCTCGTCCTCCACGCCCGGGCGGCCGCGGAAGAACACGTCGACGGTCTCCTCGAAGGTGAGCAGCCAGAACGGCAGCTTGAGCGTGTTCGGCGTCAGCACCTGGGCGCGCTCGGCGAAGCTGCGCCGGTATTCGTTGTGCGGGTCGATGAGAAGAATCCGCAGATCCGGCCGCACGTCCAATATCCGCTGCAGGATGAGGGCAACGCCGGCCGACTTGCCGACGCCGGTGGTGCCGAACACCGCGAAGTGCCAGTGCACCAGATCGTCGACATTGACGCAGGCGCCGATCGCGCTGTCCTGGTGCAAATGGCCGATATTGATCGCATCGGGGCCCGAGACGTCGAAGACGACGCGCAGATCATGATGGCTGATCAGGGCGACCGAATCTCCGATGGTCGGGTACTCTTTCGTGCCGCGGTTGAAAGACGGGACGCCGTCCCGGTCGGCTCTGATCTCGCCGAGGAGGTCGAGCGCACCGGTCGCGTCATTGCCCGGGTCCAGCTCCTTCGGCGAGTCGACGGAGATACCGGTCAGCACGCCGATAACCAGCGACTGCCTGGTGCGAATCCCGAGAAACTTTCCGACCGTGACGCGCGCCTCCTCGGCGTCGGACGGACTCGGCACCGGCAGGCGAACGGTCGCCTGCGAACCGTTGACCGAGAGCACGCGCCCAAGCCGCCTTTCGGCTACGCCGCGCCGGTCGTCGTCGCGACGGCTTTCAACAACCATGACGTCCTCTCCTCACCGGCTTTTCCAGGCTTGCCAGACCCGCCGGAGCGCTCGCGTTGGAAATGAGACGCCGCGAAAAACATCGAGCGGGCGAATGAACGGCGTCGCGGCCTCCGACCGATCAAATGCGGCGTGGCGCCTGATCCAAATCGGACTTCGCCCGCGACAGCCGGGCTGTCTTGCGTACAAGTACGCAGAACGAGGCGGATCTTCGCTCGACTGGTTATGGCCGGGTAAATTGTGCGAACGCGGTCGCCCGCGCCGGCCGTTCCCGGCGCAGCGACGGGCTACTACCCGTCACAAATAACAGGGGAACAATTACCCGTCACAAATAACAGGGGAACAATAAGATAATACCTCGTCATGCAAATTGATGATGCCTCATAATGGCGAACTTAAACTCACAACCCATTTGTTGAGCATCCTGCTACCGTTCGATAATCCACAAATTGTTTCTTAATAAGCAACAATCTAACAGGACAATTTGTGCTCGCCGAAAAATAATGAGTCCGGTTGTTCACTTTTGAACAACGCAACGCGTGCCGGCATGGCAAAATTTTGCCGGATCGATTCGGCTGAGGCGTTTCGCGGCCGGGCGTCGAAAATTCCAACCGCGATCGGGAGAGCGCGACCATATGTCCCTGATCGGCGTTTGCAACAGCGAGATTTTCATCGTCGACGACGATGCGGCGGTGTGCAATTCGCTGTCGATGATATTCACCCTTGAAGGCTATCGGGTGACGATTTTCGCGGATGGCGCATCCTTTCTCGCCGCCGCGCGGATACGGCCGCCCGCCTGCGTGCTGCTCGACGTCCATATGCCCGGCAAATCGGGACTGGATATTCTCAAGGAGCTCGATGCCAGGAACTACGCCGCGCCGATCTTCATCATGTCCGGCCGCGGCGACATTCCAACCGCGGTCGAGGCGATCAAGGGCGGCGCCATCGATTTCATCGAAAAGCGCCGGGACCTCGACGCGATGGTTGCGCACGTGCGCGAGACAATCGATGGCTGGACCGCCCCACGACGGCACAATGGCAACGGCGGCGAACCGCTGCCCCGCTCCTTCTCCGGCTGCGACCGGCTCACGCCGCGCGAACACGACGTGCTGAACCAGATCACGGCCGCTGCCTCCAACAAGGAAACGGCACGAGCTCTCGGCATCAGCCGGCGGACCGTCGAGGTCCATCGCGTTCATATCATGCAAAAGCTCGGCGCCAAGAACACGGCGGATCTCGTGCGCATCGTGTTGAGCAAAGGACGCACGTGACCGCCCCGCGCTCGCGCCGGTCCGGTGACTTCAAGACATCGCGCTTTGCGCTTTCGACGACAGGGCCGCAAAGGTCGGGTGACGTCGTCGTCCTGGTGCGTTGGGGCAGCATATGCCGTGACGGACGCGGTGCGCGTAATATCATGTACTGATAGTATCTTCAGCTAGGTCTTGCTGCGTAGTTGTTTGCACTTACCGTTGTTTGTTGTTCGCAAACAGCTTTTTAAGGCATTGTTATACGGCTCTACAGCAATATTGCCGATCAGCAGGCAGGCGCAGTCTTGCCTGTCGGCAATGGCTGATTCTCAGCGTCGAGGGCCGCGATGATGCCGCGAGGTTCCGTTTCTCCGACGACAACCGAAACGGCGACGGCGCGGCACGGCTCCTGCGCTTCGCCCGCGCCCGGCCGCGGAGTCTGACGATGCAGTCGACGCGGTTGGCAGCGGCGACGATTGCCTTGGCGCTGCTGACGACGCCCGGCCTGCTCGGCGATCGCGATGCTGCAGCCTTTGTCCTGCTTGCCGGGCTGGCCGCGATCGCGGGCGGCCTCGTGGTGGCGCGGCCGCTGGCCGATCTGGCCGAGGCGGTTCTGGCACTTGCCCGCGACAAATCAGGCCGGCCAAATCACCAGCGCGACATGCAGCGCGACGACGTCGTTGCGCTGCAGCCGCAAGCGCAAGGCATCCACTTGGCCATTGCCGCCGTGGAATCGGCGAGCGGCCGCAACGCGCTCGGTGTCGCCATCGCAACCGGGAATCCGGCCGTGCAGCGGCGTTACACGTTCACCAGGACACATGCGGTCGGGACCTGCATCGATATCGTCATCCCGTCCGATCGCCGCGCGTGACGCCCAATCGCAATCGGCAAGAGTGACGCGATGATGCTTACGACGCGAGTGACGATGGCGATGGGCGGCCTGGTCCTGCTGACCGCGGCCGCGCTCGGCTCGCTCGCGTATGGAAGCGTCGACACGCCGATCCTGCTGGACGGGGCCGCCGCGGTCGGCGTCATTCTTGTTTTGACGGTGCTGCTGGGGCATTTGTCGATGCGGTCGCTGGTTCGCATGACCGCCGCCGTTGCGGCCTTCACGCGCGATGACAACGCGGCGGCGCCGATCCCGGCATCCGGCGAGATCGGCATCATTGCCGGCGCGATCCGGCGAATGGCGGCGGACGCGCGCGAGAAATCCGCCGCGCTGGACCGGGAGAGCAGCAAGCGGCGACATGCCGAAGCCGAATTGGCGCAATGCGCGCAGCGGGAACGCATGTTCGTCGCCGTCGTGGAATCGGCGAAAGCCCCGATCATCGCCAAGACGCTCGACGGCACGATCACGGCGTGGAACCCGGCCGCGGAGCAGCTCTACCAATACACGGCAGCGGAAGCGATCGGCAGCAATATCGAGATCATTATCCCGGCGGACCGCCTGGAGGAACATCGGGTCATGGTCGACAAAGCTCTCCAGGGCGAACCGATCGAGGACTTCGAGACCGTCCGGCAGGCCAGGGACGGGCGAAGAATCGATGTTTCTCTGAGCTTGCGCCCGGTCAAATCCGGCGCCGGAGAGATCACCGCGATGACGAAGTTCACGCGTGACATCACGGCGCAGAAGTTTGTCGAGGAAAAATTCCGCCTTGCGGTCGAGTCGTGTCCGAGCGGCATGATCATGATCGACAGCACCGGCAAGATCGTGATGGCCAACGGGGAGATCGAGCGCCTGTTCGGCTATCCCCGCGTCGAGCTGATCGGCCAGCCGATCGATATTCTGGTGCCCGAGAACCTGCGCCCGCAGCACGTCCTGCACCGGGACGGCTTCGCTCGCAACCCGGAAGCCCGCCGGATGGGATCCGGCCGCGATCTTTTCGGGCGGCGCAAGGACGGCAGCGAATTTCCGGTCGAAGTCGGCCTCAATCCGATCCAGACCCGCGAGGGTCTGCTGGTTCTCGGCGTAGTCGTCGATATCACCGAGCGAACGCAGGCGGAGGAGATGTTCCGGCTCGCGGTCGAGGCCTATCCGAGCGGAATGGTCATGATCGACGCTGCCGGCAGGTTGGAGATGGTCAACAGCGAGACCGAGCAATTGTTCGGCTACCGCCGGGACGAACTGATCGGGCGCCCGGTCGATATCCTGGTGCCGGCGCGCCTGCGCCCGCAGCACGCCGAACATCGCGAGCAGTTCGCCCGCCAGCCGGAGGCCCGTCGCATGGGCGCGAACCGCGACCTCTTTGGCGTGCGCAAGGACGGGACGGAGTTCCCGGTGGAGGTCGGCCTCAATCCGATCCGTACCCGCAAGGGGCTGCATGTTCTCAGCGTGATCGTCGACATCAGCGAGCGCAAGCGCATCGAGCGGCTGAAGGACGAATTCGTCTCCACGGTCAGCCATGAGCTGCGCACGCCGCTGACGTCCATTTCCGCCTCGCTCGGCCTTCTCACCGGCGCCGCCGACGTCAAGCTGCCGGAAGCGACCAAACGCCTGATCACGATCGCACATTCGAACAGCCAGCGGCTCGTCCGATTGATCAACGACATATTGGACATCGAAAAGATCGAGTCGGGCAAGGTCGCATTCAGGCTGCAGCGCGTGGAGGTACGGTCGTTGATCGCGCAGGCGATCGAGTCCAACCGTGCCCTCGCGGACGGCCACGGCGTGCGGCTTCGCTTCGAGGAATCGCCGGTGTACGACGCACGCTCCGACCCCGACCGACTCATGCAGGTGGTCGCCAACCTGCTCTCGAATGCGATCAAGTTCTCGCCGCCCGGCGCGGACGTGGTCGTCGCGATCGAGAGCCGCGGCGAGCAGGTCCGGATCACCGTGCGGGATCACGGTCCCGGGATTCCGGAGGAGTTCAAATCCCGAATGTTCGAGAAATTCGCCCAGGCCGATTCCTCGAACCAACGGCAAGGAGGCGGCACCGGCCTCGGCCTGAGCATCGTGAAGCAGATCGTCCTGCGGCTCGGCGGCGAAGTCGGCTTCAGCGATCCGCCCGGCGGCGGGACGGTCTTTCACGTCGATCTCCCCCGCGCCGGCCATGCAAATGCGGAGCCTGAGGACTGCAGCAACAGCGCGCGCGTCCTGCTGTGCGAGGACGACAACGACGTGGCGGCCGTCATGCGCGATCGGCTCCGCCAGGCGGGATTTGCCACCGATCACGCCCAGACCGCCGCCGACGCGATCGCCCGGGCGGCAACGACGGTCTATTCGGCCATTCTCGTCGACTTGGAGCTCCCGGACAGCGACGGCATCAGCCTGATCCAGCAGCTGCGGGCGCAGCCGCAGTATGGCGATACGCCCATCGTGGTGGTGTCGACGAAGCCCGGGCGGGGGGACGATGATCTGAGGTCGTCCGGCCTCAACGTGCTGGACTGGCTGAGCAAGCCGCTCGAGGTGCCGCGCCTGCTGCGCACCCTGCGCGCGTCGATCGCCCGCAACGGGAGCGCGCGGCTGCGCGTTCTCCATCTCGACGACGATCCCGACGTGCTGGGGATCGTGGCGCAGGCGCTCGACGGCGAAGCCCAGGTGGTTTCCGTCGCGACGGTCGAGGATGCGCGGCGCGCGCTTGCGGCGAGCCACTTCGACCTCGCGGTCATCGACCTTGCGCTCGACGGCCACTCCGGCCTCGACCTGCTGCCGGAGCTGCATGACAGCGCCGGCGAGGCAATTCCCGTCGTCATCTATTCGGCGCAGGGGGCAAATCCGGCTTGCGCCGCCAGGGTCAAGGCCGCCTTGACCAAGTCGCGCGCCTCGATCGACGGGCTGATCGCGAACTTGCGCAAGCGCGTGAGGGTTCCGCCCCCGCAGGCGTCCGAGGAAAAGGAGCCGGCATGACCTCGCTGCGCATTCTTCACGTCGACGACGAGCCGGACATCCGCGAGGTGGTGGCGCTCTCGCTCGGCCTCGATCCGGCGTTCTCGGTGCGCAGTTGCGCGTCGGGCGAGGACGCGCTCATAGCGGCGGCCGATTGGTCGCCCGACATGATCCTGTGCGACGTCATGATGCCGGTCATGGACGGGCCGGCGACACTGGCGCGGCTGCGCGAGTGCCCGCAGACCGCCGACATTCCGGTCGTGTTCATGACCGCCCGGGCGCAGACCCGCGAGCTCGAGCATTTCCGCTCGCTCGGCGCCGCCGGCGTGATCGCCAAGCCGTTCAATCCGCTGACCCTCGCCGGCATGGTGCGCCAATACGCGCCGGCGGCGGTGGCCCGCCGGACCTTGCTGCGCGACAGCTTCGTGTCGCGCGCCCGCGCCGATGCGGCGACGCTGGCCGGCTGCCGCCCGGGCCTGATGCAGGACGCGGGCGGGTCGGCCGCGCTGGATCGGATCGGAGCGATCGCGCACGCGCTTGCCGGCGCCGCCGGCATATTCGGATTTCACGGAATCAGCATCGACGCCGCAGCGCTCGAAGACGCGGTTGCCATGGCGCGCGACGGCGTCGGCTCGCTCGACGAGGTCGAGCAGACGCTCGACTGTGTCGTCGCCCGCATCGACAGCGACCTCGCGCGCGCGGTGAACGCGGCCTGACATCGGTCGCCGTCGATGGCCGGGATCTCGATCAATCCGCCCACCACGCTGCGGCCGATGCTGGCGCGCGCCGTGCTCGCGGCGCTGCTGCTGTTCGCGACGGCGGGGGCGGGGCCGCGCGAGGATTTTCGCGGCTTCAACATCGTCGCGACGCCGGGGCACCCCTTCGGCGGCGCGTCGGCCAAGCGGGCGCTCGACGGCGCCAAACGCCTCGGCGCAACCGCGGTCGCGATCATTCCCTTCCTGTGGCAACCGAGCCCGTCGAGCTCCGACATCGTCCGCGGCACCGACCTGCCGGACGCGGCGCTGCGCACGGCGATTCGCCAGGCGCGCGCGCTCGGGCTCTTGGTCATCGTCAAGCCGCATGTATGGGTGCCGGAGAGCTGGGCGGGTGCCATCGCGCCCGATTCGGAGGAGGGTTGGCACGCGTGGTTTGCCGGCTATCGCCGCGCCATCGAGCCGATCGCCCGCATCGCCGCGGAGGAAAACGCCGACGCTCTCGCCATCGGCACCGAGCTGACCAAGACCACCGGCCGCGGCGAGTGGACCGATGTGATCGCGCGCGCGCGCGCCGTCTTCCCCGGCACCCTGCTGTATGTCGCGCACAACGCGGATGAGGCCGAAGCCATCTCGTTCTGGAACCGGCTCGACGCCATCGGCGCCACGCTCTACCCGCCGCTCGGCGCCGATCGCGACCGGGCGGGGCGGCTGGCGGCAATGCGGGCGGCGGTGGAGCGGCTCGGCGCCGTGGCGGCGCGCGAGCACAAGCCGGTGGTGGTCGCCGAAATCGGCCTGCGTTCCGCGCAGGGCGCGGCCGCCATGCCGTGGGAGAGTGCCGAGGAACGCGACGCCCCGGCCGACGGGTTGCTGCAGGCGGAAGTGCTTGCCGATTGGCTGACGGTTCTCGACCGGCCGGCGATCCGCGGCGTGCTGATCTGGCGCTGGTTCACGGATCCGGATGCCGGCGGCGCCGCCGACACCGATTTCACCGTGCAGGGAAAGCCGGCCGAGGCCGTGCTGCGATGCGCGTGGACCAAGGCCTGCGGGAAGCCGTGAGCGCAGTGCGGCTGCGAACCTGAAGGTCGTCTTGAAAGGGCTTGTTCCTTGCCGATGGCTTGTCTTTATCAAACACCAGCCTGCGACTGATCATGCAGCAGGACGGTCAACAGCGAATTGTGGATTTTGATCGAGCCGTTATAATCGATGAAGCCCAGTCGTCGAAACTTGTTCATGAAATGGTTCACCCGTGAGCGGGTCGTGCCGATCATCTTCGCCAGGGTCTGCTGATTGATGTTCGGCAAAAGCACGTCCTGCTGCCTATTGTTTTCATAATTCGCCAACAGCAGAAGGACTCGCGCCAGCCGCCGCTCACTCGAATTGAACAGTTGATCGACCAAATCCTCGGTCAGGCGGACGTTTCGGGTCAAAAGATATGAAACAAAAAATTCGGAAAACAGGAGATCCTCGTGGAGCGCGCGCATAACTCCTGGTTTTTCCAGCCGCGCAACCACGCAATCGCTCATGGTCGTGGCGGTTGAAACGCTCAGCAGTTGATCCGCCAAACATCCCTCGCCGCAGAAATCGCCCGCTTCGAGCACCGCGACGACCGCCTCCTTGCCCTGCTCGGAAACGACCGAGAGCTTGACCTTGCCTTTCTGGACGTAAAACACCGCACCCGCAACGTTGCCTTGCGCGAAGATAGTGTGATTTTCTGCATATTTGCATACGGTAACGCCGCCGTATTTGGCGCCGAAGGCCTTGGGATCGAAGGAGACCCTTGCGGAGGAGACCCTTGCGGAGCCTGCCATGAGAGCCGTTCCTCCCAAACCTCATCTCTTCGGAGGACGATCGCTCGCGCTATTACCATGCGCAAATTGAACCCTGCGCACATTGACGCGCGGCGCTCTCTCCGGCGCGCATCTCGCGGGTTTCGAACACAATCAACTGACGCGCTCCGCCGACAAAATGCGGATCGCCTGGCCGCTCCGCGCGCCTTAGAGGCAATCATGTCGCATTTGTGTTGACGGCGCTATTGTCATTTATGACGGTGCCCGACTGTGCCGCGGACTTCGACAAGGCCGCTCTCAGGGTCCCGAGCTTTTGAACGGAGAAATTGTCGAAAGTTGAATAGGTATTTGTACCAGAGTTACATGTCTCGATGTTTTGCTGTATCCCGCCCAAGGGGCCGCAGAATCATGAGTCGGTGCCTGCCCTGTGGGAAGCGATCGGTCTCGCGGTGCTTTGATCGCAAGGCAGGCATGTGGGATGCCGCTGCCGATAGCGGGCCTGGCCGGTGCCCGGACCGAGCGCGACAGCGATCCGGTTGCGTCGCACGAACGCGTCGATCGATACCCGACGCGAAAGGAGACGGCCGCTCGAACGCCGGCGCATGCAGGGAGACCGCAATGCTTTTTCGCTACACGCCGGTTCAGCCGATCTGGGAGGTCTCCCCGTTTTCCATTGCGATCGTCGGATATGATCGCACTCCCGAGGATCGAAAAATTGCCTATGTCAACCCGGCGTTCGTCAAGTTGACGGGCTACTCGACGACTGAAGCGATCGGCAAGACGGCGAGACTTCTCGATGGTCCGGCGACGGGCCAGGCCGCCGCGGAAGAATGCGAGACCACACTCGGCAACGGCGCGGCGTTTACGCGGTCCGCCAAGCATTATCGCAAGGACGGCTCGGAGTATCTGGCCCAGGTCACGGTCGCTCCGCTGCTCGAACCCGACGGGCGCGCCGCATATCTGATCTCGATGGAGACGGAGACGCTTTCTTCCAATCCCCCCGCAATAGCGGCGCATAGGCAACGCGATTGCTCGCCGATACCCCTGACCCTGCCGATGCCGCTCAAGGAATTCCCCTCCGGGCAATTGCCAAACCACCTTTCGTCGCATCCCGAGCTCATAGCCCTGCGCGACTTGTGGATCAGCATGTCGGCGGATCACGGGCCGCCCCGGCGCACCAGATTCGACCTGGAGGTCATGAAGCGGTGGGCTTCTCATCTCTCCATCGCGGCCGTCCTCCCGGGCGGGCGGTTTCACTTTCGCTTGTACGGCACCGAGCTGGAACGGGTCTACGGCCGCGATCTCACCCATTGTTACCTGGACCAGCTCAGCCCGGCCGATCTGTGGTCCGTCATCATTCTGCATTATCAGATGGTCGTCCAAACGCGGCAGCCGCTGTTCGCGCCTATCAGCATCTGTAACGGCCGCTGGTACTCCGAGGTCAGCCGATTGCTCATGCCGTTGTCGTCGGACGATTGCCCGGTGGCGTTCATCATGGGCGCCGATTATTCGCGCAACGCCGCATAGCGCCAGCTTTGCCGGCCACGGACCCGGGGGCGAGGCAAGCCTCCCCTTTCGGGCCTCATCCTGAGGAGGCGCGAAGCGCCGTCTCGAAGGATGGCAGCGAGTCCGTACCGTGCATCCATGGTTCGAGACGCCGCGCTTCGCGCGGCTCCTCACCATGAGGGCTGCCATTCAGACTCTTCGGACCTCATCCTGACGATGACGTCGAAGTGTTTGGCACGGGCCAGCGGAGACGGGCGCGACGTTCAGGCATTCACCGGATCATCCCGGCGCTGCGCGGCAGGAACAGCGACAGCTCGGGAAAGGAGATGATCAGCAGCAGGCCGGCGAGCAAGGCGAGCACGTAGGGCCAATAGGTGCGGGCGTGCTGCCCAACCGACACCTCGGCGAAGCGCAGCGCCATCAGCAGGCCGACCCCCATGGGCGGCAGGAACAGGCCGATGCCGACGGCGGCGGTCTGCACGATGTCGAAGTGGATCGGGTTGATGCCGAGCTTCATGGCGATCGGGAACACGACGGGAATCAGCACCACCGCGGCCGGCAGGCCTTCGAGCACCATGCCGAACAGCATGGTCATCAGGGCGACGCCGAGCAGGAACAGCACGTGGTTGCCGCCAAGCGGGGCGAGCACCTGCCCGAGCAGCGCCGGCACGCCGGTCACGCCCATCAGGTATTGGAAGATCGTCGCCACCGCCAGCAGGAACACCACCGCGGCGGTGAGCAGCGCGCTGTCGTAGGCGATCCAGAACATCTCCCGCAGCGAGACGTTGCGGTAGTAGAAGCGCGCGGCGAGGAAGGCATAGAACGCCACCACCGCGCCCGCCTCGGTCGCCGTGAACATGCCGAGATAGAAGCCGCCGAGGATGACGACCGGCACCACCATGGGGACGAGGGCATCGCGCGCGGCGCGCCCGAGGAAGCGCCAGCTCGGCCGCGTGTCCTTGGGCCAGCCGAGGATGCGCGCCTGCACGAACACCAGCGCGCACAGGCACAGGCCGACCACCGCCGCCGGGACGAAGCCGGCGAGGAACAGCGCCACCACCGAGGTGTTGGTCACCTCGCCGATCACGATCATGAAGATCGCCGGCGGCACCAGCATGCCCATGGCGGTGCCCGAGGCGATCAGCGAGGCGCCGTCCTCGGGCCGGTAACCGGCGCGGCGCAGCGGCGGCATCAGGGTCGAGCCGAGCGCCGACACCTCGGCCATCTTCGAGCCGCAGATGTCGGAGAAGAAATACGACACCACGATCACCGACATGCCGAGCCCGCCGCGCAGCCAGCCGACCAGCGCGCGCGCCAGGTCGACCAGCGCGTGCGACATGCCGCAGCGTTCCATCAGGGTGCCGGCGAACACGAAGGACGGGATCGCCAGCAGCACCCAGTTCTGCGAGCCGGAGACGAGGCTCGAGGGCAGCATCTGCAGCGGATAGCCGCCCAGCACCAGGCCGGCGATGCCGGCGATGCCGAGCGCGAACACGATCGGCATGGAGAGCACGAGCAGCGCCACGAACACGACGGCGGTGAATCCGAGCAGCATGGCTTACTGCGCTCCGCCCACGACGGCGTCCTTGGCCTGCATCAGCCCGGCGGCGACGCCGAGGCCGTAGACCGCGATCAGGCCGCCGCCCGCGACCGAGGAGGCGTACAGCCACGCGAGGTTGACGCCGAGGCCGGGCGACACCAGCACCGAGTTGGTGACGCACAGCTTCCAGCCGTAGATCGCCGCCAGCGCCCCGAACCCGGCGATCAGCAGATGGTTGATCCGCTCGATGATGCGCTGGGTGCGCGGCGCGAAGCGATGGGTGACGACCGCGAGGGCGAAATGCACGCGCTCGATGAGGGCGACGGCGGCCCCGACGGCGGCGAGCCAGGCGAGCCCGAACTCGCCGACCTCCTCGACCCAGAAGAAGCTGATCGGGTCGAGGTCGAAATAATCGGTGATCTGCACCACCACGTAGCGCAGCAGCACGCCGGCGAGGAGGTCGAGCATCACAAAGATGAGCAGGCCGGCGACGAAGATTTTCGGGATCGCGGCGATGCAGCGGAGCGCGCGGGTGGTCATTCTTCACCTCTCCCCGGAGGGGAGATTACAGGAACGTATCACATTGATTTTATTACAATAAATCAACGCCAAAACGCCTGTGCAGAAGCTGTGCAGACAATTTGAGGGATTCTGCGAGATTTCCTCGAAAAGCCGCCCTCGCCGCCTGGGGAGGGGCCATAACGGAGCCGGGATCGGTGCTTGCCCCGTAAGGTCCGAGTCGGCATAGCCATGATAGCAAGGCAAGGGTGTCGGTCCAAACCTTATTAGCTCGCCGCCTAAGGTGGCTTAGGTCTCTACGCGTCTCCGTGCTCCCGCTCTTGAGCGGGGTGATTAACGCTCAGGATCACGATCTCTTCGGCGGGGTCATCGATCATATAGTAAATCAGATAGGCGTATTTGCGGGTCACGAGTTTTCGCACCCCCTCCATTTGCTGTGGGCGGCCAACCAGCGGGAACAAGATAAGATTCTGTAAACTCTCCAGGATCGCCGTCCGCACTTTCAAGGCGGCGGCAGGATCGTGCGTGCGAATGCGCGATGTACGCGTCCCGTTGCTCTTTCGTGAGCGGCGTGGGCTGAGGGGCTGCCTGCGTGTATTCGCCGAGAACATCCTGACGGCGATCACCGCGCTGTTGGTCGCGGCTCAGCCCGGCCTTGTCGCCGCGCTGGGCCGCAAGCAGACTTTCGTATGCTTCGGTTCGGTCTTTGCCGAGCATCGCAAGTGCCGGGGTCGCCAACTCTTCGAACCGGGCTTTCTGCCGCTCGAAAATGTCCTTGCGGATTTCCCAAAGCTCCTCGCGCTGGCGTGCATGATAGGCCCGCTTGCGCTCCTTGATTTGTTCGATGCCCTGCGATTCGACGGTGCGCCGCTTGATGTAGGTCCTTCCGTCCGGGCCTCTGACGACCGCGACCTCCTTGGACTGCACGTTGCGCGGCGCAGGCCGCGGCCCTCGCTGCTTTCGCAGTTCGCGGATCGCCCGGCGCGCCTCGCGGTCGTAGAGCACCCTCGCACCATCGCGCTCCTCCTTGGTCTTCGCGTAGTCTTGCCACTCTTTGGCAAACTCCCACTTGACTGCCTCGCGCAAGGCCGTGCGAAGGTCGTTTCTGAGTTGGCCGGTTTCCTTCCAAAAGCCGATGCGCTCCTGCTTCTGCCCGTGCTTCAGGGCATCCCATTCGCCCGCCTCAAGCTTTTGCCGGAATTCGGGGTCGAAAGCATTCTCCTTGCTGATTTCGCGCCAGAGCTTCCATTCGCGCTGCGTCATGCCGTCGGGCGCGCGCTGGCCATCGCGTCCGTATTTTCTTTCGCGCGCCTCGCAATAGATGTGGCCGTGCTCGCGCTCGTATTTCAGCGCCCATTGCTGCGAGCGGTGCTTGGTCCATGCCGCGTCTTGCGTCATCCCGGTTTCGGGGTGAACGCGGTTTATGATCAGGTGGACGTGCGAGTGCTTGGTATCGTTATGCGCGACAAACAGAACCTGGTGCCCCTCCCATTTCATGTGTTGCAGAAACGAGTGGCCAGTCTCGATCATTTCTTCGCGGGTAGGCTTCTCCTCGCCGGGCCATGCAAGCGCGACGGTCATCACGGGCTTTTCGGTGGGCCGCCCATCGAGGCGATTCCCCGACTCCATTTTGAGAAGGAACTGGTTGAAGGCGGTCTGGCGCATTTCGGCGAGCACGGCTTCGGGCTCGTCCTCGAGCGTGTTGATGGCATAGGTCCAGGCGACGCGCTCCTTGGTCTCCCGCACTTGCTCGCCCTCGGCTCGCTTATCATGCAGGTAGTAAAGGCTGGCGCCCACGAAGCTGGTGCCGGTCTGTATCCGGGGGATCATGGCTCGCGGGCCTTGCGGACAGCCGCCTTTCGACGAAAATGTCATACGGTTGGAAGCCCTCGACTCGACGAATGCGTAATGCGCTGATACCCTGTCTAAACTGAGCGACATAGTAGCGTGAGCGTTCTACGCGGTACATCAGTCCAGCCCGGACTTTGAACTTACGGCTTTCTTCTGCCAGTCTTCTTTGAATATTACCGACCAAATACAAGACCGATCTAAGATCGGCTCTTCTCGAAGGCCGATCAGTCGCATTGCGGTGCTCAATCGAAGTCGAAACAATATCTCTGTCAGATGTCGCTAATGGCAGTTCAAGTGCAGCTCTAGAAGCGGAAAACGATAGCTTTGTAGTCCGCATCAAAATACTTTTGGATGAATTCCGGACCCGCTCCCTCAAGCACATCATCAATCTCTTCTTTTGAGGTATCTATCGTGATTAACTCACGATTGGAACAATCTATCGCACGAGAGAACAGTAATATGTACTCTTTATCAGAAAATGTATAAGTGTTGGTGCATCTAAACTCTCTAATATCTGCGGCTTTGTCTTCGGCCTTTCCTAAAAGAAGGAAGTATAAGGCGCAAATATAGTTGTCTACATCGGCCTTCCATTCTGCTCGAATCCTATTGTCGGAAGTGCGGGACTGTCGAACATGCTGGGCAAGCCTTGTAGGCGAGTTGGCCTCGTCAGCCCTATCAGAACGATACCAAAACCCAAGATGACGAACTATGCAGGGCGTGCTGATAACTGTTGCGGGCTTGCGGTGCGCCCCACTCAGAAGTTGCCAATAGTCTGGATGTTCTGGAAAAAAGTCTGAAACTGTAATGTGTTCTTCTTGTCCCGTGTCTTTGATGTCGGTCTCGGAAGTGGCCACGAGGTGTGCCTCCTTCGTTCATCGCGCTGAGCGCGCACGACCCAGCGTAGTAAGAATACCTGAATTAGCCAAGCTTTTTTTAATCCTGAAAATTCCGACCCGCGCCTTCTCGAACCGACTTCAAGATTCATCGCGTTAGCCGTGGCCGCCGATGACGAGGGTGTCGGGTTTCGCCATGGCACCCTCACTCCGCCGCTTCCCGCTCGGTTGCAGGTGCCTGCAAGCCGTGCAGGAAATCCACGGCGCGTTGCGCATGCGAGGCGGCGGTGAATATCGCGCGCTTGTCGTTCTTCAACACCGTGATCCAGGTGGCGATATAGGCGGCGTGGTCGTCGCGCACTTCCGGCGCGAGGTCGAGGTCGGCGCACAGGAAGGCCGCGCCCAATTCGGCGACAAGCTCCTCCATGGCGTAACCTTCGTCACCCCACCGCTTTTGCGCGAATTCGCGGGCGAGGCGCGAGGGATGGCGCGTCCAGTGCGTCGTCTCGTGCGCGCGCGTGGCGTAGTAGCTCTCGGGATCGCGGAACGTCTCGAAGGGCGGGAGCTGCACGTAATCGCCCGACTGGCTGTAATAGGCCCGCGTGCCGCTGTGGCGCACTTCTGCGCCGGTCGCGGCAAGGAAGGCCTCGGCCTGGGCGTTACGCTGCACCGGATCGATGCTCGGCGCGCTCACCGCGTAGTAGTGCGGGGGCAAGCCCTCGATCTGCTCGACGTTGAAGACGGTGTAACCCTTCATGAAGGGGATTTCGCGGGGGTTCTCCTCGCCGGTCTCGGCGTCCGCCTCGGTGCGGGTGATCTTGGAGACGTAAACGACCTGCCAGCCCTGCTCGCCCTTGCGGACATGCGCGCCCAACTCGGCGGCCTGCTTAAAGGTCATCCAGATCGGCGCGGCGTCCTGTCTCATGGTTGAAGGCATCATGCCTTCCCTCGATCTCTACGAAAACCTGTGCCAGCAACTGAGCCTGCTCACCCGGCAGGTGGAGGGCGTTGCCAAGGCCAATCCGGTATGCCGCCGGCTGATGACAGCACCGGGTGTCGGGCCGATCATTGCCCTTTCTTTCGTGACGGCGGTCGATGATCCGTGGCGTTTCGCCAAGAGCGGGGATATCGGCGCCTATTTCGGCCTCACCCCCAAGCAGTACCAATCGGGCGAGACGGACCGCCAGGTCGGCATCTCGCGTCTCGGTAACGCCATGACCCGGCAACATCTGGTCCAGGCCGCCACGGTGCTGCTTATCAGCACGAGAACCTGGAGCACGCTCCGGGCCTGGGGCATGAAGATCGCCAAAAAGCGCGGCTTCAGCAAAGCCCGCATCGCCGTGGCGCGCAAGCTCGCCATCATCCTGCACCGCATGTGGATTGCGAATGAGGATTTTCGCTGGACGGCGAATGCCGACGAGGAGGAATTAGCCGTCCGCGTGGCGGCTTAACGAGATCCTTCCGGCGCAGGCCGGAAGGTATCTCCGCGAGGAGACGGAAGGGTCGGTGACCGCGTTCGCCGGAGTGATGCTGGCAGGTCGAAAACGATCGGCCAAGACATCGCAGTGCCCATGGCGGCCCACTCTTCTACGCACCCTATAATGCGGCCGGCCCGGCCAGACCAACAGGGCCGATTAGACCGCGAAGAGACCCAGGTTCCCTTGCGAAGATTTTTTGTCGGAGCACCGGCTGCGGCGGGTGTTTGAGTTATGGAAAGCGCTTGGCCGCCGATGCGGCCAGATTCTTCCGCACGTCTGCGTTGTCCCGCAGATTCTATGCTAACCCGCAGAAAACTTGCCGTTTCGAAAATTCGCCGGATTGAGCTCCACGATCTTGACACGTCCGCGGCTAGAGACCCCGGTGAGGAGCACAAATCCGTTCGCGCGAGGGATCAAAGCCCGGAGGGCCGAGACCCGGTTCCCGCTCGCGGGATCTCCGGGCTCGGCTCGCGCGAGCCCGACCGGCGGAGCCGGACGCGCCATCATCACGCTTTGTTAAGATTTGGTGCTTTATTTAAAGAAAAGCGCGAATGAAGGTTGACAGAATAGCCGCGTCATATCGGCGGCCGTTCGAGCGATGAAAGTATTTGTCACAGTATATGCCTTGAACAGGTGCACCAATATATGTATTTTGGCGCAATATAATTTAACATAATTATGATGCCTAAGACGATTGCGCCTGATGCACGGAGGAGACAATGAATATACCAGTCGGTTTTGTGATTGCGGCTGAGTTCGCAACTGCTCCTGTGGTTGCGCTTGCGCTGACCGGCGCGGGCATGGCCTTCCATAACTGGGCACGCAGGCACCAGCCCACGGAGCCAAAAGATGTGCCCCACAGCAAGCCGCCGTCCCCGGCGCCCGCGCGCTAAACAATGAACGGCCTATTACGCACGATCTCTGCGGTGCCAATATCTCTCCTTCAGACGCAGCAAACGTTCTTTCGGTTTCGTTAGCGTTTTATCTTTGAGAAGCGCAAGAGTTTTATTTGTCCAGTCCTGGACAATGCCTTTTCGGCGTTGGTATGCGGCAGAGATTTCTCCAGCCTTCCGGCGGACAAGATCGTGCGAGTATTTTGCAAAATCGGAAATCTTTTGGGCTGTGCCGACAACGATGTTTTTCCCACCAGCATAGACGTTCTTCGCTAAGTTACCTGCTGCCCGATGGACGGGAAACTTGTAGGCTCCGTCAAGCCCCACTAGAAACATAGTCACTGAAATATATACCTGCGCAAGATCGTGATCGTGATGAAAAGTGACATGACCACCTTTGATAACTTTATCCAACACCTTGTCGAGCACTTCATTTATCACCCTTAGATTCTTCTCTCCAAGCACATTATGAATAATGAGCATACTGGAGTAGTACGGAAATAAAGCGAACCAAAAACCCCACTCCGCGTTTTCCAGCAACTTGTTTGAAGCCTTGGTCTGCTCGTCAATTTGCTTGGTCTCCTCAGTGGATGCTTGCGTCAATGCGGCAATCGTCGTGTGCAATGCAGAGATGGTGCTGACATGCGCGGCCATGTCCGTCTGCGCGTCGTGCATTCCGCTTGAGGTCAATTGTCGAGTGTGGCCAGCAAGCCTATCCGTCAATTCGAGATAGTGAGCGCCAATGGCGGCAATCGCCCCGTAGGTGTCGCCGATGCGGCGGTTGGCGAGTTCGGGATAAGTGCGGAAATCGCCGACGGGCTTGATGCGAAGATCACCCAGCATTTGGGTGAACTGTTCCCAGTAAATGCCGGACTGGCTCACACGATCGGGAAGGCCTCCCTGAATCCTGTCCGCGCCGTCCCCTCCTCTCGCAGCCTTATCAAGATTTGCATAGGCAGCGAACAGGTCACCCTTCGTGAATGGCGCGCTCGCGACATCCTCGCCGGCGGTTTCCTTCTCCCGTTGCGCCCTGGTCTTTGCCAGATCAGCTTCGATCTGGCGCAACGCGCTATCGGCCTTGACCAACTGCGGTAGATCGAAGAGCGCGCTGCGCCGCACCGTGCCGAGATCGCAGAAGCGGTCGACCATCCAGCCCAGGTGATAAGGATTCGGGTGCGTAGCCAAAAGGAGAAAAGTCGCCATCGGGGCGATCTGCATCTCCGGCGGCTTCGCGCCGAGTGCCGTTATGTAAAGGCAGTTGCCGTCGAGTTGTGACACCGAATGTTCCAGATCGTGCAAGCCATGTCCGGCTCGCATGAGGGGCAATACCGTATGCGCGCAGCGAAAATCCTCATGTTTATCTTCGCCATCATTAAACGGCCTGCCCGGATCGGCGCGATTGATTCTGACCCCGTGATTAGGGAGCAGAATAAAGTTCTCGGGTTTCTCCGCGAGGCTGGCGACAAAACCGCGACCGGCCGCGAAGCGTTCGCCGAGGTTGTCGCCGATCTTTTCGAGAGGTGCCTTCAGAATCTCATCGCAAAATGTGTCCCATGTTTCCGTGAAAATAACCTTGTGCGGCGTTTCCAGCTGGCCCCTGTCCTCGCCGGGCTCTATGGGAGTCCTGCGTGCGATTTTAGCGTTTCTTGCCTTTGCTATCCGGTCAAAGCCGCGAATTGCTGAATCCAGATTGTCGGCGGTAATGTCGGTTTTATCAACCTGCCATTCCGATAAATCCATGACAGCGGAACTCGTAAGATATTCGCGATGCACCTCGATACTTAGGGCTTATCCAAGAACAAGTGAGTCATAATTGCCACAGATCAAGAAGATT
>Ga0193751_1000377_pt1 | contig 36203 bp, 33 predicted proteins | sample L1c2metaG_FD_143050 | JGI IMG/M metagenome (GOLD analysis project Ga0193751, IMG submission 143050) | Soil microbial communities from a riparian zone of the East river system, Colorado, United States - L1c2 | ecosystem: Environmental > Terrestrial > Soil > Riparian zone | place: USA: East River...
GCGGCCGCGGGCGCCACCTTCGTGCCGGCCGACCCCAACCCGGTCGATGCCGTCTGGTCCGACCGCCCGGCGCCGCCGCTCGGGCCGGTGGTGCTGCACGACGTGCGCTTTGCCGGCGAGGACGCCGCCGCGAAGCTCCAGCGCGTCGCCGCCGAGATCGGCAAGGCGCGCGCCGATGCGCTCGTCGTGTCCGATCCCCACGCGGTCGCCTGGGCCTTCAACATCCGCGGCGCCGACGTCGCGCACACGCCGCTGCCGCTCGCCTTCGCGCTGGTGCCGAAAGAGGGACGGCCGGCGCTCTATGTGGACGGCCGCAAGCTTGCCAACGCGGTGCGCCATCGCCTCGAGGAGCTCGCCGACGTGCGCGAGCCGACGGCGCTGACGGCCGACCTCGCTGCGCTCGGCACCGCCGGCCGCACGGTGCGGCTCGACCAGGCGACCGCGGCCGACGCGCTTGCCCGCACCGTGACCGGCGCCGGCGGCAAGGTTTCGCGCGGCGCCGATCCCATCGCCCTGATGAAGGCGGTCAAGAACCCGGTCGAGATCGACGGCGCGCGCGCCGCGCATCGGCGCGACGGCGCCGCGGTCGCGCGGTTCCTGGCGTGGTTCGACCGCGAAGCGCCGCGCGGCAACCTGACCGAGATCGACGCGGTCGAGGCGCTCGAGAGCTTTCGCCGCGATACCGGGCTGCTCAGGGACGTGTCGTTCCCGACCATCGCGGGGTCCGGTCCCAACGGCGCCATCGTGCATTACCGCGTCACCCGGGCGTCGAACCGCCGCATCAACGCCGGCGAATTGTTCCTGGTCGATTCCGGCGCCCAGTACGAGGACGGCACCACCGACATCACCCGCACGGTCGCGGTCGGCGCGCCGAGCGACGAGATGCGCGAGCGCTTCACCCGCGTGCTCAAGGGCCACATCGCGCTCGCGCGCGCGGTGTTTCCCGACGGCACCACCGGCGCGCAGCTCGACACCCTGGCGCGGCAATATCTGTGGGCCGCGGGGCTCGATTTCGATCACGGCACCGGCCACGGCGTCGGCAGTTACCTGTCGGTGCACGAGGGGCCGGCGCGCATTTCCAAGCTCGGCACCGCACCGCTCAAGCGCGGCATGATCCTGTCGAACGAGCCCGGCTATTACCGCACCGGCGCTTACGGCATCCGCATCGAGAACCTGGTGCTGGTCGTCCCCGCCGCGCCGGTTGCCGGCGCCGAGAAGGAGCTGAACGCATTCGAGACCCTGACCGTGGCGCCGATCGACCGCCGACTGGTCGCGCCCGCCCTGCTGGCGCCCGATGAAGTGCGCTGGCTCGACGACTACCACGCCCGGGTCGCCGCGACCCTGGCGCCGCTGGTCGATACGGAAACGCGGGCGTGGCTGACGGCCGCAACCCGTCCCTTGGCAGGCTAGAGCGGGATGACTTTTCTTCGAATCGTCATCCCCCTCTAGCTTATTGTTTGAGCATGATCTTTTCCGAAAACCGGTACCCACTTTTCGGGATCATGCTCTAGCCGCAGAGGCGCCGATGCACGGCCTGCCCTTGCCGGATGAAGCCGGCGCCGCGCCGCAAACCCGCGCCGCCGCGTGGCGCATGCTCGTCCTGCTCACCGCCATGACGGCGATCGGGCCCATGGCGCTCAACATCCTCACCCCGGCGGTGCCGGGCCTGGCGGTGACGCTCGCGGCCGACCCGTCGGTGGTGCAGCTCACGCTGTCGCTCTATCTGCTCGGGCTTGCGGGCGCCCAACTGGTGATGGGGCCGTTGTCGGACCGGTTCGGGCGCCGGCCGGTCGTGCTGGCCGGGCTGACGCTGGCGGCGGTGTCGAGCGTGGCGGCGCTGGCGGCGACCAGCATCGAGGCGCTGATCGTCGCGCGCGTCATCCAGGCCGCCGGCGCCTCGACCGGCGTCGTGGTCGGGCGCGCCATCATCCGCGACCTTTACGACCGCGACCGCGCCGCCGCGATGATCGGCTGGGTCACCATGGCGACGGTTGTGGCCCCGATGCTGGCGCCGATGATCGGCGGATTTCTCGACACCGCGCTCGGCTGGCAGGCGATCTTCGCCTTCGTCGGCCTGGCGAGCGCGGCGACCCTCATCGGCGCGGCATTTTCGTTGCCGGAAACCCAAACTGCGGCGATGAGCGGCGGCATCGTGCGGTTCCTCACCGAGGCGCGCCTGCTGATCTCGACCCGGCAGTTCTGCGGCTATGCGCTCTGCGTCGCCGCCAACTCCGGCATCTTCTTCGTTTTCGTCGGCGGCGGCCCGCACGCGGTCGTGACCATCATGGGCCGCAGCTCCGCGGTCTACGGCGTGTGGTTCGCCCTGAACTCGCTCGGCTACATGACGGGAAATTTCTTCGCCGCCCAATGGTCGACGCGCGTGGGGATCGACCGCATGATCTGGTGGGGCACGGTGCTCTCGCTGATCGGCATCGCCATCGAGATCGCGCTCATTCTCGCCGTGCCGGACGGCGGCCCGCCGATCATCTTCGTGCCGCAGTTCCTCATCTCGTTCGGCAGCGGGCTGCTGATGCCCAACGCGCTTGCCGGCGCGGTCAGCGTGCGCCCCCAGGCCGCCGGCACCGCCTCCGGCTTCACCGGCTTCCTGCAGATGGGCCTCGGTGCCGCGGCCGCCCAGATGGCCAGCTACCTGCTGGACGGGGCGAGTACCGCGCTGCCGATGACCTTGGTGATGCTGGGCTTCGGGGTGGCCTGCGCGGCGGCGTTTGTGGGGTTGGTGAGGCGGGGGTGAGTGGACTGAGGGCACTGCGCCCTTTGCAGTACTAACCGGCCCATTTCCGCGTTTTATTCGCTAACGCAATTCGTTCCGCTATAGTGCGATCCAGCCATGACGTTCGACCCGAGCCAATTCGGCTTCATCCAACTCCGGGACTTCCAGATCGCCGGTATTGTACCAGTATATGAATACAAGAATCATCCCGCCGTGGACGGTACAAAGGATTTCTTGCGCCTCAATCTCTACCTCAGCCTGGATGGCACCTATGTGACTATCTGGCACGGATTGCTCGAACCCCTGTTTGCGGAAGGAGAATTCGCAGACGGCCGATTGGCTTCCGTGGCAAGGCCCCCGGACATGGATTTCATCCGGTCGTATAACGAAGACCTGTTTCGGGGCTACATCGATTCCGCAGAGACCGCGGAGCACATTTTCAAAGCCCTGCGTGTCGGCGCGGGTGGACGCCATACCCTTCCCGAAATGTTGAGCGGTGGAAGGAATAATACGCTGACGTGCAGTCTGATGGAGAAGGTCGGCTAAGCAACCTGTTGTCGGTGAAGGAGCCTCCATTCGATCGGGCCATTCGTTGAGTCATGCGTGATCACTCAACTACTATTCTTTGGGCTTTCGATCTTGCGCACCATGGACGATCGAAAGCACCACGATTTCTCCACGCTCCGGATGAACTTCGTAGACGATGATATACGGGTATTCGATCAGCTCGCGCGTGCCGGGATCCAAGCCGGGACGCCCCATTTCCGTGAGTTCCGGAGTTGCCAGGCGCTCGGCCTTGTCGAAAACTCGCGAGACGAGGGCTTCAGCAGCGCTGCGGTTATCATTGGCAATCCTCGCGACGATGCGCCGGAGATCGTCCAACGCCTCATCGTCGAAGACAACCCTCATGCGCCGGGGCCGCGGAACCGCTTTCGTGCTTCGGCCAGCGCGACGTATTTCGGATTTTTCTTCGCCCGCCGACGGCGTACTTCCCCGAGCTGCTCGTCGGACAATCGCAGCTCACTTCTGTCCTGCTGCTCCATCAGTTCGACGACGTGCGCGACGTCGGCCTGCCGCTCGGGCGGCCATGAGAGCACGCGATCGAGAATTTCCTTCACCTGATTTCTTGTCATGACGCCATCATAGCACAAATCGCCAACGGGAGAGGACCCAGCGGCGAAGCGATTTCTTCAGAGCCCTACCCCTCCCCCACCATCTTCAGCCATTCCTCCTCGCTGAGCACCGCGACGCCCATCTCCTTTGCGTTGCGCAGCTTCGAGCCCGCCCCCGGCCCCGCCCCCCCATAGTCGGTCTTCTTCGACACCGAGCCGGAGGTCTTGGCGCCCAGCCGCTCGGCCATGGCCTTGGCCTCGTCGCGCGTCATCTTCTCGAGCGCGCCGGTGAACACCACGGTCTTGCCGGCGACCGGGCTGTCGCGCTTGGGCCGCTCGGCGTCGAGGATGCGCACCTCCGCGGTCAGGCGCTTGACGATGCGGCGGTTGTGCTCCTCGCCGAAATAGGCGGCGAGCGCCGCGATCACGGTCTCGCCGACCTGGTCGATCGCGTCCGTCTCCTCGCGCGCCTCGGCGTCGCCCTTGGCGAGCCGCTGGCAGACGTCGAGGAACGCCTCCCACGAGCCGTAGGCGCGCGCCAGCACCCGCGCGGTCGTCTCGCCCACGTGGCGGATGCCGAGCGCATAGATGAAACGCTCCAGCGAGATCTCGCGCCGCGCCGCGATGGCGCGGAACAGGTTGGCGACCGACAGCTCGCCGAAGCCTTCCTGCTCCTCCAGCCGGATCGTCTTGTCGCGCTTCTCCAGGGTGAAGATATCCGCCGGCTCCCTGACCCAGCCCTGCTCGTAAAAGAACGCGATCTGCTTCTCGCCCAGGCCGTCGATGTCGAAGGCACGGCGTGAGACGAAATGCTTGAGGTGCTCGACCCGCTGATACGGGCAGGCGAAGTCGCCGGTGCAGCGCGACACCGCGCCCGCCTGCCCGGTCGCGGTGGCGTCGCGCATGACCGGCGTATGCAGGTCGCACGGGCAGGTCTTGGGAAACGCATAGGGCTTGGCGTCCTTCGGCCGCTTATCGGTGATGACGGCAAGCACCTGCGGGATCACGTCGCCGGCGCGCTGGATCGTCACCGTGTCGCCGATGCGGATGTCCTTGCGCTGGATTTCGTCCTCGTTGTGCAAGGTCGCGTTCGACACCACGACGCCGCCGACCGTCACCGGTTCGAGCTTGGCGACCGGGGTGAGCGCGCCGGTGCGGCCGACCTGGATCTCGATCGCCTTGACGATGGTGGTCGCCTGCTCGGCCGGGAACTTGTGCGCGACCGCCCAGCGCGGCGTGCGCGAGATGAAGCCGAGGCGCTCCTGCCAGTCGATGCGGTCGAGCTTGTAGACGACGCCGTCGATGTCGTAGTCGAGGCGGGCGCGCTCCTCCTCGATCCTGCGATGGAACGCCAGCAGTTCCTCGACCGCGCGGCACAGCCGCATGAGCGGATTGGTCTTGAAGCCGCACGACGCGAACCATTCGATCATGTCCGACTGGGTATTGGCCGGCATGGCGCTCATCTCGCCCCACGCGTAGGCGAAGAAACCGAGCGGCCGCGACGCCGTGATCGTCGGATCGAGCTGGCGCAGCGAGCCCGCCGCCGAGTTGCGCGGGTTGGCGTAGACCTGCAGGCCCGCGGTTTCCTGGCGCTTGTTGAGCGCAAGAAAGCCCGACTTGCTCATGTAGACCTCGCCGCGCACCTCGCAGACGTCGGACACCTTCCTGCCCTTGAGGCGTTGCGGCACGTCCTCGAGCGTGCGCACGTTGGCGGTCACGTCCTCGCCGACCGCGCCGTCGCCGCGCGTCGCCGCATTGACCAGCCGGCCGCCCTCGTAGCGCAGCGAGCAGGACAGGCCGTCGATCTTGGGCTCGGCCACGAAGGTGATCTTTTCATCTTCGCCCAGCCGGAGAAACCGGCGGATGCGCTCGACGAAGTCGGCCACGTCCTCGTCGGCGAACGCATTGCCGAGCGAGAGCATCGGCACCGCATGGCTGACCTTGACGAACCGAGTGGCCGGCTGGGCGCCGACCCGCCGCGACGGGGAGTCCGCCCGCACCAGCGCAGGAAAGCGCGCCTCGATCGCCTCGTTGCGCCGGCGCAGCGCGTCGTAGGCGGCGTCCGACACGGTCGGCGCGTCGTCCTGATAGTAGCGCCGGTCGTGCGCGCCGATCTCCGCGGCGAGGCGCTTGAGCTCGCTCTTCGCCTGGGATTCGGTCAGCGCCTCGACGGCGGTCTGGGTGGTGTCGCGAGCAGCCATGGCGGTTTCTTATCCCTCCCCTGCAAGGGGAGGGTCCACCGCGAAGCGGCGGGGGTGGGGTCATCTCTACACGCAGAGCCGGCGGAAGGAACCCCACCCGGCTCGCTTCGCTCGCCACCCTCCCCGTTCCGGGGAGGGATTACCCCGCGGCGGCGCGGATCAGGCGTTCGGCGGCGGCGCGCGCCTCCTCGGTGATCTCGGCCCCGGCCAGCATGCGGGCGATCTCCTCGCGCCGGCGCTCGGCCGCGACCTCGGTGACCCGGGTGGCGACCCGCTTGCCGCGGTCGAGCGTGTCCTTGGATATCAGGTAGTGACGGTCGGCGCGCGCCGCGACCTGGGGCGCGTGGGTCACCGCCACCACCTGGACGCGGGACGCGAGCCGCGCCAGGCGCACGCCGATGGCGTCGGCCACGGCGCCGCCGACCCCGGTATCGACCTCGTCGAAGATCAGGGTCGGGGCGGAGCCGCGGTCGTACAGCACGACCTTCAAGGCGAGGAGAAACCGCGCCAGCTCGCCGCCCGAAGCGACGCGCATCAGCGGCCCCGGCCGGGTGCCCGGATTGGTCTGCACCCAGAACTCCACCCGGTCGATGCCGCCCGGGCCGGCGGCCGCGGGCTCGCTGGCGATCTCGCTGGTAAAACGCGCGCGCTCGAGCTTGAGCGGCTTGAGCTCGGCGGTGACTGCCTTGTCGAGCTTCGCCCCGGCGCGGCGGCGGGCGGCGGAGAGGGCGGCGGCGCGCGCGCGGTAGCGGCCCTCGGCTTCCTGGGCGCGCGTTTCCAGGCGGCCAAGCGCCTCGGCGCCGGCATCGAGCGCCGCCAAGTCGGCTGCGTAGCGCGCCGCGAGCACCGCCAGTTCGTCGACCGCGACGTTATATTTGCGGCCGGCCGCGCGCAGCGCAAACAGCCGCTCCTCGAGCCGTTCCAGCTCGCGCGGATCGTGATCGGCCACGCGCAGCGCCGTCTCCAGATGCGCGCGCGCGTCCTCGAGCGCGTGCAGCGCCGCGTCGAGCGCCTTGACGGCCGGTTCCACCAGGCCCGGCGCCTGGGCGGCGCGCCGTTCCAAGCGGCGCACGGCCGCCGCCAGCAGCGGCACCGCGGAGCGGCCGCCGGCGACCGCCTCGTGGGCGTCGCGCAGGTCGTCCGCCACCTTCTCGGCCTGCATCATGGCGGCGCGGCGGGCGGCGAGCGCGGTCTCCTCGCCGGCCGTGGGCGCCAGGACCTTCAGTTCGTCCACCGCGTGGCGGAGCCAGTCGGCCTCGCGGCGCGCCTGCTCGACCCGGCTGCGATGGCTCTCGAACGCCTCGGCCGCCGCGCGCCAGTCGCTCCACGCCTTGGCGGTTTCCGCCACCGCGTCCTCGAGCCCGCCATAGGCATCGAGCAGCATGCGGTGGGTGGCGACATCGACCAGCGCCCGCTCGTCGTGCTGGCCGTGGATTTCGACCAGCGCCGCGCCGAGGCTCTTGAGCACCTGGACGCTGACCGGCTGGTCGTTGACGAAGGCGCGGGTGCGGCCGTCGGCGAGCTGGACGCGGCGCAGGATCAATTCGTCGTCGGACGCGATGTCGTTTGACGCCAGGATCGACCAGGCCGGATGGCCGGGCTTGACGTCGAACGCCGCGGTCACCTGGCCCTGCTCGATGCCATGGCGCACCAGGCTCGCGTCGCCGCGCGCGCCGAGCGCAAGCGCGAACGCATCGAGCAGGATGGATTTGCCGGCGCCGGTTTCTCCGGTGAGCACCGAGAGCCCGGACGCGAAATCGATATCGAGCCGTTCGATCAGGACGATGTCGCGGATCGAGAGCCGGGCCAGCATGGGAAGGAGTGTCCCGAGTCCGAGGTTCGTAAGCCGTTGCCGACGCCCTAACACGAACTCCGGATTCGCAGGGACGGAAATTACGACAGGGCTAGAGACCGATCTTCTTGAAGGCGCGGCTCATCCAGGAACCCTGGTCCTCGTGCGGCTCGAGGCCGCCCCCCTTCACCAGATTGTAGGCGTCCTTGTACCAACGGCTGTCGGGAAAGTTATGGCCGAGCACGGCCGCCGCGGTCTGCGCCTCGCCCGGGATGCCGAGCGCCATGTAAACCTCGGTCAGCCGGAACAGCGCCTCTTCGACGTGGCGCGTGGTCTGATACTGGGTCACCACGACCTTGAAGCGGTTGATCGAGCCGACATAGTCGTGCTTCCCCTGATAGAAGCGCCCGATGTCCATCTCCTTGCCGGCGACGTTGTCGCGCGCCACGTCGACCTTGCGCTTGGCGCTGACCGCGTACTCGGTGTTGGGGAATTTCCGCGCCACCTCTTCGAGCGCCTGCACGGCTCGCTCGGTGCGTCCCTGGTCGCGCGAAATGTCGGGGATCTGATCGAAATAGGATGAGCCGATCAGATACTGGGCGTAGGCCGCGTCGGCACTGCCCGGGTGGAGGGTCACGTAGCGCTTGGCCGCGGTGATCGCCTCGTCGTACTCGCGGCCCTCGTAATAGGCATAGGCCGTCATGATCAGCGACTTGCGCGCCCATTCCGAATAGGGGTGCTGGCGGTCGACTTCCTCGAACTTCTTGGCCGCGGCCTTGAAGTCCTTCTTGTCGTTGAGAAGGAACAGCCCTTCGTTATAGAGCCGGTCGGCGGGATCGTCCGCGATCGGCTTCTCCTTCTCGCCGAACAGGCTGCACGCCGGGAGCACGGCGAGCGCCAGGGCACAAAGCGCCATGCGGGCGAACGCTCGCCCTTCCCGCCCCCCGCGAGTTGGGTTGAGTAGACGCAAGACCATGGGCGCGATTCGTTCCCCGTCTCCGAGTGCGGTGCACAACGGCGTCTCGACCCGCGCAGTCCTACCTGAAATCCCGCGGGTCCACCAAGCGATTATGCGGACATTCGGCCGGGAATAAGGCGGTTGGGGTATTGGAGGAGAGGATGATCTTTTCCGAAAACCGGTACCCACCCCGGATCAAGTCCGGGGCAGGCTTTTTCGGGATCATGCGCTACGAAACCTCGGCCCCGTAAGCCGGCGCGACCAGGCCGGCCGCCACGTCGGCATGGCCGCGCACGCGCGGCTCCGGCGCTTCGACCACGGTCCAGGCGGTCGGGTCGGCGATCAGGGCGGACAGCACCGCGTGGTTGAGCTGGTGGCCGCCGCGCACCGACCGGTAGGCCCCGAGAATCGGCGCCCCGGCGAGGGAGAGATCGCCGATCGCATCGAGCGCCTTGTGGCGCACGAACTCGTCGGCAAAGCGCAGGCCCTCCGGATTGAGCACCCGGTCCTCGGCCACCACCAGGGTGTTGTCGAGGGAGGCGCCGAGCGCGTAGCCCGAACTCCACAACCTGCCCACGTCGCGCATGAAGCCGAACGTGCGGGCGCGGGCGATCTCGCGGCGGAAGCTTGCCGGCCCGACATCGAGCGCGAGCGCCTGGCGGCCGATCAGCGGGTGGTCGAAGTCGATTTCCACCTCGACGCGGAAACCGCGGGCGTACGGCCGCAACTCGCCATAGGCCGCGTCCTTGATGACGCGGACGGGCTTGAGCACCTTGGTGTAGCGGCGCGGCGCCGCCAGCGTGACGATGCCGGCGCGGTCGACCGCCTCGACGAACGGCGCGGCGCTGCCGTCCATGATCGGCGCTTCCGGACCGTCGAGCTCGACCACCGCGTTGTCGACGCCGAGGCCGCACAGCGTCGCCATGATGTGCTCGATGGTGGAAATGCCGGGGCCGCTGCCGTTGCCGAGCACGGTGGCAAGCTCGGTCGCCGACACCGAGCGGGCATTGGCGCGAATGCGAAGCTCAGGCCGGCCGTCGGCGCTGCAGCGCACAAACACGACGCCGGTGCCGGCGTCCGCCGGATGCAACGTGAGGGTTACCGGCAGGCCCGTATGAACGCCAATACCGGCGACGGTAGCCCGGTCGCGAAGCGTGGTCTGCCTGCCCGCTTTCATACTCGGATTCCGCAACCCCATCGACCGGAGGGTCTGCGCGACAACGGCCAACGCATTCCGGCCGCCGCGCCCCCTCGGGCCTTGCGTTCGCCACCACTGACGGGAAGATGAGTCGCGGACAGAAGATCGTCCGCCGCCGTCCCCCGTGGCGAAGAGCCCCTCTGTCCAACAGCTTACCGGGGGTAGAGAATAAGGCCAATTCACGGTTTTTTACCGACTGTTACCACTACCGCGCCGCATGTTCGGCAGCTTGGTGACCCGCCCTTGCCGGGCTCGCGGAGGTCCGATCGACCCGCTTACCCAAAGCCGGCACATGCGGGCGCCGGACGGAATCCGAATCACCGACGAAAATACCGTCTATTCAATGCGTTAAGGTTAACAGCGGCCGTGGCGTGGCTGGCGGGCAGCCTGTCGGCCACCCGCCGGAATGCGCGATCCTCCCCCACCCGGATCAGTTCGCCTGACGGCGCAGGAAGGCCGGGATCTCGAGCTGATCCTCGTCGATCGAGTTATGCACAGGCGCCGGCCGGCCGTGGTGGTCGAGGCCCTGGGGGGCCGGACGCGGGGCGGGCGGACGCTTGGCATATTCCGATATGGGGTCCTGGGGGATCGGCCGCGTGGGCGGCGCAGAGCGAGTGGCGATGGGCGCGACGACCCGCGGCTCGGGCGCCGGCGCTTCCGCCTCGTCCTCCTCGCGACGGCCGAGGCCGACCGCGGCCAGGCGCTGCAGCAACGAGGTGCGACGCTTTTCCGGCGTCGCCCGCTCCGGCATGTCGCCGCGACTGGCTCGGAACTCGTTCTGCGCCGGGAGCGGCAGCTCTTCGATGCGCGGCATGCGCGGACGCACCGGGGGCCGCTCGGGCTGCGGCGGCACGAACGCCTGCTGCAGCGGCGGCTCCTGCTCCTGCGGCGCGGCGCGATCCTCGCCTGGATCGAGGAACAGCGACGGCTTGGGCGGCAACGGCCGGATGGTGACGTCCTCGATCGTTCCCGCCGGCGGCAGCCCCGCAGGCGGGGCGGCGGGCCGCGCGGCCGGCCGCGCCGGGGCCTGCGCGGCTTCGCCGGACGCGGCGATGCGTTGCGCCGGCTCCAGTTGCTCCTGCCGCTCGTTGAGCCGGTTGGTGTTGGCGCGCAGCTTCTGGTTCAGCTCGGCCAGGCGCGAATCGATCGACGCATGCTGCTGCTGCCCGGCGATGACGCCCTGGTCGATGCCGGTCGCCACCACCGAAACCCGGATGATGCCGTCGAGGCTCTCGTCGAAGGTGGCGCCGACGATGATGTTGGCCTCCTGGTCGACTTCCTCGCGGATGCGGGTTGCCGCCTCGTCGACTTCGTAGAGCGTGAGGTCGCGGCCGCCGGTGATGGAGATGAGCAGGCCGCGGGCGCCCTTCATCGAGGAATCGTCGATCAGCGGATTGGCGATCGCGGCCTCGGCGGCGGTGAGCGCCCGCTTCTCGCCCGAGGCTTCGCCGGTGCCCATCATCGCCTTGCCCATCTCGCGCATGACGGCGCGCACGTCGGCGAAGTCGAGATTGATCAGGCCTTCCTTCACCATCAGGTCGGTGATGCAGGCGACCCCCGAATAGAGCACCTGGTCGGCCATCGCGAAGGCGTCCGCGAACGTGGTCTTCTCGTTCGCCACCCGGAACAGGTTCTGGTTGGGAATGATGAGCAGCGTGTCGACGGTCTTGTGCAATTCCGCGATGCCGGCCTCGGCGACCTTCATGCGGCGCTGGCCCTCGAACTGGAACGGCTTGGTGACGACGCCGACCGTGAGGATGCCGAGCTCGCGCGCGACGCGGGCCACCACCGGGGAGGCGCCGGTGCCGGTGCCGCCGCCCATGCCGGCGGTGACGAACACCATGTGGGCGCCGGACAGATGATCGCGGATTTCGTCGATCACCTCCTCGGCGGCGGCGCGGCCGACCTCGGGCTGCGAGCCGGCGCCGAGCCCTTCGGTGACCTGCACGCCCATCTGGATGATGCGCTCGGCCTTGGACATGGTCAGCGCCTGGGCGTCCGTGTTGGCGACGACGAAATCGCACCCGACGAGCCCGGCGGTGATCATGTTGTTGACCGCGTTGCCGCCGGCGCCGCCGACGCCGAACACGGTGATGCGCGGCTTGAGTTCCCGGATGTCGGGCATCTTCAGGTTGATGGTCATGGCTGCCTCATCGAAAGCACGGGCGCGAACGCCTTCGGGTGCGGCCGGTCCGCCGCCGGCCGATCGGTGATCCTGGGATCGCGGGTCATCAGAAGCTCTCCCGGAGCCATCGTCCGACCCTTGAGAAATAACCGTCCGTCCCCGTCATCAGGTGCCGCGTACGACGCGGTTCGTAGTGTTCGAGATAGGCGAGTTGCGGGTAGACCAGCAGTCCGGCGAGCGCCGCGAAGGCCGGCCCCTTGGCGATGTCCGGCAGACCGGCGATGCCGAGCGGGCGGCCGATCCGCACCTGGCGGCCGAGAATGCGCGCGGCGACCTCGGGCAGCCCGGCGAGCTGGCTCGATCCGCCGGCGAGCACCACGGGCCCGCGCGGGTCGGCCGCGAACGGCGATTCGGCGAGCCGGTCGCGCACCATTTCGAGAATCTCCTCGACCCGCGGCGCGATGATGCGGGTGACCGCGGCGCGCGGAACGAGTTGCGGCGGGTCGCCGGCGTGCTCGCCGACCGGCGTGACGCTGATCATGTCGCGGTCGTCCGAGCGGCCGACGATCGTGCTGCCGTGCAGGGTCTTGATCCGCTCGGCATCGGCGATGCGGGCGTTGAGCCCGCGCGCGAGATCCATGGTGATGTGGTTGCCGCCGAGCGCGAAGCCGTCGGCGTGGACGAAACGCCCGGCCGAGAACACCGCCGTGGTGGTGGTGCCGGCGCCGATGTCGACGACCGCGGTGCCGAGATCGGCCTCGTCGTCGGCGAGCACGCTCTGGGCGGATACGTAGGGGGTGGCGACCATCGCCTCGACGGTGAGATGACAGCGCTCGACCGCCAGCATCAGGTTGCGGGTCGCCGCCGCATCGACGGTGACCACGTGCATGTCGACGCCGAGGCGGCGCCCGAGCATGCCGCGCGGATCGCGGATCGAACCGGCGTCGTCGAGCGAGAAGCCGATCGGCAGGGAATGCAGCACGGCGCGGCCCTGGCGCACGGAATGGCGGCTGCCGGCCGCCAGCACCCGCTCGATATCGGCTTCGCCGGCGGTCGATCCGCGCAGCGGAATGCTGGCCGCGTAAAGCTCGCTGGCGATGCGGCCCGCCGACACCGCCACCACGACCGATTCGACGTGGACACCCGCCGCGCGCTCGGCCGCGTCGACCGCCTGGCGCACCGCCGCCTCGGCCTCGACCAGATCAACCACGGTGCCGGCCTTCATGCCGCGCGCCTGGGTATGGCCGTGACCCAGCACCTCGACCGCGTGGCTGCGGCGGCGCAGCACTTCCTGCGGCGAGCGCGGGGTGAGGCGCGCGATCAGGCAGGCGATCTTGCTGGTGCCGATGTCGAGCGCGCAGACGATCGCCGAGCGCTTGCGCGACACCGGCTTCATCTTCGGGGTGAGGCCGTGCTCGAGGGAACTCATGCGTCGCCCCCCTTGCGCTTGACCTTCTTGTCCTTGAGGACGTCCTCGCGCGCCTGGGCGGCGTCGTCGGAGAGCCGCACGCTGACGCGGTCGGGCAACCGCAGATCGATCGTGGTGACGTCGCGGGTCAGCAGCCGCTTGTCGCGATCGAGCTGGGCCAGCGTGTCGAGCGCGCGCGCCACGTCGGCTTCCGGCAGGCGCACGTCGAGACCGTTCTTGAGCTTGAGGTTCCAGCGCCGCTGCGCCACCAGGACGGAGGCGCGGACCTGTTGGCGGATGTCCGGGTGCGCGTCGAGCATGCCGAGGAAATCGCGCGCCTGCGCCGCGGCGCCGGCGCCGACGACGAGCGGCAGATGCGCGAAGTGCCAGTCGGCAAGTCCCCCGACGACGGTGCCGTCGGCGGAAATCACCGACACCTTGCCGTCGAGCTGCCACAGCGCGAAGGCGTCGCGCTCGGTGACCGTGATCTGCAGGCGGTCGGGATAGAGCTTGCGCACGGTGGCGTCGGCAATCCACGGGATCGCCTTGAGGCGGGCGCGCGCCCCGTCGACGTCGAGGAACAGCAGAGAGGCGCGATCGGTGACGCCGGCCGCGGCGAATATCTCGGCGCGGCTCACCTGCTTCTCGCCGGACAATGAAACGGCCGCGATATGGAATCCGGCGGCCTTCGCCGCCGCGTCGCGCGCGTCCGTCAAGAAGCCGACGATCATCGGGCCATGGCCGCCTTTCGCTACGCCGTAAGCGATACTGGCGAGGATAAGCAGCGCCGATGCCGCCGCGCCGGCCCAGCGCGGCAGTCTCAGGTCCGCCATCCGCATCGACCAGTTTCGCATGAACCGAGTGATTCGGGTCGGTCGTTTTGCAACGCGGCGCGCGCGCGGGGGCGCCGTCCCGGCGGCAGGCGCCGGGCCCGTCGGCTCAAGCCGCTTCAGCGGTTGAGCGAGGCGTCCTCGACCATCCATCGCACCAGCTCACCAAACGAGATGCCCGCATGCGCCGCGAGCTCCGGGACCAGCGAGGTCTCGGTCATGCCAGGCTGAGTGTTGACTTCGAGACAGACCAATCCCCCAGTCCCCTCCGCGCTGCCGTCGTAACGGAAGTCGGCGCGGCTCACGCCCCGGCAGCCGAGCGCACGGTGAGCCGCAGCCGCCAGTCTTCGGACCTCTAGGTAAACAAATGGTGAAATTTGCGCCGGCAGCAGGTGGCGCGAGCCCCCGGGGGCGTATTTGGCCGCGTAATCGTAAAATCGTACCGCCGGCAGGATCTCGATCACGTCGAGCGCCCGGTCGCCCATGACCGCGCAGGTCAGCTCCTTGCCGGGCACGTAGCGCTCGCACAGCAGCTCGTCGCCGTACGGCCAGTCGTCCCGGTGCAGTTCCTGGGGCGGATGCTCGTGCGCGTCGGTGACGATAAACACCCCGACACTCGAGCCTTCCGCCAGGGGCTTGATCACGTAGGGCCGCGGCAGCACGTGGGCGCGCGCCGCCTCGGAGCGCGCCACCACGACGCCCTCGGCAACCGGGATCCCGGCGGCCTGGAACACGGTCCGGGCCATGTCCTTGCGCATGGCGAGCGCGGAGGCGAGCACGCCCGAGTGGGTGTACGGGATGCCGGCGATCTCCAGGATGCCCTGCAGCGTGCCGTCCTCGCCCGGGCGGCCGTGCAGGAGATTGAGCGCGACATCGGGCTTGAGCGTCTGCAGCAGGGCGGCGATGTCGCGGCCGACGTCGATGCGGGTGACGCGATACCCCTGCTGCTCCAGCGCCTCGGCACAGGCCCGCCCGGAATTGACCGACACCTCCCGCTCGGCCGACCAGCCGCCCATCAGGACGGCGACGTGCTTAGCTTTCGCCATGCAGACCTTCGGATGAAACCGATCGATGGGTATCGCTGCGCTCAACCCATCCTACGGGCGCCATTGAGAAGTGATTCACGGCGATTTCGCCACCCCGATCCGTTTGATTTCCCATTCGAGCTCGATGCTGGCGGTCTCTTTGACGCGCGCGCGCACGGTCTCGCCGAGGGTTTCGATGTCGGCCGCGCTGGCGCCGCCGAGATTGATCAGAAAGTTGCAGTGCAGCTGCGACACCTGGGCGCCGCCGACCGTGAGGCCGCGGCAGCCGGCCGCGTCGATCAGCTGCCAGGCCTTGGCGCCCGGCGGGTTCTTGAAGGTCGAGCCGCCGGTGCGGCTCTTGACCGGCTGGGTCGCTTCGCGCGCTTCGGTGATCGCTTCCATCTCGGCAGCGATTTTCGCCGGGTCGCCGGGCGAGCCCTGAAACGTCGCCTGCGTAAACACGATGTCCTCGGCGACGCCGCAGTGGCGGTAGCCAAAGCCCATGTCGGCATGGGCGAAGGTGCGCGGCGCGCCGCCGCGATCGACCCCGCGCGCCGCGACGAGCACGTCCTTGGTCTCGCGCCCGTAGGCGCCGCCGTTCATGCGCAGCGCGCCGCCGATGGCGCCGGGAATGCCGCGCAGGAACGCGAGCCCGGCGACGCCGGCCTCCTGCGCGGCACGCGCCACGCGCACGTCCGGCACCGCGGCGCCGGCGCGCACCCGCGTGCCCTCGACCGCGATCTCGTTGAAGCCGCGGCCGAGGCGGATCACCACGCCGGGCACGCCGCCGTCGCGCACGATCAGGTTGGAGCCGAGCCCGACCATCGTGACCGGCAGGTCGGGCGGCAGCCGGCCGAGCGCATAGGCGAGATCCGCCTCATCCTCGGGAGCAAACAAAACTTGCGCCGGTCCGCCCACCCGGAACCAGGTCAGCTCGGCGAGCGACTGATTGGCGATGAGGCGACCGCGCAGTTGCGGCAGCCGCGCCTTCAGGTCCGGGCCGATGTCCGGGAAGGTCATGTCCCTCCCCTGAAAGGGGAGGGTGGACGTAGGCGGCCTCCGGCCGCCGTTCTGAGTATTGAAGAACGCCGATGCGAAGCATCGGCTACGCAAAGCGCGCGGCCGGGTGGGGTGCGCGCCACAGATGCCGGACTCGCGGCGAGAGCCCCCACCCTACCCTCCCCCGCTTCGCGGGGGAGGGATAACGCCCGTCCCGAGCGCGGCGAGCTCGCCGGGCAGCGCGTAGGCCCATTGGGTGATGTTGCCGGCGCCGAGGCACACGACGTAGTCGCCGGGCTTCGCCAGGTCCTTGATCAGCCCGGCGAGCTGCTGCGGTCCGTCGAGCGCGATCACATGGCGATGGCCGCGCACGCGCAGGCCCTGCACCAGGCTGTCGCGGTCGGCGCCGGGGATCGGCGCCTCGCCGGCCGGATAGACGGGCGCGATGATCACCGCGTCGGCGTCGTTGAAGCAGGTGCAGAACTCGTCGAACAGCGAGGAGAGCCGCGAATAGCGATGCGGCTGCATGACGGCGATGACCTGGCCGCCGGTCGATTCGCGCGACGCCCTGAGCACGGCGGCGATCTCCACCGGATGATGGCCGTAGTCGTCGATCACCACGACTCCGTTCCATTCGCCGGTGCGGGTGAAGCGCCGCCCGACGCCGCCGAAGCCGGCGAGGCCGCCGCGGATCACGGCGTCCGGGATGCCGAGCTCGCGCGCGACCGCGACCGCGGCGGTGGCGTTGAGGGCGTTGTGGCGCCCGGGCATGGGCAGACCGAGGCCGGAAATCTCGTGCGCCGGCCCACCGGCGCGGTCGCGGAACGCGACCGTGAACTTTGAGTGTCCGTTGGCGTGGGAGAGATCGACCAGGCGCACGTCGGCCTGCGGGTTCTCGCCGTAGGTGACGATGCGGCGGTCGGCGATGCGGCCGACCAGCGTCTGCACCACCGGATGGTCGGTGCACATCACCGCGAAGCCGTAGAACGGCACGTTCTCGACGAAGGTCTGGAACGCCGCCTGCACCGCCTCGAACGTCTGGAAATGATCGAGGTGCTCGGGATCGATGTTGGTGACGATGGCGATGTCGGCCGGCAGCTTGAGGAAGGTACCGTCGGATTCGTCGGCCTCGACCACCATCCAGTCGCCGGCGCCGAGCCGCGAGTTGGTGCCCCAGGCGTTGATGATGCCGCCGTTGATGACGGTCGGATCGAAGTGGCCGGCCTCGAGCAGCGCCGCCACCATCGAGGTGGTGGTGGTCTTGCCGTGGGTGCCGGCGATGGCGACGCAGCTTTTCAGCCGCATCAGCTCGGCCAGCATCTCGGCGCGGCGCACCACCGGCACGCGGCCGGCGCGCGCGGCGATCAGCTCGGGATTGTCGCGCTTGATCGCCGAGGACACCACCACGACCGCGGCGCCCTCGACGTTTCCCGCATCGTGCCCGACCTTGACCGCGATGCCCTTGTCGCGCAGGCGCCGGACGTTGGCGCTGTCGGCGACGTCGGAGCCGCGCACCGCGTAGCCGAGATTGGCCAGCACTTCGGCGATCCCGCTCATGCCGATGCCGCCGATGCCGACGAAATGGATCGGGCCGATGTCGCGCGGCAGCTTCATGGTTGGTGGTCCCCCGGTCGACTGGCGAATGCCGATCCTTTATGGCGCGGTTGAGGCTGGGCCCAAGCGTCGCGGGCGCCGCCGCTTTCAAGCGGCCCGCCGACGCCTGATCGTTGAATAATCATGACCCTTTTCGGCAATGGAAAGATCGTACGCCGCCTGCAAATTGAGCCAGAACCGAGGGTCGGTGCCGAAGTAGCGCCCGAGCCTGATCGCCGAGTCGGCCGAAACGTCCCGCTCGCCGCGCATGATCTCCGTGACCCGATTCGCGGGCACGCCGAGAGCTTTGGCCAGCGCCCGTGCGCTCAGCCCGAGCGGCACGAGATATTCTTCACGCAGCACTTCGCCCGGGTGTGTTCGCACGCGCGGCATGCTTTTCTCCATCAATGATAGTCCACGATCTCGACGTCTTCCGGTCCATTCGGCCCCCAGCGAAAACAGACTCGCCATCGGCGATTGATCCGAATGCTGTACTGGCCAACGCGATCGCCCCTCAAGGCTTCAAGCTGATTGCCCGGTGGCGAACGAAGGTCGCTGACCCTGGTCGCTGCATCCAGCATGTCCAGCTTGCGCAGCGCCACGGCTTCGAACGCTCGCCACCTGGCCGGACAATCGCCGTCTCGAAAGAGCCGCTCGGTCGCCCGATCGGCGAAACTTCGGATCATGTCGCATTATGCGTTATGTATCGCATAACGGTCAACGACGGGGCAAGCCGGTCAAGTTGCCCGCCCCGCGACTTTCAGCACCAGATCGGCGAGGCGGCCCGCGGCGTCGGGGGTGCCGGCGGAGCGGGCGGCGGCCGCCATGGCGGCGAGCCGGGCCGGCTCGGCGGCGAGCGACGCGATCTCGACGGCAAGACGGTCGGGCGTGAAGGCGTCCTGGCGCAGCAGGACGGCGCCGCCGGCCTGCTCGAGGACTCTTGCGTTGGCGAGCTGGTCCTGGTCGAGCGCGTGCGGCAGCGGCACCAGGATGGACGGACGGCCGAGCGCCGCCAGCTCGGCGACCGTCGAAGCGCCCGAGCGCGACACCACGAGGTGCGCGGCGGCGATGCGCGCCGGCAGGTCGAGGAAGAACGGCGCCACCTCGGCGGCAAGGCCGAGCCGCGCGTAGGTCATGCGCACCCGCTCGATATCCTCGGCGCGCGCCTGCTGGACCACGGCAAGCCGCGCCCGCACCGACGGATCGAGACGCTCGATCGCCGGCGGCACGATGTCGGCCATGATGCGCGCGCCCTGGCTGCCGCCGAACGCGAGAAGCCGCAGCGGCGCGTCCGGCGCCGGCGCCGCGTAGGGGGCGACCGCGGCGATCACCGCCGGGCGCAGCGGATTGCCGGTGCGCGTCGCCTTGGCGGCGAGCGTGGCGTCGTTGTCGAGCACGCCGGCGAAGCTCGTCGCGATGGCGGTGACGCGCGGCGCCAGCAGGCGGTTGGCGCGCCCCATGACGCCGTTCTGCTCGTGGATGAGGCTCGGGATGCCGCGCAGGCGCGCGGCGAGCACCGCCGGAATGCTCGGGTAACCGCCGAAGCCGACCACCGCGGCCGGGCGCAGGCGGCCGAGCAGCGCGTAGGCCTTGGCGACGCCGAAGCCGATGACGGCGCCGGCGCGGGCGTAGGCGAGCGGATTGCGCCCGCGCAAGGTCGCGCTCGGGATCACGTGCATGGCGCGCGCCGGGAACGTGCCGCCGTAGCCGGCCGCGCGTGCGTCGGTCGCGAGCTCGACCGCGACGCCGCGGGCGGCGAGCGCCGCCGCCAGGGCTTCGGCCGGGAACAGATGGCCGCCGGTGCCGCCGGCCACCAGCAGCACGAGCGGCGCGGGGGTGACTGAAACGCTCGTGCTCAGGCCGGCCTCCCGGCCACCGCAACGGCCGCGAGGTCGGAAGCGCCCGCCAGCATGGGCGCGCGCGGGCGTCCGCGCGACAGCGCGAGCAGCATGCCCATGCCGTAGGCGAGCGAGATCATCGAGGAGCCGCCGTAGGAGATGAACGGCAACGTCATGCCCTTCGCCGGAATCAGATGCAGATTGACCGCCATGTTGATGACGGATTGCAGGCCGAACAGCATGGCCAACCCGGCCATGGCAAAGCGGGTGAACGGATCTTCGTCGCGCAGCGCGTGGCGCAGCGCGCGGATGACGATGAAGGCGAACAGCGCGACCAGCACCAGACACAGCACGATACCGAACTCCTCTGCCGCCACCGCGAACGGATAATCCGCGTGGCTGTCGGGCAGGATGCGCTTGACCGTCCCCTCCCCCGGGCCGCGGCCGAACCAGCCGCCGCGCACGAAGGATTCGACCGCGGTATCGACCTGGAAGGTGTCGCCCGAGCCCTTGTCGAGGAAGCGTTTGATGCGGCTCGCCACGTGCGGAACCGTCACGTAGGCGCCGGCAAGCCCGATGAGCGCCGCGCCGCCGAGCCCGGCCACCCAGACGATGCGCATGCCGGCCATGAAGAACAGCGCGCCCCACACCAGCGCGATCAGCATGGCCTGGCCGAAGTCGGGCTGCAGCACCAGCAAGGTGAGCACCAGCAAGAGCAGCGCCAGCGACGCGGTGTTGGCCGGCATTTCCGGGCGCCGCACCGATTCGCCGAACAGCCAGGCGATCAGGATGACGAAGGCGGGCTTGAGGAACTCCGAGGGCTGGATGCCGATGCCGACCACGTTGATCCAGCGCCGCGCGCCCTTGACCTCGGCGCCATACCACAGCGTCGCTGTGACCAGCGCGAGGCTGACGACGAACACCACGAGGGCGAGCCGCCGGATGTGGCGCGGCGGCAGGAACGAGATGCCGATCAGCACCAGGAAGGCGGGCGCCAGGAACATCACGTGGCGGTTGACGAAGTAGAACGGGTCGAGGCCGAGCCGCGCCGCGACCGGGGGGCTCGCGGCAAGCGAGAGCACAATGCCGGCGAGCATCAGGGTGGCGAGCGCGGCCAGCATCAGCTTGTCGACCGTCCACCACCACGCCGCGAAGGTCGTGCGTTCCGTGCGGGAGACCATGCTGTTCCCCTCAGTACCCCGTCGTAGCCCGCATGACCCCCGCGAAAGCGGGGGGATATGCGGGAAAGGCTCCCCGGACATCGCGGCTGCGCCGCTCATCCGGGCTACAGTGGTGACCCAACCATGGTTTCCAGCGGGTTAAGCACGGGCGCTCCGCTTGATCGCGCTTGATACTTCCCGGTATTCGCTCTCGCTTGCTGCGCCGCACCCACGGCCGCGCGCCGCATTTAACAGGACTTTACAAGCCTTCGGACCGCTCCCGGACGTTCATGTGCTGCACCGCATTCTCGGCCGAGCTTGTATTTCGCCTGATACTTACAAGGCGGCCTCGTCGCCTTGCTGCAGCGCACTACGCCGCGCTGGCCGGCCCCCAACCCGCGGCGCCTGGCGCGGCCCGGCAACCTGGGACTCAGCAGGGCTATGCAGGCTTTAACAATGAGAGGCGCGGGTTTGGGCATGCGCAATCCTGTCGACGCGAGGCCGGCCGGGGCGCCGACCGTCAGTGCGCCATTCCTTAATTCCCATAGGTGTCATATAATACTATTGCGCTTATAAAGTCAAGACCGCGGCTGCCGCCGCGCCATCAGGCAGGCGCGACATAATGCGCTTCGGCCATGTGAGGTAGCTCACACAAAGGTGGCGAACCTCCCCTTAGGGTAGCCCACAGGCGGGGATCGTTACTGGGTGGGATTTCCATGCGCCAATCGGCTCGCAGCGGAGAATGCCCGCCTGTCCCAGCCGTAGCACCGACGAGGAAGAGCGTGATGAGGCCTTGGATCCTGGCAGCCGCCGGCTTCGCGCTCCTCGGCGCGAGCGCACCGGCATTGGCCATCGGCCTGACGGGCGCCGACTTCGGCTACCTCGCCGCCCAGAGTGTCGAGCAGACGAGCCCGGTGCTGCGCGGACTGAGCCCGCGTGAGCAGGCCCGCCTGCACGCGATCATCAATGACGCCACCACCGCCGCCGACCCGGCGGCGCGGGAGCGCGATGTGGCCAAGGCGCTGGCGGAATTCAGGGAGCATCAGGCCTGGGAGCTGTCGCATCCGGGCGAGCTGTGGGACGCGCGCAGGCGATGAGCCCGCAGCCGCCGCGGTTAAGCTTAACCGGCGGTTCGCGCTGGCGGAGCGGCCGGCCGATGTTAAGAGGGCGCCTCAATGTTATGCGCCGCTGCCGTAACCGCAGCATGAGGGTGCGTCCATGACCGCCGTATTCGACGAGCGCCGACAGACCGAAGCGGCAACGCCCGCCATGGCGGGCGCCGGCAGCGCGCGCATCGGCGACTGGCTCGCCGACCATTGGCCCAAGGCGGCCATTGCGTTCGGGTTCGTCATGACGGTCGTTTGGATCGCGCTGCTGCTCTGGCTGGTCGCGGTCGTCGTGGGATTGGTCTGACCAGCCCGCAGCCCGCGCGGATCCCGGGGCAAGCCCGGGGCAGACTTTTTCGGGATCATGCGCGAGCGGCGCCGGCCGAGAGTTTTCAAACCATGGACGCAGCAAGGGCGTGGGGGCGCGCGCTGTCGGGTTGATTGCAGTCATCGTCATCGCGGCCCTGTCCCTCGTTCCGGTCGAGCTGCGGCCGCACGTCGGACCGAAATTGCTGGAGCATTTCGGCGCTTACCTGGCGACGGGCCTGCTGGTGGCGCTGGCCTTGCGGCGAACGAGCGCGACCATCGTCGTGGGCTTGTCGCTCTATTCCGCGGCGCTTGAAATCGCGCAGATGTGGATTCCGGGCCGGACCGCGGGCTTCGCCGATTTTGCTTCGAGCTCGCTTGGTGCCTGCCTCGGCGTCGTCCTGGTCTGGGCGGCGCGCCGGCTTTTGTTCCGGCCGGTCACCGGCCCGAGGTCAGGCTCCGATTGCTAGTCCAGGTCGCTTTCCGATTCGATTGAATCGGAAAGCGACCTAGGTTTTTGATTTGCCGCATTTTCTGCGGAAAACCGGTTCCCACTTTTCCGGAAAATGCTCTAGCACCCGCGGCAAATGCTCCTGACCTTCTTGTCCAACTCGACTTCCCACGGCTGCTTGGACCACAGCGATCGCACCGGCGCGGGTGACGACGATGCATCCGCGACCGCCGCGACGGGCGCATTCGCGTTCGCCGCCGAGATCGGGGGGGCGGGAGCCGGGCGCAGCGGACCGGCCGCCCGGGCGGGTCCGGGACGACCCCTGGCGGGGCCATTCAGAGCCACGCTTCCCGACCTTTCCATGCGGTTCCAATCCGCGGCGAGCGCGCGGGAGCGCGGCGAGACCGCCGGGTCCAATTCCGCAAAGTCGGTCGCACGCCCGAACAATCCACATCCGCTCAAAGGGCCGAGGCAGATCAGCAGAGCCAGCCATCCCCATGCCTTGGCTTTACCCATTCGTACACCACCAACTCAGAGGGATCATAACGACGGCGGCTGACCCGGCAGCGTCGTTATAATTCCCCAAACTGCAAATCTTGACCGCAACGGCGCGGACGCGCGGTCCGCCAAACCTTATCGTGAATTGCGCGATCGATCGGGGCCGATCGGGCGCACGCCGGCGAATCTCGTGGAGTGTTGTAATCGGGCCACTCTTGCCGGAGCATGATCTTTTCCGAAAACCGGTACCCACTTTTCGGGATCATGCTCTGGACTTCATCGCCTATCGCCGCGATATCGCGACCGGCGCGGAATGCGTCCATCGGAGTGCCGAAATCCGTGATGGCGTGCGACGTGCCGCCTACCCCGCCCCGATCGGCTTGAGGCCCGGCAGGGCCAGCACCAGGTCGCGGAACGCGGTGCCGCGCACCTCGAAGTTGGGATACTGGTCGAACGAGGCGCAGGCGGGCGAGAGCAGCACCACCGGCTCGGCGAGCCCGGCGGCGGCGGCCTCGCCGGCGGCGAGGGCAACGGCGCGATCGAGGGTGCCGACGACCGCGTGGGGCACGTGGCCGTCGAGGGTCAAGGCGAACGCGTCGGCCGCCTCGCCGATCAAATAGGCCTTGCGGATGCGCGGGAAGAAGCCGGCGAGGCTGGTGATGCCGCCCGCCTTGGCCTTGCCGCCGGCGATCCAGAAAATATCGGTGAAGCTCGCGAGCGCGCGCGAGGCGGCGTCGGCGTTGGTGCCCTTGGAATCGTTGACGAACAGCACGCTGCCCTGGCGGCCGACCTGCTCCATGCGATGAGCGAGGCCGGGAAACGAGACGAGGCCGGCCTGGATGCTTTCCGCGGAAAGCCCGAGCGCCAGCGCGGCGCCGACCGCGCAGGCGGCGTTCTGGGCGTTGTGCAGGCCGCGCAGCGAGCCGATGCCGCCGATATGGGCGACCGCGCGGGCGGTGCCGCCGGCCGCGCGCATCACCTGCTCGGCCTCGACGTAAAGCCCGTCGGCGAGCGGCCGGCGCACCGACACGCGCACGACGCGACGGCCGGCGCGCTCGATGCGGTCGGCGGCCGCCTGGCCCCAATTGTCGTCGACCCCGACGATCGGCGTGCCGCCCGGCTGCACGCCGGCGACCAGGCGCTCCTTGATGGCGGCGTAGTCGCGCAACGTGCCGTGGCGGTCGAGATGGTCCGCGCTGACGTTGAGCAGGATGCCGACCGAGGGATCGAGGCTCGGCGCCAGATCGATCTGGTAGGACGAGCACTCGATGACGTGGGCGTGGCCACGATGGGGCGGCTCGAGCGAGAGGATCGCGGTGCCGATGTTGCCGCCGCGCTCGGCGCCGTAGCCGGCCGCCGCCAGCACGTGGGCGACCAGCGCCGTGGTGGTCGACTTGCCGTTGGTGCCGGTGATGGCGATGAACGGCGCGTCGGGCGCGACGGCGCGGCGCTGGCGGCAGTAGAGCTCGATGTCGCCGATCACCTCGACGGCGGCGTTGCGGGCGAGCCCGACCGACCAGTGCGGCGCCGGGTGGGTGAGCGGCACCCCGGGCGTGAGCACGAGCGCGGCCACGCCCGACCAATCGAGGCGGCGCAGGTCGGCGACCGTAAAGCCGGCGCTCTGCGCTTGCGCCAGCTTGCGCGGCTCATCGTCGAAGGCGACGACTTCGGCGCCGCCGGCCGCGAGCGCCCGGCAGGTGGCAAGCCCCGACGCGCCGAGGCCGAACACCGCAAGGGTGCGTCCGGCAAAGGCGGTGAGCGGGATCATCGCAGCTTGAGCGTGGAGAGGCCGGCGAGCGCCAGCACGAAGGCGATGATCCAGAAGCGGATGACGATCTGCGCCTCGGTCCAGCCGAGCTTCTCGAAATGGTGGTGGATCGGCGCCATGCGGAAGACGCGCCGGCCGGTGAGGCGGAACGACACCACCTGGACGATCACCGACACCGCCTCGAGCACGAACAGGCCGCCGACGATCGCCAGCACGATCTCGTGCTTGGTGGCGACGGCGACCACGCCGAGCAGCCCACCCAGCGCCAGCGAGCCGGTGTCGCCCATGAAGATCGAGGCAGGCGGCGCGTTGAACCAGAGGAAGCCGACGCCGGCGCCGATCACCGCGCCGCACACCACCGCAAGCTCGCCGGTGCCGGGCACGAAATGGATCTGCAGATAGTCGGCGAACACGGCGTTGCCGACGAGGTACGAGATCATGCCGAAGCTGCCGGCCGCCACCATCACCGGCACGATGGCGAGCCCGTCGAGGCCGTCGGTGAGGTTCACCGCGTTGCCGGCGCCGACGATGATGAAGGCGCCGAAGGCGATGAAGAACCAGCTCAGGTCGATGACCAGCTCCTTGAAGAACGGGAAGGTCAGCGACGTCGCGAACGGCACGCGGCCGAGATGGGCGAGCGCGTAGCAGGCGGTGGCGGCGATCAGCGCCTCGGCCATGAGCCGGGTGCGGCCGGAGAACCCGTCATGGGTCTGCTTGGTCACCTTCAAATAATCGTCGTAGAAGCCGACGAGGCCGAAGCCCAGGGTGACCGCCAGCACCACCCACACGTAGGCGTTGGAAAGATTAGCCCACAGCACGGTCGAGACCAGCAGGCCGGAGAGAATCATCAGGCCGCCCATGGTGGGCGTGCCCTTCTTGGTGACGAGATGGGATTCCGGCCCGTCGGCGCGGATCGGCTGGCCCTTGCCCTGCTTGAGGCGCAGCAGCTTGATGATGGCCGGCCCGAACAGGAACACGACGACGAGCGCGGTGACGACCGCGCCCACCGCCCGGAACGTCAGATAGCGGAAGACGTTGAGGATGGAGAGCCGGTCCGAGAGCTCGATCAGCCAATAGAGCATGGGTTCAACCTTGCGCCGGCGCGGTTTCGCCGGCCGCGGCGTAGCGGCGCTCCAGCGCCTTGACGATCGGCCCCATGCGCGAGCCGAGCGAGCCCTTGACCATCACGGCGTCCCCGGCGCGGACCGCCGCCACCACCTGAGGCTCGAGCGCGGCCGCCGCCTCCGCATAGGCGCCCCGGCGCTCGGAGGGAAGGGCCTGCCACAGCGCCTGCATCAGCGGGCCGGCGCAGAACACGAGGTCGACCGCGTTGGCGACCACCGGCTCGACCAGGGCGCGGTGCAGCTCGGCGCCGCGCGCCCCGAGCTCCAGCATGTCGCCCATCACGGCGATGCGCCGGCCGTTCCGCTCGACCGGCATCTGGCCGAGCAGCGCCAGGGCGGCGCGCATGGAGGCCGGGTTGGCGTTGTAGCTCTCGTCGATCAGCACCGCGGTGCCGTTGGGCACCGTCAGGGTGGCGCGGCGGCCGCGGCCGACCGGGGCGGCGAGCGCGACCAGCGCCAGCGCGCACACGGCGAGATCGGCGCCCACCAGGGCGGCGGCGGCGAGCACCGCGAGCGAGTTGAGCACCACGTGGCGGCCCGGCGCGCCCAGCTTGTAGGTCACGTCGGCGCCGAGAATGTCCGCGCGCACGGTCGAGACGTCGGGCTTGAATGAGGCCTCGATCAGCCGCGCCTCGGCCTGCGCGTGCGTCCCGAACCCGACCACCCGGGCGCCGGCCGCGACCGCGCGCGCCGCCAGGCGCTCGTAATGCGGGCTGTCGCGGTTGATCACCGCAACGCCGCCCGGCTCGAGCCCGAGAAAGATCTCGGCCTTGGCGTCGGCGATCGCCTCGACCGAGCCGAAATATTCCAGATGCGCCGGCTCGATCGCGGTGACGACGGCGACGTGCGGGCGCACCAGGCGGGTGAGCGGCGTGATCTCGCCGGCGTGGTTCATGCCGATCTCGAACACGCCGAAGCGCGCGCCCTGCGGCATGCGCGCGAGCGACAGCGGCACGCCCCACTGGTTGTTGTAGGAGGCGGCGGAGGAATGGGTCGCGCCTTCGCGCGCCAGCACCAGCTGCAGCGCATCCTTGGTGCCGGTCTTGCCGACCGAGCCGGTGACGGCGATGACGCGCGCGGCGGAGCGCGCGCGCGCCGCGCGGGCGAGATCGACGAGGGCGGCGAGCACGTCGGGCACGACCAGCAGCGGCGCGTCCTGCGGCAGGGCGGCGCGCTTGTCGGCGGCGACGACCGCGAGCCCGGCGCCGCTCGCGAGTGCCGCGGCGACGAAATCATGGCCGTCGCGGTTCTCGCCCGCGATGGCGAAGAACGCCTCGCCGCGGCCGACCGTGCGGCTGTCGATCGAGAGGCCGGGCACGCCTGCCGGCGGCGCGCCCGCGCGCGCCGCGCCCATGGCCGCCGCCATCGCGTCGAGGGTCCACGGCACGCGATCGCTCATGCGACCTTCTCCTCGAGCGCGGCGGCGACCGCCGCATGATCGGTGAACGGCAATACCCGGTCGCCGACGATTTGGCCGCTTTCATGGCCCTTGCCGGCGATCAGCAGCGCGTCGCCGCCGTCGAGCGCCGCGACGGCGCGGCGGATCGCCTCGCCGCGATCGGGAATCTCGACGGCGCCGGGCGCGGCGGCGAGGATTTCGGCGCGGATGCGGGCCGGGTCTTCACTGCGCGGGTTGTCGTCGGTGACGATGACGCGGTCGGCCTTGGCGGCCGCGATCGCGCCCATGATCGGCCGCTTGCCGCGGTCGCGGTCGCCGCCGCAGCCGAACACCACCACCAGGCGGCGCTTCGCGTAGGGGCGCAGCGCCTCGAGCGCCTTGGCCAGCGCGTCGGGCTTGTGGGCGTAGTCGACGAAGATGGGCGCGCCGTTCTTCTGGCCGACCAGCTCCAGCCGGCCCTTGGCGCCGGTGAGCCGTTCGAGCGCCGCGAAGGTCGCGGCCGCGTCGGCGCCGGTCGCAATCGCGAGACCCGCGGCGACGAGCGCGTTCTCCACCTGGAACTCGCCGACGAGCGGCAGCCGCAGGCGATGGCCGCGCCCGCGGTAGTCGAGGCGGATCGTCTGCGCCAGGCCGTCGATCGACGCCTCGATCAGCCGGATGCCGTCGCCGTTGCGGCCGACCGTGAGGATGTCGAGCCCGCGCGCCTTGGCGGTGGCGACCATGTCGGCTGAGCCGTCGTGGTCGGCGTCGATCACCGCCGCGGCGCCCGGCGCCAGCAGGGTCGAGAACAGGCGCAGCTTGGCGGCGAGATACGCCGCGGGCGTGTGGTGATAGTCGAGGTGGTCGCGCGAGATGTTGGTGAAGGCGCCGGCGGACACGCGCAGGCCGTCGAGGCGGCGCTGGTCGAGCCCGTGCGAGGACGCCTCGATGGCGAGATGCGTCACGCCCTCGCCGGCCAATTGCTCGACGGTGCGGTGCAGCTCGATCGGGTCGGGGGTGGTGAGCGCGCCGTAGGCTTCGCCGCGCGGCGACACCACCCCGATGGTGCCGATGCTGGCCGCGCTGAACCCGAGCGCCGCCCAGATCTGCCGTGCGAACACGGTGATCGAGGTCTTGCCGCTGGTGCCGGTGACCGCCGCGATGACGCCGGGCTGGCGCGGATGAAACTTGGCGGCGGCAAGCGCCAGCGCGCGGCGCGCATCGGCGACGCGCACGAAGGCGATTGTCTCGGGCAGCGACGCCGGCGGCGTCTCGGCGATGATGGCGACGGCGCCGGCGGCGAGCGCGGCGGGCACGAACTGCAGGCCGTCGGCCTTGGTGCCCGGCACGGCGACGAACGCATCGCCCGGCTTCACCTTGCGGCTGTCGGCCGCGATGCCGCCGATCGCAACATCGCCGTGGCGTTGCGCGAACGCGGCGTCGGGGAAGAGATCGCGCAGCTTCATGGGCGCCCTTTGCTGCGCGAGCGTAGGGTGGGTTAGCCGCCGAAGGCGGCGTAACCCACCGATTGCCAGCGCACGGTGGGTTACGCGCCGCGGTGCGGCGCTAACCCACCCTACATTCTCGCCTGCGCTTAGCGGGCGTCCTTGCCGGCCGCAAGGATGAGCTTGTCGGCGGGCGGCAGGTCGAAGCGCGGCTCGAGCCCGAGGATGGGGGCGATGCGGGCGATCACCTTGCCGGCGACCGGCACGGCGTTCCAGCCCGAGGTGGTGAAGCCGTGGGTGTCCGCCGTCGCCTGCGGCTCGTCCACCATGATCAGCAGCAGGTAGCGCGGCTTGTCCGCCGGCATGATGGCCATGAAGGTGGTCAGCACCTTGGTCTTGGAATAGCGCCCGCCGACGATCTTGTCGGAGGTGCCGGTCTTGCCGCCCACGTAGTAGCCCTTGACGTCCGCCTTGGTGGCCGTCCCCTTCTCGGCGTTGAGCCGCATCAGGTAGCGCATCTTGTCGCTCGTCTCCGGCTTGATCACCTGCACGGCGAGCGCGCGCGCCTCCTCTTCGCTGCGCTTGAGGAAGGTCGGCGGAATCATGCGGCCGCCGTTGACCAGGGCACCGACCGCCATCACCGACTGCAGCGGCGCTACCGACAGGCCGTGGCCGAACGCGATGGTGATGGTGTTGAGCTCGCCCCAGCGCTTGGGGAGGAGCGGCTCGGCGCTCTCGGGCAGCTCGGTGCGCAGCCGGTCGAGCTGGCCGAGCTTGCGCAGGAACGCCTTGTGCTGCTCGACGCCGACCGCGAGCGCCATGCGGGCCGCCCCGATGTTCGACGAGTAGGTGAAGATTTCCGGCACCGTGAGGACGCGGTTCTGCGGATGGAAATCATGGATGTCGAACTTGCCGAAGCGCAGCGGCACGCGCGCGTCGAACGTGGAGGCGAGCGACACCTTGCCGGAATCGAGCGCCATGGCGAGGGTGAGCGCCTTGAAGGTCGAGCCCATCTCGTAGACGCCGGTGGTCAGGCGGTTGATGCGGGTCGGATCGAGCGCCTCGCGCGGATTATTGGGGTCGTAGTCGGGCACCGACACCATGGCGACGATCTCGCCGGTGCGCACGTCGGTGACGAGCCCGGCGGTGGCCTTGGCCTTGAACTTGTCGAGGGCGACGATCAGCTCGTCGCGCAACGCGTGCTGCACCCGCACGTCGAGCGCCAGCTCGACCGGCCGCTGCAGCCGGTCGGTGGCGAGGCCCGCCATGTGCAGGGCGGCAAGCCCGTGGGTGTCGAGCCAGCGCTCCATGCCGGCGATGCCCTGGTTGTCGATATTGACGTGGCCGATCACGTGCGAGACCTCGCGCCCGTTGGGATAGACGCGCTTGTTCTCGTCGAGGAAGCCGAGGCTCGGGATGCCGAGCCGGTGCACCTCGAGCTGCTGCTTGGGCGTGATCTCGCGCTTGAGCCAGACGAAGCCGCGCTTGGAGACGAGGCGCTCGCGCGCTTCGGCGGCGTCGATATCGGGCAAGGTCGCGCTGAGCAGCTCGACCGCCTCGTCGACGTCGACGATCTTGCGCGCTTCGGCAAACAGCGACGGCGCCTTGACGTCGGTGGCGAGGATTTCGCCGTTGCGGTCCTGGATGTCCGGCCGGGCGGTGGCGACCGCGTCCTGGGCGGCGCCGCGCCGCGCGCCGTGCGGATCCGGGATCACCGCCAGCGCGACCAGCCGCACCGCGATCACCGCGTAGACCGCCGCGAACGCCACGATGGCGAGCCCGACGCGCGCCTTGGCCTTGGCGCCGCGGTCGACGTTGCGGCCGTAGAGCAGCCGGTGCAGCAGGCGCGGGCGCCGCGGCAGCGGCGCCGGGGTGGCTTCGGGCGATGGCGCGGATTGCATCGGGGTCACCTGCCGCGTGCCGTCGCCGGGATGCTCCCGGTCGCGATGTCGCCGCCGCGTCCGATGATGGCGGCGATCGGATCGTCGCCGCGGGGCGGCACGACCTGCGGCGGACGGTCGGGCAGCTTGTCGAACGCGTCGTACTGGGTGGTCTCGACGGGCTTGAGGGCGAGATGGCGCTGCGCCAGCCCCTGCAGGCGCTCGGGATTGTCGAGCTCGCTCCAGGTGGCGCGCAGCGAAGCGATGAGGTCGCGCTCGCGCCGGATCTCGGCGCGCAGCTTGGCGACCCGCTCGGCCTGCAAGGTGGAATCGAACTTGATCTTGTAGACGTCGGCGGCCGCGAACACGAGCGCGGCGACGACCAGCACATGGACGAGGCGCAGCATTACGGCCGCCCTCCCATCACCGCCTCGAGGGTCGGCAGGCGCGGCAGCGGCGCCGCGGCGGCGAGCGGCGGCGCATCGGTGCGCTCGCCGGCGCGCAATTTGGCCGAGCGGGCGCGCGGGTTGACGGCGATCTCGTCGGCGCCGGGCGTCGCCGGGCGGCGCAGCAGCAGGCGAAAGCTCGGCACGACCGGCGCCGCCTCGGGCTGATGCCGCGAGCCGCGCGGCGGCCGGCCGCGCGCGGCGAGGAACGCCTTGACGATGCGGTCCTCGAGCGAATGGAAGGCGATGACGACGAGGCGCCCGCCCGGGGCGAGCACGCGTTCGGCCGCCGCGAGCGCGGCGGCGAGCTCGGCCAGCTCATCGTTGACGAAGATGCGCAGCGCCTGAAACGTGCGGGTGGCCGGATGGATGTCGCGCGGGCCGCGCACCACGCGGGCGACGATGTCGGCGAGCGCCGCGGTGGTGCGGATCGGCGCCGCCGCGCGCGCCGCGACGATCGCGCGCGCCACCGCCCGCGCATGGCGCTCCTCGCCCAGGGTGGCGATGATCGCCGCAAGGTCGCGCGGCGACGCGCGGGCGACGACGTCGGCGGCGCTCGGTCCGTCCGTGCCCATGCGCATGTCGAGCGGGCCGTCGCGGCGGAACGAGAAGCCGCGCGCGGGCTCGTCGAGCTGCATGGAGGAGACGCCGAGATCGAGCAGCACGCCGTCGACCAAGGGATGGCCGAGGTCGCGCGCGACCGCGTCGAGATGGGAGAAGCGCTCTTCGACCAGGGTCAGCCGCCCGTCCGACGCGTCGACCAGATCGTAGCCGCCGGCGACGGCGTTGCGGTCGCGATCGAGGCCGATGACCTGCGCGCCCGCCGTCGCCAGGATGGCGCGCGCGTGCCCGCCGGCCCCGAAGGTGCCGTCGACGTAGACGCCGCCGGAACGGACGTTGAGCAGCTCGATCGCCAGGGGACCGAGCACGGGAATGTGACGGGCCGGTCCGCCAGCGACACCCGGTTGCCCGGTGTCGCGGCCCGTCGTCATCCCCGTGCTCCGTGCGGATCGTCCGCCGCCCTCCGGGAGCCCAATTGCTTCTTGAGCGCGCGCACCTTCCCGGTGGCCTCCGCGAGCTGCGCGCGGAAGCGTTCGGGCTCCCAGATCTGAAACTTGTGGCCGAGGCCGACGAAGGCGACCGCCGCGGCGATCCCCGCATGGGTCTTGAGCGGCTCGGACAGGATCACCCTGCCCTCGCCGTCGATCTTCAGCGTCTCGCTGGTGCCGTAGAGCGCCGCCGAGAAGTCCTCGCGCTCGTCCGAATAGGGCGCAAAGCGGCCGACCAGGGTCTCGATCTCCGCCAGCAGCGCGTTGCCGCCGGCATCGAGCGCCGGCCGGTCGAGGGTCGGATAACAATAGAGGCCGTCGAACCCGTCGCGGGCGAGGACCGCACGGTAGGGAGCCGGGATCGACACCCGGCCCTTGGCATCGAGGCGCAACGTGTAATTGGACACGAAACGGTCCATGTCGCCACTGCCCACCGGCACAAGCAACCCGTCCGCAGCAGTCGGCGAATGCTACTCGGGATGGGAGTACATGGGATAACATGGGACACTATGGTCGTCAATGGAACCGCACTCGCACGCCCGCCTCGCGACGCGCGTCCGCCCAACCTCGATTAAACGCGGGTTAAACTTAAGAAACGGTTGCCGAAGGCGGAGATCGGATGACAGAGGTCAGAGGACAGATAACGGAGGGCGGGAAACGACGGATAGCCATGACGCCGACGAGGGCTTGACCTGCCTCATCCGACCTCCGTCATCTGTCATCCGTCATCTGGAACACGAGGCCGCCAGGACAAGCATCATGACCAGCATCCTGTACCACGAGGGCAACCGCCGCCCGCAGGACGCCTTCGACAGCCGCCGGATTTCCGACCGGCTGGAGGAGAAGCTCACCCGCACGGCGTTCACCGACGACGACAAGGCTCACATCGAAGGGGCGATCTTCTTCTTCCTCGCCACCGCTGACGCGGACGGCCGGCCCGACTGCTCGTTCAAGGGCGGCATGGCGGGGTTCGTGCGCGTCACCGGGCCGGCCGAGATCGCCTTCCCGGACTACGACGGCAACGGCATGTTCAAGAGCCTGGGCAATCTGCTGGTCAACCCGCACGTCGGCCTGCTGTTCATCGACATGCAGCGGCCGCGGCGCCTGCGCGTCAACGGCACCGCCACGGTCGACCGCGACGATCCGCTGATGGCGGAGACGGTCGGCGCCCAGATGATCGTGCGGGTCAAGGCGCGCGCGATCTTCCCCAACTGCCCGCGCTACATCCCGCAATTCACCCTGGCCGAGCCGTCGATCTACGCGCCGCGGCCGGGCGGCGATCTTCCCGAGCCGAAGTGGAAGGAGTTCGCCGACCTCAAGGACTACGTGCACCCGCGCCAGCCGACCTTCAGCGGAAAGGTCGAATGACCCATCGTGACGCGGCTTGCGCCGCTGGGCTAGCGTAGCGACGTGACCGGTTTTGCTCCCGATTCGCGCCTCGTCGCCAAGGTCGTGCCCTCGCCCAATCAGACCCCCCGGGCCGGGCACGGGCGGCCGGACATGATCGTGCTGCACTACACCGGCATGACCAGCGCCGACGACGCGCTCGACCGGCTGTGCTCAGTGAGCGCGCAGGTCTCCTCCCATTACCTCGTGTTCGAGGACGCGCGCGTCTTCCAATTGGTGCCGGAGGCTCTGCGCGCCTCCCACGCGGGCGTGTCGTCGTGGGAGGGCGAGACCGACATCAACTCGCGCTCGATCGGCATCGAGATCGCCAACCCGGGCCACGACGGCGGGTACCCGGACTTTCCCGACGGGCAGATCGATGCGGTGATCGCGCTCTGCCGCGACATCCTCGCCCGGCGGCCCATGCGCGCCGACCGGGTGGTCGCCCATTCCGACGTGGCGCCGAGCCGCAAGAACGACCCGGGCGAGAAGTTTCCCTGGCAGCGGCTGCACGCGGCCGGCATCGGCCTGTGGGTCGAGCCGGCGCCGCTGGGCGATGACCGCGGGCTCGCGCGCGGCGACCACGGGCCGGCCGTCGCCGCGCTGCAATCCTCGCTCGCGGCGTACGGCTACGGCGTCGCGGCCGGCGGCCGGTTCGACCAGGCGATGCACGATGTGGTGGTCGCGTTTCAGCGCCATTTCCGCCCGGCCCGCGTCGACGGCATCGCCGACCGCTCGACGATCGAGACCTTGCAGCGGCTGCTGGCAGCGCGTGGCGCATGCTAGGATGATCCGCGCACGGACGAGCCCCATGAAGTATACGGTCGTGTTGGAGCAGGAAGCCGACGGCGGCTACGTCGCCAGTGTCCCGGCCCTGCCAGGATGCGTCAGCCAGGGCGATACGCGGACCGAAGCGCTGGCCAATATCCGCGAGGCCATCGAGCTTTACCTGGAAGATTGCCGCGCCTGACCATGCCGCACGACACTCACGGCCTGCCGATCACGACCTGCGCCGAGGCGGGCGCGGCGTTCGACCGCACGGTCCTCGCCTATCTGAAATATCGCGCCGACACACCTGAGCATCTCAAGCAAACCCTCGCGGCGGACCCGGACTTCGGGCTCGCGTACTGCCTCAAGGGCTACTTCGCCATGCTGTCGTACAAGCAGGCGAACGTGCCGGTGGCGGCCGAGGCCGCGCGCGCCGCCCGCGCGCACACCGCCAAGGCCACGGCGCGCGAACGCGCCCACGCCGCGGCACTCGACGCCTGGGTCGCCGGCGATCTCGACCGCACGCTTGCCGTCTGGGAGGAGATCCTCGCCGATCATCCGACCGACGTGCTGGCGCTGCGGCTTGCCCACTTCAACAATTTCTGGCTCGGCCGCCCGCGCGCCATGGCGGCGTCGGTCGAGCGCGTCCTGCCGCAGTGGGGGCGCGCGCTTCCCGGCTACGGCACGCTGCTCGCCTGCCGTGCCTTCGCGCTCGAGGAATGCGGCGACTATGCGGGCGCGGAGCCCGCCGGCCGCGCGGCGGTCGCGATCGATCCGGGCGACGTGTGGGGCACCCACGCGGTCGCCCACATCATGGAGATGCAGGGCCGACATGCCGAAGGCATCGCCTGGCTCGACCAGCTGGAGCGCCACTGGGTCGGCGGCAACAACCTGCTGCATCATCTGTGGTGGCACCGCGCCCTGTTCCATCTGGAGCGCGACGAGACCGGCGAGGTGCTCGCGCTCTACGACCGGCGCTTCCGCGACCTCACGTCTGCGCTCACCCAGGCGCAGCCTGACCTCTACATCGACGTGCAGAACGCCGCCTCCATGCTGTTCCGCCTCGAGCGCCGGGGCGTCGACGTGGGCGACCGCTGGAGCGAGATCGCCGACAAGGCGGAGCCGCGCATCGGCGATTGCCTCTCCGCCTTCACGTTGCCGCACTGGATGATGGCGCTCGCGGCGACCGGCCGCGACGCGGCGGCCGCGCGCATGCTCGCGGCGATGCGCGCGTTCGGGCGCGGCCGGGAAACCGTCGCGGCGATCGTGCGAGAGATCGCCGTGCCGGTGTGTGAGGCGGTGCTCGCCCATCGGCGCGGCGCGGCAGCCCGGGCGGTCGCGCTGATGCGGCCGGTGCTCGACGGCATGCACCGCCTCGGCGGCAGCCACGCCCAGCAGGACGTGCTGGAGCAGCTGTTCCTCGATGCCGCCATGAAAGCCGATCGATCCGACGACGTCCGCCGGTTGCTCGCACGCGTCGCCGCGCGCCATCCGGTGCCGCCGCACGAGCGGATCGGCTACGCCGCGGCGGCGAAGCTTTATTTACACTGAAAGGCTTGCGGCCCTTGACGGCCGCCGCCCCCTTCCCCATTCCCTAGGGCGTCAGTCGGCCGGACGGCCGCCCCGTG
>Ga0193751_1000378_pt1 | contig 36175 bp, 30 predicted proteins | sample L1c2metaG_FD_143050 | JGI IMG/M metagenome (GOLD analysis project Ga0193751, IMG submission 143050) | Soil microbial communities from a riparian zone of the East river system, Colorado, United States - L1c2 | ecosystem: Environmental > Terrestrial > Soil > Riparian zone | place: USA: East River...
TGGGGCGCGCCGCCGCGGCGAAGGAAAAGGAAGGCCGGCACGTGCGCAGCCGCCTGCCCCAAGCCTTGGCCGAAGCCCTGCTGCAACGGACCAAGGAAGCGAAGACGGACGACGAGAAGGCGCGCGACCAGAAAGAAGCCGCCGAAGACCTCGCGCTGGCGCTGGAGCGGTTCGACCCGCAATTTCCGGCGGAATTCGCCCAACGGCGCGCCGCCGCCGAGAAGGACGACGACGCGCTCGTCGCGGAGATCGACCAGGACCTGAAGACCTTCACCGCGGCGGGCGAGGCCGATCATTGGGATCAATTGCGCGATGAAAGGTGGCTGGAAGACGCCCAATGGCGGGGCGGGGTCTATTCCAAGCTGGGCGACGTCTACGCGGATCTGGGACAATTGAACGAGGCGGGCGCGAGTTACGTGCTGGAATTCAAGGCGCGGCTGGCGCTGGTGGCGCACGACGAAGCGACGGCGCGTCAGCACCGCTACAACAACGATCAGGCGACGCAGGACCTGGCCGCGGCCTTGCGCGATCTCGGCTACTGGCAGCGGCGGCTCGGGCACGGGGAAAAGGCGGTGGGCATCTTCGACCGCTGCATCGACCTGATGCAGGAGCGGGCGGAGCGGGACGAAAAGGTCAGCCGTACCCAGTCCCTGCTCGGCTTTTGCTACCGCGACCGCGCGCTCAGCCGCGCCGCTCTCATGCAAAGCGCCCGCGCCCGCGCCGACTACCTGGCGGCGATGCGCTACCTGGAACGTGCGGCGAAGGATCCCGATTTCTCGTGGATTCCCCACTGGCAGGTGGACACGCTGAGCAAGCTCGCCAGCATCGCGTCGGATCTCAAGCAGCCCGAGCAGGCGGCCGCTCACGAGGAGGAGGCGATCGCGATCGCCGAGCGGAACCATCAGAAGCAGAACAGCACCGAGACCACCGACGACCTGTCGATCGCCTATGCGCTCGGCTCGTGGTATCAGCTCATGAGCCGCCGGCCGGTCGTGGCGAAAGCGTACGGGCTGAAGGCCTACGCGGTCAGGAACGAGGCGTGGTCGACGGCCAAATGGACCAGCAACCTGATGGCGGCCACCAACCTGGCGCATGGACATCTGTTCAACGACGAGTTCGACGAGGCGAAGAAAATTTATCTGTTCATCAACGGCCAGCGCTGCGGCGACGACTCGTGCGGACACCTCATCAGGGCGGATTTCGCCGAGCTGCGCGAGCTGCAGTACGTCCACCCCGGCATGTGCCACATCGGCAAATTGATCGGCGACAAGGCGTATGCGGACGCCGATTGCGCGCCGCTGGCGTCGGCAGCCGCGGCCGCCCGGGATCGCGCGGCGCGCTGAACAGGAAAGTCACCGGCATCGCATGAAAATCACCGGCATCGAGACGCTGCATTGCGACGCGGGCTGGCGCAATTACAGCTTCGTCAAGCTCACGACCGACGACGGCATCGTCGGCTGGAGCGAGTTCGACGAGGGCTTCGGCTCGCCCGGCGTCGGCACCGTGATCGGGCAGCTGGCCGAGCGCGTCATCGGCCAGCCGGTCGGCGCGCACGAGCGCATCTACAGCGAGCTCTACTGCATCACCCGGCCGGCGGCGGGCGGCGTCGTCGCCGAGGCCATGGGGGCGATCGAGAACGCGCTGCTCGACGCCAAGGCCAAGCAGCTCGGCGTGCCGTGCTACGAGCTGCTCGGCGGCAAGGTGCGCGACCGCATCCGGCTGTACTGGTCGCACTGCGCCACCTGGCGGATCAATCACCCCGATTGGTACAAGCCGGCGATCACCGATCTCGACGGCGTCCAGGCGATCGGCCGCGAGGTGCGCGACAAGGGCTTCGGCGCGCTCAAGACCAACATCTTCCTCTACGAGGACGGCAAGCCGCAGGGCTGGCGGCCCGGGTTCGGCCGGCCGTTCTATCCCGAGCTCAACGTCGACAAGAAGGTGCTGCGGAACCTGCGCATGCACCTCGAGGCGCTCGACGACGGGGCCGGCCCGGACATGGACCTGCTGCTGGATCTGAATTTCAACGCCAAGACCGAGGGATACTTGCGCATCCTGCGCGCCATCGCGCACTTCCAGATGTTCTGGATCGAGATCGACACCTACAGCCCGGAAGCGCTCGGCTACATCCGCCGCCAGTCGCCGCACCCGATCTCCTCGTGCGAGACGCTGTTCGGGCTGCGCGAGTTCATGCCGTACTTCCGCGAGCAGGCGGTGGACGTGGCCATCATCGACACGGTGTGGAACGGGGTGTGGCAGTCGATGAAGATCGCGGCGCTGGCCGAGGCGCACGAGGTCAACGTGGCGCCGCACAACTTCTACGGCCACTTGTGCACCATGATGAACGCGCATTTCGCCGCCGCGGTGCCCAACCTGCGCATCATGGAGATCGACATCGACCGGCTCGCCTGGGACCACGAGCTGTTCACCCACCTGCCGGAGATCGAGAACGGGCACCTGATCGTGCCCGATCGCCCCGGCTGGGGCACCGAGCCGATCGAGGAGGCGCTCGCCGCCCATCCGCCCAAGGCGCACGCCGGGCTGGATTTCAGGAAGAGATCGTCGGACGGCTCAAGCGTTGAACACCGCACGCGAACAACCGAAGGCGGCGGGTCACGCGGCCCCGGCTTTCGCCGCGGCCGCTAACCCGCCCTACCCAATCCCCTCCGACTTGTCGTAAGGTCGGCGCAGGCGACTGGCGCCCGAGGCGATGCGGCACGACGGCCGAACAAACGCCGCACCCGCGGACGCGCCGATACCAAGGGGAACGCTCATGCGACGCAGACTGACGCGACGGCACTTTCTCGCCACCACCGCGGCCTCCACGGCGTTGATCGCCGCGCCCTTCGTGCGCGGGGCGCATGCGGCCGGCAAGCTGACGGTCGGGTTCTGGGACCACTGGGTGCCCGGGGCCAACAACGCCACCAAGGTGATGTGCGAGGAGTGGGCGGCCAACGAGAAGGTCGACATCCAGATCGACTACATCACGGGGATGGGCAACAAGCTGCTGCTGACCCAGCAGGCCGAGGCGCAGGCCAAGTCGGGCCACGACATCCTCGCCATGTCGACCTGGGTGCCGTCCGACCACGCCAACCTGCTGGAGCGGGTCGACGACGTGATGGAGCCGCTGCTCCGGGAGAACGGCGCGGTCAACGCCACGGTCGAGTATCTCGGCAAGTCCGGCGGCCACTGGATCGCGGTACCGGCGACGGTCGGCAGCCAGATCAAGGGGCCGTGCTCGCGCATCGACCTGATGAAGCAGCACGCCGGCATCGACGTGCAGGCGATGTATCCGGCCGGCGCGGCGCCGCAGGCGGACGCCTGGACGCTCGACGCGCTGATGAAGGCGGCCGAAGCCTGCCACAAGGCCAACTGCGCGTTCGGCATCGGGCTCGGCACCACGCCGGATTCGGTCGACACGGCGGGGGCGATCTTCCACGCGTTCGGCGCCATGCTGGTCGACGCCAAGGGCAACGTCACGGTCAAGACCGACCCGGTGCGCCAGGCGCTCGAGTACTACACGCGGCTCGCCAAGTTCTTCCCGCCCGACGCGCCGGCGTGGGACGATTCCTCCAACAACAAATGGCTGGTCGCCGGCCGCGGCGCGCTGATCATGAATCCGCCGAGCGCCTGGGCGGTGGCCAAGCGCGACGCGCCGCAGGTCGCCGAGCAATTGTGGACGCACGGCTTCCCGGTCGGCCCGAAGGGACGGTTCGCGCCGTTCATCCCGTACTTCTGGGGCATCTGGAGCTTCGGCAAGAACAAATCGGCCGCCAAGAGCCTGCTGGCGCATCTGTCGACCCGGTCGGCGTCGGAGAAGATGGTGGCGGCGAGCGGCGGCTACGACCTGCCGTCGTTCAGCAAGCTCACCGACTTCAAGACCTGGGCCGAGGAAGCCCCGCCCAAGGGCACGCTCTATCACTATCCCAACCCGTACAATCATCAGGTGCTGTCGATCGCCGGCGCCCCGGCGCCGCCCAAGATCGCGGTGCAGATCTACATCCAGGGCCTGATGACCAAGATGACGGTGCGCCACCTGCAGGGCGAGCCCATGGAGCAGACGCTGAGCTGGGCCGAGGGCGAGGTCGAAGGCTACATGCGCACGTGATCAGTCATCAGTAATCAGTAATCAGTGATCAGCTCCCCGGGCGCAGCGGATGTCTTGTAGCCCGCATGAGCGCAGCGACATGCGGGGACAGCGGTTCCCGGATTTCCCCCCGCTTCGCGGGGGTCATCCGGGCTACGGCGGATAGCGAGACCTCCTCATGGCCGACTTGGTGATCAGCAACGTCGCGGCGACGGCCCGTTCGGGCCGGCGGTCGAGCCTGCGCAAGGCGATGCAGCGCAAGTCGACCACCGCGTTTCTCATGACCCTGCCGCTCATCCTGCTGATCGCCGTGCTGGTGCTCTACCCGGCGGTCTATTCGGGGCATATCGCCACCCTGAACCGCTCGATGGAGCGTTTCGTCGGCTTCGGTAATTTCGAGTTCCTGTTCCGCCGCGAAACCTTCTGGATGGTGGTGAAGCAGTCGTGCATCTTCGCCGTCACGGCGGTGCTGGTGAAGGCGCTGTTCGGCTTCGTGGTCGCGCACTTCGTCCACAACATCCCGGCGAAGGGCCAGCGCAAGTGGCGCGGCATGCTGCTGGTGCCGTGGGTGATCCCGCCGGCGATGAGCACGCTGGCGTGGCTGTGGCTGTTCGACCCGTCGTACAGCGCGTTCAACTGGATCCTCGACCAGTTCGGCTTCGGGCCGATCGCCTGGACCGGCGACGCCATGTGGGCGCGGTTCTCGGTGATCCTGGTCAACATCTGGATCGGCGCGCCGTTCTTCATGATCATGTATCTCGCCGCGCTCAAGTCGGTGCCCGAGCAGCTGTACGAGGCCGCCGCGGTCGACGGCGCCAACTTCTGGCAGCGCACCTGGTACGTGACCCTGCCGATGATGCGCAACATCATCGCCATCACGGCGCTGTTCTCGCTGATCGTCACCTTCGCCAATTTCGACATCGTGCGCATCCTCACCGCGGGCGGGCCGATCGACCTCACCCACGTGTTCGCCACCTGGGCGTTCCGGGTCGGCATCGAGGTGGGCGACCTGCCGCTCGGCGCCAGCGTGTCGCTGTTCATGGTGCCGATCCTCACCATCGCGGCGATCTTCATCCTGCGCGACATCAACCGGCGGGGGAACGAAGCATGACGGCCGTTTCCACTGCGTCGGTTCCACGCGCGCCGGCGCGGCGCGCCCGCCGCCGCAGCATGCACCGCGACCGCGTGTGGGCGCTGCGCTGGTCGTACGCGTTCCTCACGCTGTTCGCGGTGTTCTTCCTGCTGCCGCCGGTCTACATGCTGATCACCTCGCTCAAGACCAGCGCGGAGATTTCGGCCGCCACCAACCCGTGGTGGGTGTACCGGCCGACCCTCGACAACTATCTCGAGCTCCTGTCCTCGCGGCAGTACCTGACGTTCTTCCGCAATTCGGCGATCGTCTCGGTGTGCGTGGTGACGATCACCATGCTGATCAGCGTGCCGGCCGCGTTCGCGCTCTCGCGCATGCGGTTCTGGGGCTCGGCCACCCTCGCCATGGGGGTGTTCCTCACGTATTTGATCCCCGAGACCCTGCTGTTCATCCCGCTGTTCAAGATGTTCGTCGTGTTCAACGATTGGACCGGCATCGAGCTGATCAACCGCTGGTGGGTGCTGCTGATCGTCTACCCGACCCTGACGGTGCCGTTCTGCACCTGGGTGATGATCGGGTATTTCGCCTCGATCCCGCGCGAGCTCGACGAGGCGGCGCTGATCGACGGCGCCAACTACCGCCAGGTGCTGATGCGGATATTCATCCCGGTCGCGCTGCCCGGCCTGATCGCCGCCACCATCTTTGCCTTCACGGTAAGCTGGGCGCAGTTCCTCTATCCGCTGGCGTTCACCACCTCGACCGATCAGCTGGTGCTGCCGGTCGGCATCATCACCTCGCTGGTCAAGGGCGACGTGTTCAACTGGGGCCAGATCATGACCGGCGCGCTGCTCGGCGCCGCCCCGCCGCTCATCATCTACGCGTTCCTGATGGACTATTACATCGCCGGCCTCACGGCGGGGGCGACGAAGGGGTAGGCTTGTAGGTGGGTTAGCGCCCGAAGGGCGCGTAACCCACCGTTCTTTACTTGATTGCATCGCCGTTTGTTTGAGAGGCTTTGGTGGGTTACGCCGCCTTCGGCGGCTAACCCACCCTACAAGCGCGGAGGTCGCGATGAAGCGGCTCATCCTGGCGGCGATCGCCGTTCTCGCCTTTGCCCCGTTCGATCACGGCTTTACCCAATCCTATCCGGACCGGCGCATCGCGTTGGTGATCCCGTTCCCGGCCGGCGGACCGCACGACGTGATCGCCCGCCCGCTCGCCCAGGCGCTCACCAACAGCCTCGGGCAACCCGTCATCGTGGAAAACCGCGCCGGCGGCGCCGGCGGCATGCTGGGAGCGCGCGAGGTGGCGCGCGCGACGCCGGACGGTTACACCCTGCTGCTCGGCAGCGTGAGCACGCTCGCGGTCGCGCCCGCCCTCTACAAGGACCCGGGCTACGACCCGCTCACCAGCTTCGCGCCGGTCGGCATGGTGTCGAGCGAGAGCACGGTGCTGGTGGCGGCGCCGCACGTCACGCTGCGCACGGTCGGCGACCTCGTCGCCCATGCCAAGGCCAACCCCGGCAAGCTCAACTACGGCGCCGCGACCGGCACCATCGCCCAATTGGCCGCCGACCTGTTCAAGCTCGCCACCAAGGCGAACATCGTGTTCGTGCCCTACAAGGGCGGCGCGGCGGGGCTGACCGACGTGCTCGGCGGCCAGGTCGACCTGTTCTTCACCGCCACGTCGATCGTGACGCCGTTCATCCGCGCCGGGACGCTCAAGCCGCTGGCGGTCATGGGCGAGGAGCGCGTGCCGCAGCTGCCCGACATTCCCACCATGCGCGAGGACGGATTCGACGTGGTCGCGCATTTCTGGACCGGGGTGGTGGCACCGGCCGGCACGCCGCCGCAGATCGTCGCCAGGCTCAACGGCGAGATCAACAAGGCGCTGGCGACGCCGGAGTTGCGCAACGCCATCCTCAAGCTGAGCGCTCAGCCGACGAGCGGAACGCCGGACGATTTCGCCAAGCTGATCGCCGCCGAGGCGCGCAAGTGGCCGGAGGTGGCGAAGGCGTCGGGCACGAGCGTGTATTGATTTCGTAGGGTGGGTTAGCCGCCGCTGGCGGCGTAACCCACCGCTTTTGTTTGTTTGAAGGAAGACGGTGGGTTACGCGCCCTGCGGGCGCTAACCCACCCTACATTTTCCGAGGAGCAACCATGAAGTCGAAGTCGCAGCCTTCGTCGGCCTGCAGCACCGTCTGCTGGAACAGGCGCGCGTAGCCGCGCTCGGACCCGGGATGCACCGGCGGCGGCGGCGCCGTCTGGGCGCGCCGCGCAAGCTCCGTATCGTCGACCAACAGCTCGAGCTTGCGCGCCGGCACGTCGAGGCGGATGCGGTCGCCGGTCTTGACCAGGGCGAGCGGGCCGCCGGCGGCGGATTCCGGGGTGACGTGCAGCACGATGGTGCCGAACGCGGTGCCGCTCATGCGCGCGTCGGAAATGCGCACCATGTCCTTGACGCCCTGCTGCGCCAGCTTCTTGGGGATCGGCAAATAGCCGGCCTCCGGCATGCCGGGGGCGCCCTTGGGGCCGGCGTTGCGCAGCACCAGCACGTCGTCGGCGTTCACGTCGAGGGTCGGGTCGTCCATGCGCGCCGTCATGTCCTCGACCGAGTCGAACACCACGGCGCGGCCGGTGTGTTGCATCAGCTTCGGCGTGGCGGCCGATTGCTTGATCACGGCGCCGCGCGGGGCGAGGTTGCCGCGCAGCACGCACATGGCGCCTTCCGGCTTGAGCGGGCTCTTGCGCGGGCGGATCACGGTTTGGCCCGGCACCTGCTCGGCGCCGGCGATGGCGTCGGCCAGCGTGCCGGCGACGGTCGGGATCGTCAGATCCAGCAAGTCGGCGATCTCCGCCATCAGGCGCGGCACGCCGCCGGCGTGATGGAAATGCTCCATGTAGTGGTCGCCCGACGGCTTGAGGTCGATCAGCACCGGCACTTGGCGGCTGAGCTGGTCGAACGCGTCGAGGTCGATCGGGTGGCCGGCGCGGCCGGCGATGGCGGCGAGGTGCACGATGCCGTTGGTCGAGCCGCCGATCGCCTGCAGCACCACCATGGCGTTGCGCAGCGCCGCCGGGGTGATGACCTCGCTCGGGCGCGGGCCGTGCTTGGTCATCTTGACGGCGCGCTCGCCGGTCGCCTCGGCGCAGCGGATGCGCTCGGCGTGGGTCGCCGGAATCGCGGCGCTGCCGGGCAATGAGAGGCCGAGCGCCTCGATCACGCACGCCATGGTGCTCGCGGTGCCCATCACCATGCAGGTGCCGACCGAGGGCGCCAGCCGCCCGCTGATGACGTCGATCTCGGCGGCGTCGAGCGCGCCGGCGCGGAAGCTGCCCCACAGGCGGCGGCAATCGGTGCAGGCGCCCAGCACCTCGCCCTTGTAGTGGCCGACCACCATCGGGCCGGTCGGCAGCACGATCGCCGGCAGATCGACGCTCGCGGCCGCCATCACCTGCGCCGGCAGGGTCTTGTCGCAGCCGCCGATCAGCACCACCGCGTCCATCGGCTGCGCCCGGATCATCTCCTCGGTGTCCATCGCCATCAGGTTGCGCAGGAACATGCTGGTCGGGTGCGAGAACGATTCGTGGATCGAGATGGTGGGGAATTCCATCGGCAGGCCGCCCGCCAGCATGACGCCGCGCTTCACCGCCTCGATCAGCTGCGGGACGTTGCCGTGGCACGGGTTGAAGTCGCTGTAGGTGTCGGTGACGCCGATGATCGGCCGGTCGAGCGCGTCGTCGGAATAACCCTTGGCCTTGATGAAGGCCTTGCGCAGGAACAGCGAGAAGCCGGGGTCGCCGTAGCTGGTCAAACCTTTGCGCAGGCCGCTGGGCACGGTGGGCTCCTAAGTCAAATTCCTCTCCTCGTCATGGCCGGGCTTGTCCCGGCCATCCACGCCTTGCTTGCTGAGACAAAGACGTGGATGCCCGGCACGAGGCCGGGCATGACGGGCGGAGAGCGTGACGCTTGGTATCACTTCCCCGCCAATTCCTGCAACGTCGCGGCGACGCGCGCACCGAACGCCCTGGTGCCGAGCGGGCCGCCGAGGTCGGGGGTGCGCCATTGCGGCACCGCGATCACCGCGTCGAGGGCGCGCGCGATCAGCGTCGCGGCCCGGCTGAGCGCCGCATCGTTGCGGCGCTCGCCCAGCCAGCCGAGCAGCATGCCGGCGGAGCCGATCAGCGAGGCCGGATTGGCGATGCCCTTGCCGGCGATGTCGGGGGCGGAGCCGTGCTGCGCCTGGGCGACCGCGTGGTCGGCGCCGGCGTTGAGCGATTCGGCCAGGCCGAGGCTGCCGGAAATCTCCGACGCCTCGTCGGAGAGAATATCGCCGAACATGTTGGTGGTGACGATCACGTCGAACACGCTGGCGTCGCGCACCAGCAGCGCCGCCATGGCGTCGACGATGCGCTCTTCATAGGCGACCTGCGGATAGCGCGTGGCGACCGCGCGCACGCACTCGAGAAACAGCCCTTCGGTGACGTGCAGCACGTTGCCCTTGTGCACGGTCGTCACCTTCCGGCGGGGCCGGCGCATGGCGAGGCGGAACGCGGCCTCGGCGATGCGGGTCGAGCCCTCGCGGGTGATCTTGCGGATCGAGAGCGCGAGATCGGGCGTCGGCATGAACTCGCCGATGCCGAGATGCATGGAGCGGTCGGCGTAGAAACCCTCGGTGTTCTCGCGCACGATCACGAGGTCGACCGGCTTGCCGCAGCGCGGCGGGAAGCCCGGGCGCGAGCGCGCCGGCCGGATGTTGGCGAACAGGTCGAGGCGCTTGCGCAAGTTCCCGGACGGATTGATGCCGCCTTGCGCCGCCGGCGGATAATCGTGATGCGACACCGGCCCGAGGATGACGCCGTCGGCCGCCTTGGCCTTGGCGTAGGATTCTTCCGGCATGGTGGTGCCGCGTGCCTTCAACGCCACGAGCCCGATCGGCGCCTCCGCGAACGCGAGGTTGAGCGGCAGCAGGCGGTCGAGCGCGGCGAGCACGTCGAGGGTTGCGGCGCTGATCTCCGGCCCGATGCCGTCGCCCTGCATGACGACGAGGCGGACCGGCGCGGAGGCGTTGGGAGTGGGCATCTTCATTCCGTTGGTTGAACATCGTGGGGTGGGCTGAGCGCAGCGAAGCCCACGTGGACCGCCGCCGCGGGCACGGCGCTTGCGCGCCTTTGCCCACCCCACGAAATTGACGTAAGCCGAGGGATGTTAACGGGAGGAGCAGCATGAGCAAGCCGTTCGACCTCACCGGCAAGGTCGCGATCGTGACCGGCTCGAGCAAGGGCATCGGCCGCGCGATCGTCGAGTGCATGGCCGGGCAGGGCGCCAAGGTGGTGGTGTCGAGCCGCAAGGCCGACGCCTGCGAGGCGGTGGCCGACGGCATCCGCGCCAAGGGCGGGCAGGCGACCGTCATCCCGTGCAACGTGTCGCGCCGCCCCGAGGTCGAGGCGCTGGTCGCCGGCACGCTCAAGCACTGGGGGCAAATCGACGTCCTGGTGTGCAACGCCGCGGTCAACCCGGTGTATGGGCCGCTCGCCAAGCTCACCGACGAGGCGTTCGACAAGATCATGGGGGCGAACGTCAAGGCGACCATCTGGCTCGCCAACCTGGCGCTGCCCGGCATGGCCGAGCGCGGCGGCGGCGCGCTGATCATCATTTCCTCGATCGGCGGCATGCGCGGCAGCGAGATGCTCGGCGCCTACGGCATCTCCAAGGCGGCGGACTTCTCGCTCGCCCGCAGCCTCGCGGTCGAGTGGGGGCCGAAGAACGTCCGCGTCAACTGCATCGCGCCCGGCCTGATCAAGACCGACTTCGCCCGCGCGCTGTGGGAGAACGAGGACTCGGTCGCCAAGCGCAACGCGCGCACGCCGCTGCGCCGCCTCGGCACGCCGGAGGAGATCGGCGGTGTCGCGACGTTCCTCGCCTCGCCGGCCGCGAGCTACATCACCGGCCAGGTCATCGTGGCGGACGGCGGGGTGACGATCGCGGGCGGGTGAGGCGTCAGGCGGCCGAGCGCGTGTCGTAGGGCTGAATCAGAACCTCGGCCGGTATGTGCAGCAGCGCGCTCAGCTCACGCACCATCGGCAAGGTCAATGGACGCTTGCGGTTGAGGACTTCCGAGACGCGGCCGCGGCTGCCGATCGCCGGCTCCAGGTCGCGCCGGGTGAGCCCCTTCTGCTCCATCATGAACTCGATGGCGGCAATCGGGTCGGGCGCCGGGATCGGACAGTGCGTCGCTTCGTACGCCTCGATCAGCGTCACCAGCACGTCGACGCGGTCGCCGTCGGGCGTGCCCGGCTCCGCGTCCCACAGGCGCTCCGCCTCCTTCAAGGCCGCACGATACGCCGCCTTGGTCCTGATCGGACGAATGTCCATCGCGCGCTCCTCTGCGGAACCACTTCTTAGCATTGAACGTTGGCGCGTGATATCGCTCGTCTCGTCATTGCCCGCGCAGGCGGGCAATCCAGTAAACGCCGCAATTGCGTTAAACTCTCATGCGGCGGTGGCTACTGGATCATCCGCTTGCGCGGATGATGACGAGGTTGGGAGCAACCAACGGGTTGATCGCGAATGAGGTCCATCTATCGATTAGTCGCCTTCGCCCTCGCGTGCATCCTCTACGCCGCGCCGGCGCTGGCCGTGCAATGCGAGAGCGGCGGTTTCGAGGGGTGGCTCGAAAGCTTCAAGCGCGAGGCGGCCGGGCAGGGCGTCTCCCAGCGCGGGCTAGCGGCGCTCAACGGCGTCACTCTCGATCCGGCGGTGATCTCGCGCGACCGCCGCCAGGGCGTGTTCCGCCAGAGCTTCGAGCAGTTCTCCGGCCGCATGATCTCGCCCGACCGCATGCGCATCGGGCCGCGCAAGCTCAAGCAATATGCCGGCACCTTCGTGCGCATCGAGCAGCAGTTCGGCGTGCCGGGCGCGGTGCTGGTCGCCATCTGGGGGCTGGAGACCGACTTCGGCGTCAACCAGGGCAACTTCTCGATCATTCGTTCGCTCGCGACGCTCGCCTATGATTGCCGCCGCTCGGAGAAATTCCAAGGCGAATTGCTGGCCGCGCTGAAGATCGTCGAGCGCGGCGACCTGCCGGCGGAGATGCGCGGCGACTGGGCGGGCGAGATCGGCCAGACCCAGTTCCTGCCGTCGTCCTATCTCAAGTACGCGGTCGATTTCGACGGCAAGGGACGGCGCGACCTGATCCGCAGCGCGCCCGACGCGCTCGCCTCGACCGCGAACTACCTCAAGGGCTACGGCTGGCAGCGCGGCCAGCCGTGGGACCCGGGCACCGCCAATTTCGAGGTGCTGCGCGAGTGGAACAAGTCGGAGGTCTACGCCAAGACCGTCGCGGCGTTCGCCAGCCGGCTGGACCAGGCGCCGTGACTCCGTAGGGTGGGTTAGCCGCCGAAGGCGGCGTAACCCACCATCTTTGTTTGTTTGACGACACACGGTGGGTTACGCGCCCTTCGGGCGCTAACCCACCCTACAATTTCCCTCACCGCACGTTCGCGCCAGTGCCCACGTACTTGGCGAGCTCCATCTTGGCGATGGTCTCGCGGTGCACCTCGTCGGGGCCGTCGGCGAGCCGCAAGGTGCGGGTGTGCGCCCACGCGAAGGCGAGGTGGAATTCCTGCGACACGCCGCCGCCGCCGTGCACCTGGATGGCGCGGTCGATCACCTTCTGGGCAACGTTGGGGGCCACCACCTTGATCATGGCGATCTCGGCGCGCGCCGCCTTGTTGCCGACCGTGTCCATCTTGTGGGCGGCGTAGAGGGTGAGCAGGCGCGCCTGGTCGATCTCCATGCGCGACTCGGCGATCCAGTGGCGGTTAACGCCATGCTCGGCGATGGTGCGGCCGAACGCGGTGCGCGCCACCGCGCGCTGGCACAAGGTCTCGAGCGCGCGCTCGGCGACCCCGATCGAACGCATGCAGTGATGGATGCGGCCGGGCCCGAGCCGGCCCTGCGCGATCTCGAAGCCGCGGCCTTCGCCCAAGAGAATGTTCGACGCGGGCACGCGCACGTTCTCGAACACCACCTCGGCGTGACCGTGCGGCGCGTCGTCGTAGCCGAACACGGAGAGCGGCCGGATCAGCTTCACGCCGGGCGTGTCGAGCGGCACCAGGATCATCGACTGGCGCTTGTGGCGCGGGCCTTCCGGGTCGGTGAGGCCCATGAAGATCGCCACCTTGCAGCGCTTGTCCATGGCGCCCGAGGTCCACCACTTGCGCCCGTTGATGACGTAGTCGTCGCCGTCGCGCTTGATCTCCGAACGGATGTTGGTGGCGTCCGATGACGCGACCGCCGGCTCGGTCATGGCGAAGCACGAGCGGATTTTTCCTTCCATCAGGGGCTCGAGCCATTGCTTCTTCTGCGCGTCGGTGGCGTAGAGGATCAGGGTTTCCATGTTGCCGGTGTCGGGCGCCGAGCAGTTGAACGATTCCGGACCGATCGGCGAGCGCCCCATGATCTCGCACAGCGGCGCGTATTCGAGATTGGTCAGCGCGTCCGGATAGTGCCGCTTGGGCAGGAACATGTTCCATAAGTTCGCCGCCTTGGCCTTGGCCTTGAGCTCGTTCATGACCGGCGGCACGTCCCAGCGGTCCTTGGCCTCGTCGACCTGGCGCTTGTACACGCCCTCGGCCGGAAAGACGTGCTTGTCCATGAACTCGGCGACGCGGCCGCAGAGTTCCTTCGAACGCTCGGATTGGGGCGGGAACATTCAGGTCTCCTTACGATGTAGGGCGCAATAGGCCGGAGGCCGTATTGCGCCGATCACTGGCGCATTACGCGGCTTCGCCGCTAATGCGCCCTACTTTAACGGCGGCACCAAGCCGTCCGATTTCGCCAGCACGCCGAGGTGATGATCGGCGTCGCCGAACGTGGTGTCGATCGCGGTCACGCGCTTGAAGTAGTGGCCGACCTTGTACTCCATGGTCATGCCGATGCCGCCGTGCAGCTGGACCGCGCCGTGGCCGACGATGCGGCCGGAGCGGCCGATCTGCACCTTGGCGGCGGCGATCGCCTTGCGGCGCTCGCGCGCGTCCGGCTCCGCCACCATCATCGACGCGAGCATCGCCATGCTGCGCGCCTGCTCCAGCGCGACGAACATGTCGACGGCGCGATGCTGCAGCACCTGGAAACTGCCGATCGGCACGCCGAACTGCTTTCGCGTGCGCAGGTACTCGACGGTCAGCTCGTGCATCGCCGCCATGGCGCCGACCGCTTCGGCGCACAGCGCCGCCATCGCCTCGTCGACGACGCGCTCGATCAGCGCCAGGGCGGCGCCGGGCTCGCCCAGCACGGCCTCGGGTCCGGCCTTGACGCTGGCGAGCGTCACGTCGGCGGCGCGCAGGCCGTCGACCGTCGCATAGTCGCGGCGGGTCACGCCCGGCGCCGAGGCGTCGATGATGAAGAGCGCGAGGCCGTCGCGGTCGCGCCGGTTGCCGGCGACGCGGGCGGACACGATCAGCCTGTCGGCGGCGTCGCCCGCGAGCACGACGCTCTTGTGGCCGTCGAGCGTAAAGCCTTCGCCGTCGCGCTTCGCCGTCGTGGCCACGTCGGCGAGATCGTAGCGCGACTGGCGCTCGGTGTGCGCGAAGGCGAGCAGCAGGCTGCCGTCCGCCACCTTGGGCAGGATCGCGGCGCGCTGGTCCTTGCTGCCGCCGTGGCGCAGCAGGCCGCCGCCCAGCACCACGGTCGCCAGATACGGCTCGAGCGCCAGCGCGCGGCCGAACGCCTCGGCGACGATCATGGTCTCGACCGGGCCGCCGCCGGAGCCGCCGTGCTCCTCGTCGAACGGCAGCCCGATGAGCCCCAGCTCGGCATACTGCCGCCACAGCGCGCGGCCGAAGCCGTGCGGCTCCTTCATGTAGGCCTTGCGCTGCTCGAAATCGTAGCGATCGGCAAGCAGCCGCTCGACGCTGTCCTTGAGCAGCCGCTGCTCCTCGCTGAACTCGAAGTCCATTTCCCTCCCCAATCACTCCTCGTCGTTCCGGAAGCCGCCGCAGGCGGCTGTCCGGAACCCAGTAATCACGGTCCGTGGATACTGGATTCCGGGCTCGCCGCTGCGCGGCGCCCCGGAATGACGAGTCGGAATCCTTGTCACAACCCCAGTATCGCCTTGGCGATGATGTTCTTCTGGATCTCGTTGGTGCCGCCGTAGATCGAGACCTTGCGCATGTTGAAGTAGGTGGGCGCGAGCGAGGGCGCCCAGTCGGGGCCGACCGGCGGCTCGTTCCAGCGCTCGTCGTCGAGATATTCCGGCTGGTAGGGCAGGGCGTAGGGGCCGACCACCTCGAGCAGCAATTCGCTGATGGTCTGCTGGATCTCCGAGCCCTTGATCTTGAGGATGGAGGAGGCGGGATCGGGCTTGTTGCCCTTGCGGTTGCGCTCGGCGGCGACCACGCGCAGCTGCGTCATCTCCAGCGCCTTGAGCTCGACCTCGACCGCCGCGATCTTGGCGCGGAAGCGCTCGTCCTCGATCAGCGGGCGGTCGTCGGCGCGCTCCAAGGTCGCCAATTCGCGCAGGCGGCGGACGCGCTCCTTCGACATGCCGACGCGGGCGATGCCGGTGCGCTCGTTGCCGAGCAGGAACTTGGCGTAGTCCCAGCCCTTGTTCTCCTGGCCGACCAGGTTCTCGACCGGCACCCGCACGTCGTCGAAGAACACCTCGTTGACCTCGGCGCCGCCGTCGATGGTCACGATCGGCCGCACGGTGATGCCGGGCGACTTCATGTCCATCAGCAGGAACGAAATCCCCTCCTGCCTCTTGGCGGCGGTCGGATTGGTGCGCACCAGGCAGAAGATCCAGTCCGCGTGCTGGGCGGTGGTCGTCCACGTCTTCTGGCCGTTGACCACGTACTCGGCGCCGTCGCGCTTGGCGGACGTCTTGAGCGAGGCGAGGTCGGAGCCGGAGCCGGGCTCGGAAAAGCCCTGGCACCACCAGTCGTCCAGGTTGGCGATGCGCGGGAGGAATTGTTTTTTCTGCGCCTCGTTGCCGAACGCGATGATCACCGGGCCCACCATGGTGACGCCGAAGCCGAGCGGCGGCGGCGCCGGCGCCTGCTGCAGCTCCTCCAGGAAGATGTAGTGCTGGGTCGGGGTCCAGTCGCGGCCGCCCCATGCGGCCGGCCAGTGCGGCACCGCCCAGCCCTTGGCGTTGAGGATGCGCTGCCAGGTGACGAGATCGTCCTTCTTCAGGCGGCGCCCCTCCACCAGCTTGCGGCGGATCTCGGCGGGCAGCGCGGTGCGCATGAAGCTGCGCACCTCGTCGCGGAACGTGAGCTCGTCGGCGGTGAAACGCAGGTCCATGGCGGTCTCCCTTCCTTCACCTCTCCCCGGAGGGGAGAGGTCGGATAGGCGTGAGCTTGCTCGCGGCTATCCGGGTGAGGGGGTTCCTGGACCATCGATAGGGCAGGAACCCGCTCACCATAGCCGACGCTCCGCGTCGGCGTTCTTCCCCACTAAGAACGGCGGCCGAAGGCCGCCTCTGCCCTCTCCCCTCCGGGGAGAGGGAGTCTAATGAATCTCGAACAGGCCGGCGGCGCCCATGCCGCCGCCGATGCACATGGTGACGATGGCGCGCTTGGCCTTGCGCCGGCGGCCTTCGATCAGGATATGGCCGGTCATGCGCGCGCCGCTCATGCCGTAGGGATGCCCGATCGAGATGGCGCCGCCGTCGACGTTGAGCTTGTCGGCCGGAATGCCCAGGCGGTCGCGGCAGTAGAGCACCTGGCTGGCGAACGCCTCGTTGAGCTCCCACAGGTCGATGTCGTCGACAGAGAGACCCTGCTGCTTGAGCAGCTTGGGCACCGCGAACACCGGCCCGATGCCCATCTCGTCCGGCTCGCAGCCGGCGACGGCGAGGCCGCGGAAGGTGCCGAGCGGCGTGAGGCCGCGCTTCTCCGCGAGCTTGGCCTCCATCACCACGCAGGCGGCGGCGCCGTCGGACAATTGGCTGGCGTTGCCGGCAGTGATGAAGCCGCCCTCGCGCACCGGCTTGAGCGACGAGAGGCCCTCGAGCGTGGTGTCGGGCCGGTTGCCCTCGTCGCTCTTGAGCGTGACCTGCTCGAGGCTTTCCGCCTTGGTGTTTTTGTCGACCACCTTCTTGACCGAGGGCAGCGGCGCGATCTCGTCGGCAAAGCGGCCGGCCTGCTGGCCCGCCGCGGTGCGCCGCTGGCTCTCGAGCGCGTAAGCGTCCTGCGCCTCGCGGCTCACGCCGTAGCGCGCCGCCACGATGTCGGCGGTCTCGATCATCGGCATCCACAGCTGCGGCTTGTGCTCTTTGAGCCAGTCCTCGTAGACCGGCTGGCGGTTGTTGTCCTGCACCAGGCTGATGCTTTCGAGCCCGCCGCCCACCATCACCTTGGTCTCGCCCACCATCACGCGATGCGCCGCCATGGCGATCGCCTGCAGGCCGGAGCTGCAGAAGCGGTTGACGGTAACGCCGGCCACGGTGACCGGCAGTCCGGCGCGCACGGCGGCGAGGCGGGCGATGTTCTGACCGGTGGCGCGCTCGGGCATGGCGCAGCCGAGGATCACGTCCTCCACCTCGCCGGGCTCGATGCCGGCGCGGGCGACCGCGCTCTTGATCACGTGGCCGCCGAGCACGGCCCCATGAGTGGTGTTGAAGGCGCCCCGATAGGCCTTGCCGATCGGCGTGCGGGCGGTGGAGACGATGACGGCGTCGGGCATGGGCATCCTCGTTTGTTTGTTCCTTTGTATCCCTATCAACCGCACAGGGCTATCGCATGGCGCTCTTCTTCACCTCTCCCCGGAGGGGAGAGGTCGACAATCCGCGAGCTTGCGAGCGGATTGTCGGGTGAGGGGGTTCCCGCACTATCGATAGGCCGGGAACCCCCTCACCCCGACCCTCTCCCCTCCGGGGAGAGGGGGCGCTGTGGCGCGGCCTCGTCACTTCACGCCGCCTTGGCGTAGGTCGAAAACTTGCCGCCGCTTTGCGCCAGCTTGGTCAAGAGCGGCGCCGGCTCCAGCTTGGCGTTGCCGGCGCGGGCGGCGATCTCGGCGAGCCGGTCGCGGATATAGGGCAGGCCGACGCGGTCGGCGTAGTGCATCGGGCCGCCGGTCCACACCGGCCAGCCATAGCCGTACACCCAGATCACGTCGATGTCGCCCGGCCGCGCGGCGACGCCTTCGTCGAGGATGCGCGCGCCCTCGTTGATCAGCGGGAAGATCAGCCGTTCGAAGATCTCCTTGCGGTCGAGGTTGCGGCGCTTGATGCCGTGGCGCACCGAGGCCTCGACGATCACCCGCTCGGTGTCGGGGTCGGGAATGGGCGAGCGCGAGCCGCCCTCGTAGCGGTAGAAACCGCGGCCGGTCTTCTGGCCGTAGCGGCCGGCCTCGACCAGGGCGTCGGCGACCTCCGCCTTGGCGCCGGAGGCCTTGCGCACCCGCCAGCCGACGTCGAGACCGGCGAGGTCGCTCATGGCGAACGGCCCCATGGGGAAGCCGAACTCGGTCAGCGCGCCGTCGACGTCCTGGGGCAGCGCTCCTTCCAGCAGCATGCGCTCGGCCTCGATGCCGCGCGCGTGCAGCATGCGGTTGCCGACGAAGCCGTGGCACACGCCGACCACCGCCGGCACCTTGCCGATCTTGCGGCCGACCGCGATGGCGGTGGCGAGCACGTCGGGGGCGGTGTCGGCGCCGCGCACGATCTCCAGCAGCCGCATCACGTTCGCCGGACTGAAGAAGTGCATGCCGAGCACGGACGGCGAGCGCTGCGTCGACTTGGCGATCTCGTTGACGTTGAGATAGGACGTGTTGGTGGCGAGCACGGCGTCGGGCCGGGCGATCTTGTCGAGCTTGCCGAACACCTGTTTCTTCAGGTCCATCTCCTCGAACACCGCCTCGACCACGATGTCGGCGTCGCGCGCCGCCTCCAGGTCGGTGACGCCGGTCAGCAGCTTGAGCCGGCGCTCCATGTCGTCGGCCTTGAGGCCGCCGCGCGCCACCGTGTTCTGATAGTTCTTCTTGATGGTGGCGAGACCGCGGTCGAGCGCCTCGCGCGAGGTCTCGATGATGGTCACCGGGATGCCGGCGTTGGCAAAGCACATGGCGATGCCGCCCCCCATGGTGCCGGCGCCGATCACGGCGGCGCGATTGATCTCGCGCGGCTTGGTGCCGGCGGGCATATTGGGCGCCTTGGCGGCCTCGCGTTCGGCAAAGAAGATGTGGCGCTGCGCTTTCGACTGGTCGCCGTCGCGCAGCTCGGCGAACTTCGCGCGCACGCGCCGCTCGGCTTCCTCCATGGGCAGCTCGAACGACCAGCGCACGGATTCGATGGCCGCGGCGGGCGCCGCCAGGCCGCGGGTGCGCTTGGCCGACTTGGCAACCACCTCGTCGAACGCGTTCGGGTTCGCCCGGTAGAACTCGAGCTTGTCCTCCATGTCGCGCACGCGCCGCAGCGGGCGCTTTTCCGCCAGGATGCGGCGCGCGAACGCGATCGCGCCCTGGGTCGGGTCGCCCTCGACGATCTCGTCGACCAAGCCGTTGTCGAGCGCCTGCGCGGCCGAAATCGGATCGCCGCTCAGGATCATGGGCAGCGCCTTGTCGATGCCGATCAGCCGCGGCAGCCGCTGGGTGCCGCCGGCGCCCGGCAGGATGCCGAGCTTGATCTCGGGCAGGCCGAGCCGGGTGGTGGGCGCGGCCACCCGGTAATGGCAGGCGAGCGCGACCTCCAGGCCGCCACCGAGCGGCGTGCCGTGCAGCGCGGCGACGATCGGCTTCTTGCTCGCGTCCATCAGGTCGAGCACCTCGATCAGGCCGGGCGCCTGCGGCGGCTTGTCGAACTCGGTAATGTCGGCCCCGGCCATGAAGGTGCGGCCGGCGGCGGCGAGCACGATCGCGTCGATGCTCTTGTCATCGCGCGCGCGGGTGAAGGCATCGAGCAGCCCGGCGCGCACCGCGTGCTTGAGGGCGTTGACCGGCGGATTGTCGACGACGATGACGGCGACCGCGCCGGGGCGCAGCTCTACGACCTGGGACAAGGCTTGCTTCCTCCCTCCCCGCGGCGCCGCGTGCGCCTGGGGCGTTTTTGGGCGAGTTTCGCGTTGCGAAACTCTGTTCTGCATTATTGACCGGAACGCTAGGAAGTGGTGCCATCGCTGTCAATCGGTGGGCGGGATGTATCGGGTCGAGGGGATGGCCGCATACGAAAATCTTTCGGCCGGCGGCGGCCGCCTGAGCGAAGCGGCGCCGGCGCACGATCGCAAGTTCGTCACGGCGCTGGCGCGCGGGCTCGACGTGCTGCGCGCCTTCACTCCCAACGAAGGCGTGCTGGGCAACCAGGAGATCGTCACCCGCACCGGCCTGCCCAAGGCGACGGTGTCGCGCCTGACCTACACGCTCACCAAGCTCGGGTATCTCTCGCACATCGCGCGGCTCGGCAAATATCAGCTCGCGCCGGCGGCGCTGTCGATCGGCTATTCGACCCTGGCGAACATGCGCATCCGCCAGGTGGCGCGGCCCTACATGCAGGAATTGGCCAACCACGCGGGCGCCTCGGTGTCGCTCGGCAGCCGCGACCGTTTGAATCTCATCTACGTTGAGCACTGCCGCAGCAAGGCGGCGGTGATGCTGCGCCTCGACATGGGCTCGCGCATTCCGCTGGCGACGACCGCCATGGGGCGCGCGCTGATCGCCGCCCTGCCGGAGCCGGAGCGCGACTGGCTGATGAGCCACATCGCGCGCCGCGAGGCCGAGCGGTGGCCGCAGATCCGCGCCGGCATCGACCGCGCCATCGAGGACCTGGCGACGCGCGGCTTCACCCTGTCGGTCGGCGAGTGGCAGCCGGACGTGAGCGCGGTCGGCGTGCCGCTCATCCCGGGCGACGGCTCGGGCGTGTTCGCCTTCAACTGCGGGGCGCCGGCGTTCCAGATCAACAAGGAGCGGCTGGAGACCGACATCGGCCCGCGCCTCGTCAACATGGTCAGAAACGTGGAAGCAGCCCTGAACGGCCATTAGAGCCGGCGGGGAAAAGAGGGGACGATCCATGGGCGCCAGTGCCGGCGCAATCGATGCGGTATTGGCTCGCGCGTGCGCGAACGACTCTTTCCTATTCCCCTCCCCCCATTCGCGCAGCGAATGGCGGGGAGGGGTTAGGGGTGGGGGGCGTTGCAGCAAATTCGGAGCAAGAATAGCCCCCCCACCCCGACCGCCTTCGCTTCGCTGCGGCGGTCGACCCTCCCCGCCAACGGGCGGGAGGGTAGGCGCAAGCGTCGCCACCAGAGCTCCATCGCACAAACGGCGTGCGCGTCGTCGAGGAAGCGCCGCATGAGCCTGCCGTCCGCGATGGTCGACGCAGCGCCCTCGCCGGCAGCGGCGGCGCCGCTGTTGCGCGTCACGGACGTGGGCGTGCGCTTCGGCGGCATCGTCGCGCTCGACCGCGTGTCGTTCGATCTCGCCGCCGGACAGATGCTCGGCCTGATCGGCCCGAACGGCGCCGGCAAGACCACCATGTTCAACTGCTTCAGCCGGCTCTACACGCCGGCCGCGGGCGACATATTGTTCGAAGGCGTAAGCATCCTCGACAAGCCGCCCCACCGCATGGCCGAGATCGGCATCGGGCGCACGTTCCAGAACCTCGCGCTGTTTGCCCGCATGTCGGTGCTCGACAACGTGCGGGTCGGCGGCCATCGCCTCAACCGCAGCGATTTCCTCAGCGACGCGCTGCACCTTCCATGGGTCACCCGGCAGGACCGCGCGCTCGACGCCATCGCCTGGGAGCTGATCGACTATCTCGATCTGCACGCCGTCGCCGACCGGCCGGTGGCGGACCTGCCGTTCGGCGTGCAGAAGCGGGTCGAGCTGGCGCGCGCGCTCGCGGTCAGGCCGAAGCTGCTGCTGCTCGACGAGCCGGCCGGCGGCCTCAACCACGTCGAGGTCGAGGGGCTCGGCCGCCTGATCCGCCGCATCCGCGACGAGCGCCACGTCACCGTGCTGCTGGTCGAGCATCACATGAACCTCGTCATGTCGGTGTGCGACCGGGTGGTGGCGCTCGACTTCGGCCGCAAGATCGCCGACGGCACGCCCGCCGAGGTGCAGCGCAACCCGGACGTCATCGCCGCCTATCTCGGGACCACCGCATGACCGCGATGCTGCTCGAGACCAACGGGCTGTGCGCCTTCTACGGCGCCACCCAGGCGCTGTTCGGCATCGACCTCGCCGTGGAGGCGGGCGGCATCACCACGCTGCTGGGCGCGAACGGCGCCGGCAAGACCACGACGTTGCGGGCGCTCTCCGGCATGGTGCGGGCGACCGGCGACATCCGTTTCGACGGACGGTCGATCGCCGGCCGGGCGGTCGAGCAGATCGTGCGTCTCGGCATCGCCCACGTGCCGCAGGGACGCGGCACCTTCGTGCGGCAGACGGTCGAGGAGAACCTGCAGATCGGCGCCATGACGCGGCGCGACCACGCCGCTATCGCGGCCGATCTCGACCGCGTGTTCGGCTATTTCCCCCGCCTCAAGGAGCGGCGGCGCCAGCAGGCCGGCACCTTGTCGGGTGGCGAGCAGCAGATGCTCGCGGTCGGGCGCGCCATGATGCTGCGCCCGCGCCTGATGCTGCTCGACGAGCCGTCGTTCGGCCTGGCGCCGCTGATCGTCCAGGAGCTGTTCGGCATCCTGCGCACGCTCAACCGCGAGGAAAAGGTCAGCCTGCTGCTGGTCGAGCAGAACGCCTCGCTGGCGCTCGACCTCGCCGACCACGCCTTCCTGATCGAGACCGGCCGCATGGTGATCAAGGGCCCGGCGCGCGACATCCGCAACGACGAAACGGTCCGCCGTTCGTACCTGGGGTATTAGGAAATTCCGATGGGATCGCGGCGGTTTGTAGGGTGGGCAAAGGCGGCGCGTAGCGCCGACGTGCCCACGCGGAACGTTACGCCAAAGGCGTGGGCACGCGCGCAGCGCGCGCTTTGCCCACCCTACGAGGTGCGGTTATGAACTGGGAATTGCTGCTGCATCAGGTGCTGGCCGGGCTGGCGACGGGCGGAATCTACGCCTGCATCGCGCTCGCCGTGGTGATGATCTACCAGGCGATCGACCACCTCAATTTCGCCCAGGGCGAGATGGCGATGTTCTCGACCTTCATCGCCTGGCAGCTGATCGAATGGGGCTGTCCGTACTGGGTCGCCTTCGTGCTCACCATCGCGCTGTCGTTCGTCGCCGGCGTCGCCATCGAGCGCATCGTGTTCAAGCCGATCCACGACGCGCCGGTGCTCAGCCACATCGTGGTGTTCATCGCGCTGTTCTCCATCCTCAACAGCCTGGCCGGCTGGATCTGGGACTACACCATCAAGAACTTTCCGAGCCCGTTCGGCACCCGCTCGCTGCTCGGCAACGGCCTGATCAGCGCGCACGACGGCGGCATGATCGCGGTGACCCTGGTGCTCCTGGTGCTGCTCTATCTGTTCTTCCGCCACACCCGCATCGGGCTCGCCATGCGGGCGGCGGCCGCCAACCCGGAATCGGCGCGGCTCGCCGGCATAAGGGTCGGCTGGATGATCGCGCTCGGCTGGGGCATGGCGGCGGCGATCGGGGCGGTCGCCGGCATGCTGATCGCCCCGGTGGTGTTCCTCGAGCCCAACATGATGCTCGGGATCCTGCTGTACGGCTTCGCCGCCGCGGTGGTGGGCGGGCTCACCAGCCCGGGCGGCGCCGTGGTCGGCGGCTTCGCGGTCGGCGTGATCGAGAACGTCGCCGGCACGTTCATTCCCTATTTCGGCCGCGAGCTGAAGCTCACCATCGCGCTCCTGCTGATCGTCGCGGTCCTGCTGGTCAAGCCGAGCGGGCTGTTCGGCCGGACCGTCGTGACCCGCGTCTAGCAGCATGGAAGCCATCCCCACCCCCGTGCGCCTGCCGGCCGCCGAGAGCGCGATCGCCGGGCTGTCGCTCAGCCTGTGGCGGCGGCTGGCGATCGGCGCCGGCTTGGTGCTGGCGCTGGCGCTGCCGTTCGTGGTCAAGAATTTCCTGGTGTTCCAGCTCACGCTGGCGATCATCTACGCGGTCGCCATCCTCGGGCTCAACCTGCTCACCGGGTTCAACGGCCAGTTCTCCCTCGGCCACAGCGCGTTCTACGCCATCGGCGCCTACACGGCCGCCATCATGATGGACCAGTGGGACGTCGCCTATTACTGGACCCTGCCGGCCGCCGGCGTGATCTGCCTCGTCACCGGGTTCCTGTTCGGCCTGCCGGCGCTGCGCCTCGAAGGGGTCTACCTCGCGCTCGCCACCTTCGCGCTCGCCATCGCGACGCCGCAGATCCTCAAGTTCAGCCCGCTCGAGCACTGGACCGGCGGCGTGCAGGGCATCGTGATCATCAAGCCGGACGCGCCGTTCGGGCTGCCGATCAATTCCGACCAATGGGTCTATTTCTTCACCCTGGCGGTGGCGGTGGTGCTCTACGTGTGCGCCGTCAATCTGGTGCGCAGCCGCACCGGCCGCGCCATGGTGGCGATCCGCGACAACCCGGTGGCGGCCGGCGCCATGGGCGTCAACGTGTCGCTCTACAAGTCGCTCACCTTCGGGGTGAGCGCGCTGTTCACCGGCATCGCCGGGGCGCTCGGCGCCATCGTGACCGGGTTCGTGGCGCCGGACAGCTTCACCTTCGCGCTGTCCATCCAGCTGTTCGTCGGCCTGGTGGTGGGTGGGGTCGGGTCGATCCCCGGCACCCTGTTCGGCGGGCTGTTTGCCTTGTTTGCACCGAATATCGCGGAATCCGTTTCCAAAGGCCTGGCGGGAGCGGTATACGGGGTCATCCTGGTCCTGGTCATCTACGTGATGCCGTCCGGAGCCGCCGGGTTGGTGCGGTTGGTCGTAAGCAAGCTCGCGCGAAGCGGGCGGTGACGGCAGTCTTCAACAAGGGAGAACGCAATGCAGCTTCATCGATACGGTCTGGCAGCGACAGTCGCGCTCGGCCTTGCCGCCATGACGGCGAGCCCCGCCGCCGCGCAGAAGAAGTACGATCCGGGCGCGAGCGACACCGAGATCAAGATCGGCAACATCAATCCGTACAGCGGGCCGGCGTCGGCCTACGGCACCATCGGCAAGACCATCGCGGCCTATTTCAACAAGGTCAACGCCGAGGGCGGCATCAACGGCCGCAAGATCAACTTCATCAGCTACGACGACGGCTACAGCCCGCCCAAGGCGGTCGAGCAGGCGCGCAAGCTGGTCGAGAGCGACGAGGTCCTGTTCCTGTTCCAGACCCTCGGCACGCCGTCGAACAGCGCCATCCACAAATACATGAACGCCAAGAAGGTGCCGCAACTGTTCGTGGCGACCGGCGCGACCAAATGGGGCGACCCGAAAAACTTCCCCTGGACCATGGGCTGGCAGCCCAACTACCAGAGCGAAGGCCGCATCTACGCCAAATATCTGCTCGAGCATCACCCCCAGGGGAAGATCGGCATCCTCTACCAGAACGACGACTACGGTAAGGACTACGTGAAGGGCCTCAAGGACGGGCTCGCCGGCAAGATGCAGATCATCTCCGAGCAGCCCTACGAGACCACCGACCCGACGGTCGATTCGCAGATCATCAACCTGAAGGCCTCCGGCGCCGACGTGTTCTTCAACGTCACCACGCCGAAGTTCGCCGCCCAGGCGATCAAGAAGGCGGCGGAGATCGGCTGGACGCCGGTCCACTTGCTCAACGGCGTGTCGAACTCGGTCGGCTCGGTGCTCAAGCCCGCCGGCTTGGACAACTCCAAGGGCCTCCTGTCGACCCAGTATCTCAAGGATCCGACCGACGCGACCTGGAAGGACGATCCCGACCTCAAGGTGTGGGCGGCGTTCATGGAGAAATACTACCCCGACGGCGACCGCACCTCGACATTCACGGTCTACGGCTACGCGGTCGCCCAGTCGCTGGTGCAGGTGCTCAAGCAATGCGGCGACGAGCTCACGCGCGCAAACGTGATGAAGCAGGCCGCGAACGTGAAAGACCTGAAGCTCGGCATGCTGCTGCCCGGCATCGCGATCAATACCAGCCCGACCGACTTCTATCCGATCAAGCAGCTCCAGATGGAGCGCTTCAACGGCGAGCGCTGGGAATTGTTCGGCCCGGTCATGAGCGGCGATACCGGCAGCTGACGGCAGTACGATTGTTCCCCGGCGGCAGTGCGGCGTGACACGCTGCACTGCCGATCCGGGGTCCACGGGCTGAACGCCACGAACGGACCCGGGAGTCTGCGGCGCAGCGCCATAGTGCGTCGAAGACGCGCGTGAACGCGCTTAATGTGTTGCGCCGCCCCCGGGGAACGTTGCCGACATCGAGGAATATCCACGTGGCATCGGTCGAGTTGCGCAATCTGACCAAGCGCTACGCCGCGCTCGACGTGGTCGACCGCGTGTCGCTGCGCATCGAGCACGGGCTCCTCGTGTGCCTGCTCGGGCCGTCCGGCTGCGGCAAGACCACGACCTTGCGGCTGATCGCCGGCTTCATCGAGCCGACCGCGGGCGAGATCGTGGTGGGCGACCGGGTGGTGTCCTCGCCGGCGCGCACGCTGCCGCCCGAGCAGCGCAACATGTCGATGATCTTCCAGAGCTACGCGCTGTGGCCGCACATGACGGTCGCCGAGAACGTCGCCTACGGGCTCAAGCTGCGCAAGCTCGACCGCGCCACCATCGCGGCCAAGCTCGCGACCTTGCTCGCCACCACCAAGCTCGACATGCTCGCCGACCGCTATCCGGGCGAGCTGTCGGGCGGCCAGCAGCAGCGCGTGGCGCTGGCGCGCGCCCTGATCGTCGAGCCGGAAACCCTGCTGCTCGACGAGCCGCTGTCGAACCTCGACGCCAATCTGCGCGAGGAAATGCGCTTCGAGGTGCGCCGGCTGCACGATGCCTACCGTTACACCACCGTCTACGTCACCCACGACCAGGCCGAGGCGATGACCACCGCCGACCTGATCGCGGTGATGAATGGCGGCAAGATCGAGCAGCTCGGCACGCCGGAGGAGATCTACGACCGGCCGCGCTCGGAGTTCGTGGCGAGCTTCATCGGGTCGAGCAACATCCTGCAGGCCAAGACCCTCGACGCCGGCCACGTGGAGCTCGCCGGCGTGCCGCTGCGCTGCGACGGGGCCCGGCTCGCGCCTGGCGGCAAGACCGCGGTGTCGATCCGCCAGCACGACATCCGCCTGCTCGCCGCGCCGCCGGCGCCGCCGGCGGAAAACGTGCTGCCTGCCACGGTGGTGCGCCAGGTCTTCCTGGGCGACAGCCGCGACTATATGGTCGAAGTCGCCGACGGCACCCAGCTGCGCGTGGTGGCGCCGGCGCAGGAGAACATCGCGGCCGGCACGGCGGTGTGGCTGCATTTGCCGGCGGAAAAATGCCGGGCGCTGACCGGCTAAGCTGGCTGCCGCCGGAATAACGACAAGCGGGGGGCACAACCCCACCAGGGAGGAATACGCATGCGCTACGGGCACGTTTCGCGCCGGAGCCTGCTCAAGGGCTCGGCCGCGCTGGCGGTCGGCGGCTTCGCCGCGCCGCTCGCCGCCGCGCCGGCGGACGGATCGATCACCCCGGAGCTGATCGCCGCGGCCCGGCAGGAAGGCAAGGTCACCTGGTACACCTCGGTCGACCTGCCGCTCGGCGAGAAGATGGCGCGCGCGTTCGAGGCGAAATATCCGGGCGTCGCCTGCCGGGTCGAGCGCTCGGGCGCCGAGCGCAACTTCCAGCGCATCGGCCAGGAATACGGCAGCCGCGTGCACGCGGTCGACGTGGTCAACTCGTCGGACGCGTCGCACTTCATCGTGTGGAAGCGGGAAGGGTGGCTCACGCCGTACGTGCCGGAGGACGTGGCCAAGCACTATCCGCCCGAGCACCGCGACCCGGACGGCATGTTCGCCACCTGGCGCGCCTGGTTCAGCGTCATCGCCTACAACACCAAGCTGGTGAAGGCGCAAGACGCGCCCAGGAGCTTCGCCGACCTGCTCGATCCGAAATGGACCGGCCGCATCGTCAAGGCGCATCCGGGCTACAGCGGCACCATCCTGACCGCCACCTATGAAATCTCCCGCGACCTCGGCTGGGGTTACCTGGAGCAGCTCGCCAAGCAGAAGGTGATGCAGGTCCAGTCGTCGGCCGATCCGCCCAAGAAGCTCGCGCTCGGCGAGCGCGCCGTGATGGCGGACGGCAACGAGTACAACATCTTCCAGCTCAAGGAGGCGGGGCAGCCGGTCGAGATCGTCTATCCGAGCGAGGGCGCGCCGCAGATCACCGGGCCGAACGGCGTGTTCAAGGAGGCGCCCAACCCCAACGCGGCGCGGCTGTTCCAGAGCTGGATGTTCACGCTCGAGGCGCAGCAACTGATGTCGGACGTGGGCGGGCTGCGCTCGATCCATCCGCTGGTCAAGGAGAAGGCGGGACGCAAGCCGTTCCGCGAGATCAAGGCGATGAAGGACGATCCGGCCGCGGTCGAGGCGAAGAGCGATGAGATCAAGGCCACGTACAGCCGGTACTTCCATGTGTGAGGCGGCGGGCGGCGCGTCGCGCGGCGCGGGGCCGACCCGGCGCGCCGTGCTCAAGGCGTCGGCGGCGCTCGCGCTCACCTGCCACGCGATGCCGCGCGCGCATGCGCTGCCGGAGCCGACCGCGGTCACGCCGGAGCTTATCGAGGCGGCGCGCAAGGAGGGCAAGGTCTCGTTCTACACGGCGATGGACCTGCCGGTGGCGGAGACGCTCGCCAAGGCGTTCCAGGCGAAATATCCCGGCGTCGTGGTGCGGGTCGACCGCACCGGCAGCGAGCGGCTGTTCCAGCGCCTCGCCCAGGAATACGCCAGCCGCATCCACGCGGCCGACGTCGTCAACAGCGCCGACGCCTCGCATTTCATCGTGTGGAAGCGCGACGGCTGGCTCGCCCCCTACGTGCCGGAGGACGTGGCCAAATATTATCCGCCGGAGCACCGCGATCCGGACGGCACCTACGCGAACGTGCGCGCCTGGCTCAGCGTGATCGGCTACAACACCAGGCTGGTCAAGCGCGAGGACGCGCCGAAGAGCTTCGCCGACCTGCTCGACCCGAAATGGGCGGGCAAGATCGTCAAGGCGCATCCGGGCTACAGCGGCACCATCCTGACCGCGACCTTCCAGATCGCGCGCGACGTGGGCTGGGACTATTTCGAGCAGCTTGCCAAGCAGCGGGTGATGCAGGTCCAGTCCTCGACCGATCCGCCCAAGAAGCTCGCGCTCGGCGAGCGCGCCGTCATGGCGGACGGCAACGACTATCTGCTGGTGCAGCTCAAGGAAGCAGGGCAGCCGGTCGAGATCGTCTATCCGCTCGAGGGAACCCCGCTCATCGTCGGCCCCAACGGCGTGCTCAAGGACGCGCCCAACCCGAATGCGGCGCGGCTGTTCCAGAGCTGGATGTTCTCGGTCGAGGGCCAGCAGGTCATCGTCGACTACGCGGCCCAGCGCTCGTTCCACCCGCTGGTCAAGGAAAAGCCCGGGCGCACCCCGCTTGCCGCCATCAAGCTGATGAAGGACGACCCGGCGGCGGTCGAGGCGCAGAGCGAGGAGATCAAGGCGCGTTACGTGAAATATTTCAAGGTGTGACGTGGAGCGGCACCAAATAATGACCCATGCACCCTCCGACCTCATCCTGAGGAGCGCCCGCAGGGCGCGTCTCGAAGGATGGAAGGTTGCACGGCAAGTGCGCGCGGCCATCCTTCGAGACGGCCGCTGACGCGGCCTCCAGGATGAGGTCCAAAATATTTGATCGACCGGAGGACAGCGATGATCGATTTCCCGGGGCTGCTGCGGCGCTTCACGGATGCGGTCGCGGCCAATGACGGCCGGGGTCTCGCCGCCCTGTTCACCGAGGACGGCGTCTACGACGACGGCTTCTTCGGCGCCCACACCGGACCTGCCGACATCGCCCGCATGCTCGCGCGTTTCCATGAGACCGGCACCGACTATCGCTGGGACTTTTTCGATGCCCCGACCGACGGGCGGATCGGCTATGCGCGCTGGCGTTTCAGCTATTCTTCGAAAATGCCGGGCGCCGAGGGCCGGCCGGTGGTGTTCGAGGGCATGAGCCAGTTCACATTGCGCGGCGAGCGCATCGCCGCCTACGCCGAGGTGTTCGACCGCGGCGTTGCCCTGGTGCAGCAGGATTTTCCGGCCGAGCGCCTCCAGCGCGCCATGGTGAAGTTTGCCGAGCGCCAGAACGCGACGCCCGCGTGCCAGGATCACCTGGCGCGCTTCGCGACTACCGCGATCGGAAACAGCCGGGGAGTCACGTCATGAAGCTTCCGCGCCGCCAATTCCTTAATCTCGCCGGGACCGCTGCCGCTCTCGGCGCCGGATCGCGCATCGCCGGCGCGCAGACGCAGACCGCGCAACCGAAAGGCAAGCCCGTCATGCCGGTGACCAAGCAGTTGTGTGAGCGCATTGCCGCCACCGGCTATGCGGACCTCGGCGAGCCGGCGATCGCGGCGGCGCGCCGGCTGGTGCTCGACGGCATCGCCATCGCCATCGCCGGGACCGAGGAGCAGGCGATCCACATCCTCGCCGCCTACCATAAGGAGCAGGGCGGCGCCGCGCAGGCGACGGCGATCGGCAACGGCTTCCGTCTCAACACCGTGGCGGCGGCGGCGCTCAACGGCGCCGCCATGCACGTGCTCGACTTCGAGCCGATGTGGAGCCCGGCGAACCACGCGCTGTCGACCACGCTCGCCGGCGTGCTGGCGCTGGCGGAGGCGCGCGGCGCAACCGGCCGCGAAGTCCTCACCGCGCTGGTCAAGGGCGTCGAGATGCAGGGCTGGATCCGGCAGGCGTCGGGCCAATACGAGGCCGGCACGTCGCGCTTCCATCCGCCCGGCGCCGCCGGTCCGCTCGGCTCCGCGGTGGCGTCCGGGCATCTCCTCGGCCTCGACGCCGGCCGGCTGGCGCATGCGGTCGGCATCTCGGCCTCGCGCGCCGGCAGCCTGCTCGCCAACGCCGGCACCATGACCAAATCGACCCACTCCGGCCACGCCTCGGCGCTCGGGCTCGAATCGGCGCTGCTCGCCGAACGCGGCTTCACCGCCAACGCCGAGGTGTTCGAGGCCGCGCACGGCTACGCGCCGGCGTTCTACGACGACGGCTTCAAGACCGAGGAGATGCTCGGCTACGGTCGCGCGCCGTTCCGCATCGTCGCGCCCGGCTACGCGATCAAGATGTTTCCGAGCCAGTTCGGCACCCATTTCGGCATCACCGCCGGGCTGGAGCTGCATCCGCAAATTCCCGCGGCGGCCGCCATCCGCAAGGTGGTGCTGACCGCGCCGGTGATGGGCTACGTCAACCGGCCGCGGCCGGCGACCGGCCTCGCCGGCAAGTTCTCGCTGCAATACACGGCGGCGAGCGCGCTCCTCGACGGCAAGGTCGGCATCCGCACCTTCACCGACCAGCAGCTGGCGCGGCCCGCGATGCAGGACCTGCTCGGCAAGCTCGAGCTGCGCCAGGATCCGGCGATCCCCGGCCGGTTCGAGGAGATGCACGTGCTGCTGCGCGTCGAGCTCGACGGCGGCCGCGTGCTGGAGACGCGCTGCGACGGCCCGCGCGGCAAGTGGGGCACGCCGCCGATCAGCGAGGCGGAGCATCTGGTCAAGGTGCGCGACTGCCTGGCGACGCGGCTCGACGCGCCCGCGGCCGAACGCATCATCGAACTCGCCCGCCGTATCGACGATCTCGACGCCGCCGGCGTGCGCCAGCTCATGCAGCAGGCGGGTTGTTTTGCGTAGGCACGTCGTCATGGCCGGGCTTGTCCCGGCCATCCACGTCTTTATTTGCTGAAACATTCAAGACGTGGATGCCCGGCACAAGGCCGGGCATGACGGCCAAGAATCAGCGACGAACGCCTTCCATCCCTCTCTCCCCCGTGCTTAGTCTAGCGGCGATGCCTCTGCGTCTCAGGTCCACGCCGCGAGCCCACCCGTGACCGTTGCGATCCCCGCGCGAACCGACCGGCGGCCGGCGCTCGACCTGTCGCGGCCGATCCTCGCCGCCTTCGCGCTGGTGCTGTGCGGGCTGATCGTGCTGCCGCTCTCGTGGCTGGTCTATTACAGCTTCACCGACCGCACCGGCGCCTTCACGTTGGACAACTTCGCGCGGCTCGCCACCGACCCGACCTTCATCGATCCGCTGATCACCACGGTCATCCTGGCGGTCTCCTCCGCGCTGGTGTGCGGCGCGGTCGCGGCCCCCATGGGCTGGCTGATCGCCCGCACCGACATGCCGCTGCGCCGCACCATCCGGGCGCTGGTCACCGCCTCCTTTGTTACGCCGCCGTTCCTCGGCGCCATCGCCTGGGAGCTGCTGGCGGCGCCCAACAGCGGCCTGCTCAACCAGCTCTACCGCAGCGTGACCGGCGCCGAGCCGGACGAGCACCTGCTCAACATCTATTCGCTGCCCGGCCTGATCTTCGTCATCTCCTGCTACACGTTCCCTTACGTGTTCGTGCTGGTGGCGAACGCGCTCGACCGCATTCCCGGCGACCTCGAGGACGCCTCGGCGATCCTCGGCGGCCGCACCTGGACGACCGCGCGCCGGGTGACGGTGCCGCTCGCCATGCCGGCCCTGCTCGCCGGCCTGCTGGTCGCCTTCCTGCAAGCCATGACCCTGTTCGGCTCGCCGGCGATCCTGGCGCTGCCGGCCGGCTTCCACACCATGACGACCAAGATCTGGAGCCTGTTCCAGTATCCGCCCAAGCCGGAGCTGGCCGCCGCCGCGGCGCTGCCGCTGCTGGTGCTCACCGTCGTGCTGCTGCGCGCCGAGCATGTCATCCGCGGCCGGCGCGGCTATTCGGTGGTGGGCGGCCGCCACGGCGATCCGCGGCTGGTCCGGCTCGGCTCGCTGCGCTGGGCCGCGCTCGCCTTCTGCTTCGTGGTGCTGCTCAACCCGATCTTCCTGCCGTATGGGGCGCTGCTCAACGCGGCGTTCGCGCGTGTCGCCTCGCAGTTCCTGTCGTTCGACAATTTCACCCTGCACAACATCAGCTTCGTGTTCTTCGAGCTGTCGGCGACCAAGCTCGCCTTCAAGAACACGTTCCTGCTCGGCGTCGCCGCCGCCACCATCGGCACGGTGCTGGCGCTCGTGATCGCCTACCTGACCACCCGCCAGGCGGTCGCCGGCCATCGCGCGCTCGGGTTCCTGGCAACCGCGCCGGTCGCCATCCCCGGCATCGTGCTCGGCGTCGGCCTGTTCCTGAGCTACACCCGCCCGCCGTTCGTGCTGTACGGCACCTTGTGGATCCTGCTGATCGCCTTCGTGACCATCAACCTGCCGGCGGCCTATCAGCAACTGCAGGCGGCGTTCCGCACCGTGCATCCGGAGCTCGAGGACGCGAGCCGCATCCTCGGCGCCACCCGCCTGCGCGCGCTGCGCGAGATCACGGCGCCGCTGCTGCGCACCGGCGTCATCGCCACCTGGTGCTTCATCTTCGTCGGCGTGATCCGCGAGCTGTCGGCCGCCATCATGCTGTTCACCTCGGAGACCAAGGTGGTCTCGGTGCTGATCTTCGATCTCAACGAAAGCGGCGACCTCGGCGCCATCGCGGTGCTCGGCATCATCATGCTGGCGATCACCTTCGCGATCGTCATCCTGGTCAACCGGGTGCCGGGCTTCGGCGCCATGCGGCCGCGTGCGTGACGGGCGCGACGAGCGCGACGCTTCCCGCCCGGGCCATCGCCGAGGGCCTCGCCGCGCTGCATAGGCGCGCGGATGCTGCCTTGATTGAACGATGATCTTCTTTCGAATTAACGTCCCTTTGTCGCGGGCTCCGGTACCCGCGGCGCTACTCGCATGTCTTCCGAATTATTTCCATAAACTGTTTAGCTTCCCGATGTTTCCATCGAGTCAGATAATCTTCGACAGCTTTGGAAAGCGGCTGAATATCGATTTTATTGTTTTTTAGCACCATATCACGAGCATCTCTCCCGTCATTAAAGCAACAGAAAAACTAAAATCAGCGCACAGCTCTTGCGGTTGAATCGCACCAGATTACAAAAAATAGTTGAACCGTGCTAATGATTTTAGAAAGTAGTCAAAGTACTGTTGTACTTGAAATTCGACATCAGTAGGCTCACCTTTTTCTTCGATCGCCTTTATCAACAAATCGCTTCTCACCTTAACCGCGGGCTTGCCCGGAAATATCTCGACCATCGCATCATCGTACTCGATGATTTGAATAATAGATCGATGGATTCGATCGGAATTGAAATCGCTGATTTTCTTTGCAACGAACTCACTTCGTTTCCAGTTTTCAGATGATCTGTACTGCCAGATTCCGAAACCAAATACTAAGATCGCGATTGTTGCTGACAGAGCAGAAATTATGTCAGACTTCTTCCACCCCGCCATGGCGCCTACTCCGTAGTGTCCATCGGCTTAGTTACTTCCGCCATTCGAGCGGCCGAACAACCATGCGTCTCACCCGGCGATATCTAGAGCATGGCGCTGCGCACAATTTCATTCAAGTGGGCCATCGCCAGACGGCCATCGAATACGCCATCGCAGGCATCGCGAAGATTTACGAAGCGAATCTCCGCCCATTCGGTGATAACCCGGTTTATTCGGAAATGGAAGAAACCATGCGAGAATGGGTGGTCGAAGCCCTCTTACAGGGAGCTTACCTTCGCGAGTGCCACCTTTGGGAAAAGGATTGCAAAGCCTACTTTGCAATCATGGCCGAACGAAACGACGAAACCATCGTTATAAATACGAAAGGATCGCAAGCCTTTACAGATTTGATCGAGGATACGCTCGTTAGAGTTGATGTCGCAATGCCGCTTGATATCCTCGGCACCATCGAAAGCGCGCGAAGGCGTGTCAACACTATGAAGCAAGATGCCGGTCTTGAACTCGACCACTTCATCACCGAGCATCATTACAATGAAGCGGTGAAAATCGATGCTGGTCAATAAGCTCTACGCTCGACCGCCCCGCACTGCTATCGTAGGCACCGCAGTATAGGCAACGTATGCTCTTGCTGCGAAAGGTTGGGCGGCAGGTCCGCCTATGGAGGCACCGCCATCATTATGAGCGATCCGAAAGAACTCGACGGAAAGGTCGCCATCGTCACCGGCGCCGCCCGCAACATCGGCCGCGCCATCGCGCGCGACCTGGCGGCGGCGGGCGCCGCCATCGTGGTCAACGCCCGCACCAGCGGCGCCGAGGCGGAAGCCCTGGCGGGCGAGATCGCGGCTAACGGCGGCCGCGCGCTCGCGTTCGTCGCCGACGTGACCGACGAGGCGGCGGTCGGCCGCATGGCGGCGGCCGCGGTCGAACGCTTCGGCCGCATCGATATCCTGGTCAACAACGCGGCGGCGCGCCCGGCACGGCCGTTCGCCGAGATGACGCTCGCCGAATGGCGCGACGTGCTCGCCACCATCCTCGACGGCGCGTTCATCTGCGCCCGGGCCTGCCTGCCGCAGCTGCGCGCGAGCGGCGGCGGTGCCATCGTCAACATCGGCGGCCTCACCGCGCACAAAGGCGCGCTCGGCCGCGCTCACGTGGTCACCGCCAAGGCCGGGCTCGTCGGCCTCACCCGCGCGCTCGCGCACGACCTCGCGGCCGACAAGGTGACGGTGAACTGCGTGTCGCCCGGACGCATCGCCACGGCGCGCGCGCACCCGCTGCCGCCGCCCGCGCACGACCTGCACCGCACCCTGTCGGGCGACACCGGCACGCCCGCCGACATCGCCGCGACCGTGCGCTTCCTGTGCGGCCCGGGCGCGCGCTACATCACCGGGCAGACGATCCACGTCAACGGCGGGGCGTATTTGAGCTCATAAGAGAGCCGTAGGGCGGATTAGCGAAGCGTAATCCGCCATTTTTCTGTGCCAGCCGGTCGGCATATGACGGCGCAACACGCTTTTCTATTGCGGTGCGCCCCGTAGGCGCGTTTCACCAGTGGAGGAAGGCTCCACCTCGATAGTAGCCGGTTTGATCGAGTAGCTGACAGGCAGCCTGCTTAGGAGCGGGTTGGAGCCCTGTGACAAAGGC
>Ga0193751_1000379_pt1 | contig 36162 bp, 31 predicted proteins | sample L1c2metaG_FD_143050 | JGI IMG/M metagenome (GOLD analysis project Ga0193751, IMG submission 143050) | Soil microbial communities from a riparian zone of the East river system, Colorado, United States - L1c2 | ecosystem: Environmental > Terrestrial > Soil > Riparian zone | place: USA: East River...
TCAATCCTGCGGCACCGTAGAAGGAGCCGAGCGCAGCGCTCAGCGCCAGAAACGGCGGAAATCGGTCAACAAGCAGGCGGGCCGTTGCCGCGGGTGTTATCAGCATTGCCAGGACCAGGATGTTCCCGAGCGCGGGCAGCGCAATGATAATCGTCACTGTCAACAGACCCAGCAGTAACAGGTCCAGCAGAAACGTCGGGTAGCCCGCCGCCGCGGCCATGACTGGATCGAACGCGTTCAGCACCAGCTCCTTGTAGAACAGCGCGACGAGGGCGAGGACCAGACCTGCGAGAATGACCACCGTCCAGATATCAGCTGCGGAGACGCCAAGCACGTCGCCAAACAGGAACGACGCGAGATCCTTCAGGTAGGCACGTTGGCTGCTGATCAGCGTCACGCCGAAGCGAACGCTCCCGCGAAGAGAACGCCGATCGCCGTGTCCTCGGTGATCCTGCGATTTCGAGACACAGCGCCGATGCCCAGCGACGTGAGCAGTCCGGCCACGAGCCCGCCGACCAGAAAGCTCTGGCCCAGGAGGTAGGCGATGACGACGCCCGGAAAGACCGCGTGCGAGAGCGCATCGCCGATGAACGCCAGGCCTCGGACGACGACGAAGGTGCCGAGCACCCCCGTCAGCATGCCCATGATCAGCACTTCCACGAGCGCCCGCCGCATGAACGGCGCCAGGAAAGGGTCGGTGAGCCACTGCAGAACGTCCATTCAGCCGCCGTAAACGCGGGCCAGCGCCCCCGACGCAACCACCACGTCGGTCGGACCGTAGGCGACGAGCCGGCCATCGACGCAGCAGAGGCAGTCGCAGCAGCGCACTGCACACTCGAGGTCGTGCGTCGCCATCGCGATCGTCTTGCCCTCGACCCGCAGTCCCTCGATGACATCCAGAATGACCTCTCGAGCCGGAAGATCGATCCCGTTCAGGGGTTCGTCGAGCAGCAGCACATCCGGCTCCTGCGACAGTGCCCGCGCGAACATTACCCGCTGCCGCTGTCCGCCCGAGAGCTGGGAAAACGGCTGGCTGCTGCGGTCCGCCAGGCCGAGATGAGCCAGCGCTCCCAACGCGACCTCACGATCGTGCCTGCGTGGCAATCGCAGCCAGCCAAGCTGGCGGTATCGCCCCATGAGCACGACGTCGAGCGCCGAGGCCGGGAAGCCGTGCCGCGAGTCCTCGATTTGCGGAACGTAGGCGACTCGCCGTCGTTCCGTGGCGACCGGCCGCTGGTAGATCGAGACGCATCCCTCCCGCGCGCCGACCACTCCCACAATGGCCTTCAGCAGGGTGCTCTTGCCGGCGCCGTTGGGTCCAACCACCGCGACGAAGCTTCCAGACTCCATCCCGAGACTCACGTGTTCGAGGGCAACCCGCCGGCCGTAGCTCACCGTCAGGTGATCGACAGTCACCGCCTGCGTGTCCTCACAATTGCTGTTAAGCAGGTTGATCGTCTGCCTCCACGGCGTTCCATCCATGCTTTCGCAGGTTCCGCTTCGGCGTCCGGTCAACACTGCTCCACCATCCCTGCCGCCATCCTGAGGGCATTGCTCTCCTCCATCTTCAAGTAGCTGTCTCCGTCGCTGCCCTGCGGTCCCAGCGTGTCGCCGCAGAGGTTGCTGTTCACCTTGACGCCCGCATCAGCCGCGAGCTGCTGTTCCAGTTTTGGATTGACGCTGCTTTCGGTGAAGATCGCACAGACGTGTTGCGCCCGTATCTTCCTGATCAAGTCCTCGGTGTCGCCGGGCTTCGGCTCAGCCGTGGTATTGCCGTTTGGGATCACGGACTCGACGGAGGTAATCGGGTACGCGTCGGTGAAATAGCCAAACGCATCGTGGTTTGTGACCAGCTTGCGCTGGCTTGGTGGGACGGCATCGATTAGCTGCCGGATCCGCGCGTCGAGCTCGTCCAGTTGCGCGAGGTAACGGGTGGTGTTGCCGGCATAGTATGCGGCGTTGGCCGGATCGCGGCGCTGGAGTGCATCGCGGATATTCATCACCATGACCTCTGCGTTACGTGGGTCATGCCAGATATGCGGATCATCCTCGCCCTCCTGCTGCCGCAGCCTCACCCCGCGGGATGTGTCGACGATCGGCGTTGTCTCGGGCAGGTTGTCCAGCACCTTGGCGAAGTGCCGTTCGAGTCCGACTCCGTTCTTGAAGACAATCGCTGCCGAGTTCAGCCGTTGCACGTCCTCCGGTTTCGGCTCGAACTCGTGTGGGTCCTGGTTCGCCGCCAGCAGCGAAACAACGGTCAGTCGATCACCGCCGACGCTACTCACGAAATCCGCGATCTGCGTCGTGGTCGCCGCAGCAGTCAGCGCTCCGCTGAGAGCGGCGGGCTTCACGTCGCCGAGCGGAGTCGTGCGGCCCGTCGACCCAGTTGCACTTGCGGTGCAGCCTGAGCCCGCGACGAGCAACCAGACAACGGCTGGATAACTGAGACTTCGTATAATATCTTGGCGCCCCAACAGTTTCTCCGAATGGCGTTAATGGCGAGCCACTTGGCGGAGCGCGCCCGGAGGGATTTCGGTCACGCTCCGCCAAGCGGCTTCAACTGGATGGGATCCCCGCGGGCCTGACCAGGCAGACGAAGTACGACTCCGTGACCAGGTTCGAGAGATTCCCGGGTGGCGGGCTGCTCAGCACACCGGCCTCGACCACCGCGCCGGTAACAGAGAACTCGGTTGGCGCCTGCGGGTCGGCGAACAGCCCGGCCTGGTATTGCTTGGTTGCGTTGGTGAACCTCCAGATGCTCACGACGCTGTCGGGTGGGGCGATCAGACCGAGAATCACGGACATTGGCGTGCCCTGCGAACTCGTGATGACGACCTGATTGCAGCCTTTCGTCATCTTCAACGGGCTCGCCGCCGTCCCGCCCGCGACGATGATCGGCGATGCGCTCCCGATCGTCACCGTCGTCCCTGCCGATGGAGCGAGCGCGAAGTTTGTTATGGCGCTGGCCGCCACCGCGGCGGTCGCGGTCGACAGCGCGGTTGACGTTCCCGTGAATCCGACAGGGTTCGCACTACCGCAGCCGGTCACAGAAGGCAGACCGACGCCGGTGGTGGCGGGGTTGAAGTATGACGGCAGATACGGCGCCGTCACACAGGCTGTGGAGGGAGGCAGATAGAACTGCAGGTTGGCCGAGACCGTCACTACCTCAGGCGCGGCACCCGGCACCGCGACTACGAGCGCCGTCGCCTGGCCGTTGAGTAGCGTGTCGACCTGCGAGGGAATGATGTTCGTGGGCAACTGGCACGGCAGTTGCGGTGACAATTGTGGCGCAATGTTCGGCGTGGTCGTCTGATTGATGCTCCCCGTGACCCCGTAGCCACAGCCGAGCACGACCGTATTCGTCGTGTCGGAGGTCGTGAAGGTGATAGTCACGCCGTTGAGACCGCTCATCGCGATCCCGTTCTGGTCTGCCACCGAGGCGGTGCAGATCGAGGCGGGCCCGCCGGGACTGATGATCTGCGGGTTGCAACTGATCGCCACGACGGGCTGAGACGATGGAGACATTGTCAGCAGCGTCGAGCCGACAGCGGACAGTCCACCTACTGACGAGGTATAGACAACGTTTACCGGCGCATCACCAGGGCGGCCGTTGCCAAAGGCCAGGACGGCGGCGCCTGTGCAGGTGAAGATCAACGGCGCCGTGACGTGATATGGCGGAATGGGGCTGCTGCCGCCGAACGGCGACAGGTTCGAGCCGAGTCCGCAGCCGATCCCCTCCACGCTACGCCCATTATCAAAGATCAAGTTGCGGGGCGCGCTGAATGTGAACCCGCCGGGCAGACCGGCGCCGCAGGGAGCGTTCTGACCGGTTCCGAGCACTGGCACATTGGTGACGGCTCTGGAGCCCGAGGGCCCCCCTCGCCGCGCAAAGCCAATGCTCGACAGCGGAAACCCCGTGCCAGGCACGAGTTGGGCGTTAATCTGGCCGCAGGCAAACGTCGCCGTAATGACGGACGCCAGCGTCCCATTCGACGGGATCAGCTGCGGCGACGCCGTGACCAATAGCAGGCCCATGTTTGGGCCCTGGAAGGCGATGTCATCCTGTGAGAGGAGCACACCGCCGCCCGCTCCGCCGCCGTTCCCCGGCGTCGCAATGAAAGAGACGTTCACGCCGGCGTTGGACGAGTTGAGATTTGCGTTTCTCGGACACAGGGGCGGATTGGCGAGGCAGGCCGCGAGCGGACTCGCGATCGAGAACGTGACCGACGAGCACGAAACGCTCGGCGTAAGGCCCCCCGGCGCTGTCGCGCCGCAATACAGGTTCACCGAGGTGCCACGGTTGTTGAGCACGCAGCCGGCCGCGACGCAACTGAGATAGGCTGAGGTTGCCGGGTCTATGAGCTGCACGATCACCGTCCCATCCGACACGGGACCGTCAGCGTTGCCCGAGAGCGTCATCACACAGGTCGCCACTTGGAACAGATCCTGCCCGTTCGTGCACGAGTTGGACTCGGACAGCGGCGGGTTCGGGCCGGGCGGGAAGACAACACCCGCGCGTGCGGACTTCGTTTGTGCCACCAGGATCGCGAGGGTCGCCAGAAGCGCCGGTGCGCATATCCCGAATCGTCTTCCCATGCTCCGAGCCAATACCTCCTGCACCTGAATCGTTAGCTTTGCGGTCCGCCGGCGAGGGCCTGGGCCAGCTTGTTGAGCTGGTCCACCATCCACTGCTGGTAGCTGCTTTCACCGGGCGGCAGCGTCTCGGTGACGGGCACCACCGGCACTCCTGCTGACTTCGCCAGGTTCTGGAGATCTTGCGTAACCGACGAGACGGTCTGACTGTTGTAGATGAGCGCCGCCACCTGCTTGTTTTTGATCTGCGCCTGAATGCCGGCTACCGCCTGCGGCGATGGGTCCGTGCCCTCCTCAATGGAGTGCTGAAAGTCGCCGTTATCCGCGCTGATGCCGATCGCCGTCAGCATGTAGCCGGCGACGGGCTCCGTCTGGGCGACGCGGCTGCCGCCGTATTGCGCCTTGATTGTCGCCATCGTGTCGCGCAGCAGTTGCAAGGAACCCTTGAACTTCGCGTTGGCGCTGTCGTAGTCGGAGGAGTTGCTGTTGTCGATCTGCTTCAGGTTGCTGGTGATGGTATCGGCGAGCTGGCTCATCCAGTCGACGTTGTACCAAAGGTGCGGGTTGTCACCCTCGCTCTTCCCCAGGAGGCTGCCGACGTTGACGACGACCCGGGAACCGGATGGCGAGGCGCTCATAAGCTTGTCCATGAAAGCGTCGTATCCGACCCCGTTCTCGATCAGGAGTTGCGCCGCCGCTATGGCCTTCGCGTCCGCGGCGCTGGACTCATACTCGTGCGGGTCGGCGCTGGGGTCACTCAGGATACTGGTTACGCTCACGTGACCCGCGCCCAACTGCGTAACTAGGTCGCCGTAGAAGTTTTCGCCGGCCACGACGTTCACCCCGCCCGACTGCTGCGAGACATGTGAGCGATCATCCGGGGAGGCGTGCACTCCTGATGCGGTCAACGCTGCGCCGATGGCGCACACCGCCACCACCGTCTTAGGGAACGCCCTTCCCCAACCTCTGAAACGCATCTCTCTTCTCCCTCCCTGGCAGTCCACTGGTGGGCTGCCCACTACTAATTGAGACCTACTAGCGAACCAGACCGAACACGTTTGGCGCCGAGGCTTGTGCTGTTTGAAAGGTTCCGCTACTGATACATGGTGTCTAAGTTCGATTCTCTGCATGCCTTATATAGATACTAAGTCTCATAACGAGAGGTTAGCGTAGCCGCAGCCAACCTCGGCGTCAAGTGGCCGAGAGACCTCATTCCGGAATGATGGGATCAGCACGCCCGCCCCTCGATATAGTGGTAACGAAGACAAGAGGACTCCGAACATATGGCCGCATCCCACGCCCCGGCGAAGGACGGGCAAGCCGCAGGCGCGTGCGGCCCTCGTTCGTCGAAAAGACGATCGCCGGCATCGCGGGGAACATCGAGCAGGCGGTGTTTACGGAGGAGCACGCCCGCAGGGACGGCCTTTTGCAGCGCCGTGACCCGCGCGTCAAGATCCTCGCCTTTCTGGCGATGATCCTCGCGGTGAGCCTCGCGCTCAACCCAATCGCGGTCGGCGCGCTCTACGCCTGTGTCCTGGCCGCTGCCGCCGCCTCCAGGCTTCCGCCCGGCTTCTACATCAAGCGGGTCTGGCTCGGCATCCCGCTGTTTGCCGGGATCGTCATCGTGCCCTCAATATTCCTGACGCAGGGTCATCCGATTGTCCGGGTGCCACTCGTCCTGATGACCCTGTCCATCACGCGCGAGGGGCTCGCCGGCGCCGGTCAGTTCGTGCTGCGCGTCGGCACCTCGGTGTCACTGGCCGTGCTGCTCGTGCTGACGACGAAGTGGGCCGACCTGCTCAAGGCGCTTCGCATCCTGCGCGTGCCGGCCGTCTTCGTCCTGATCCTGAGCATGACGTACCGCTACACCTTTCTCTTTCTTCACACCGCCACCAGCATGTTTCTCGCCCGGAAATCGCGATCCGTCGCGATCACGTCCGGTGCCGAGCAGCGCCGCTGGATAGTCGCCGGCATGGGCACGCTGCTGAGTAAGTCGTTCCGGATGAGTAACGAGGTCTATCTGGCGATGCTGTCGCGCGGATTCCACGGCGAGATGTACGCCTACGATGATTACCACATGCGAGCCACCGACTGGCTGCTGCTCGCGATGGCCATCACCACCGCTGTCGCCGTGACCTTTGTCGATCGCTGGTTGCTGCGATGACCAACTGTGCCCCCGGCGGCGAGCGGGTGCCGGTCTTCGAGCTCGAGGGCATCGCTTACGACTACCCAGGCCGCCATCCAGCCCTCAACGACGTAACCCTTCGTATCGACCGCGGCGAACGCATCGTCCTGCTCGGCGCGAATGGCTGCGGCAAGTCCACGCTGCTCAAGCTGCTGGACGGGCTCTACCCCCCGTCCCGAGGCCGAATGCGCGTCCTGGGCGACGATATCCGAATTCTCGACAATAATGTCGACGAGGGGCATCGCTTCCACCGGCAGGTCGCTCTCGTCTTTCAGGACCCGGACGTCCAGCTCTTCTCGGCCACTGTCGGCGACGACGTCGCCTTCGGCCCGCTGCAGCTTGGGCTGCCCAAAGTCGAGGTTCGCCGGCGCGTCGAGGCGGCGCTACAGCAAATGGGCATTCTCCACCTGCGCGACCGTGCGCCCTTCGAGCTCTCCGGCGGTGAGAAGAAGCGTGCGGCGATCGCGTCCGTCCTGTCGATGGAGCCCGAGGTGATCCTGCTCGACGAACCAACGGCCAGTCTCGATCCGAGGACGAAGTGGGTTCTCGTGAACCTGATCGAGGAGTTGGGCCGGTCCGGCACGACACTTGTCAGCGCAACCCATGAGCTGGAGATCGTCCCGATCATCGCCGATCGCGTCGTTGTCTTGGGCGAAGAGCACAGCATCCTCGCGGATGGTTCACCGAGTGAAATCCTCGACGATCACGATCTGCTCATCCGCGCCAACCTGATCCACGAGCACCTTCATATGCACGGCGGCGTCCGCCACAGCCACCCACATGGCACTGAGGAGCACCACGAGGACGTCCCCGTCCCCGCTCCATCTGATTAGGCGCGCCGGCGCGCCGGCGCGCCGGCACGCCGAGCGCCAGCAGGAACATCACGCTCAGCCCTCGGGCCCGCGGCGAGAAGAACTCGATTACGTCGTCGTCGAAGAAGGTCAACCCTGTCGCTCCCAGTTCGAGCGCATAGGCAGCCAGGTACATCTTCCCAGCCGTGATTGCGGCGTCGAGCTGCGCCGCGCGATAGCCACGATTCCCGAGCGAGCCCACCACCGTGTCGAGATCCGCCAGGAAGTACACGTCAACGGCCGCATCGGCGCCAAGCGCCTGCCCGAGGTCGAGATAGCCGGCTTCCTCGATGAAACTCCCGGACCTGAGCAGTTCCAGCTCCCTGCGGCCACGATCGTAGCGGTAGGCGCCCGGGGCCACCCCATCGACGCGGTTGACGATCAGATACGGCTCGGCGAGCGAATCCGACGGCCGATCGAGGTAGTCGCCAGGAATCCCGTGCGTCGCTGTCTCGAGCACGGTCGTCAGCGCCTCGGCGCTTATCGGCGTCGCCGAGAAACGCCGCGACGAGCCCCGACGGCGAATGACCGTCTCGATCGACCCGTCCTCCGGCTCCATCACCCCGGCCATCACCGCAGGTGCCGGCTTGCCCTCCGGCGCGGCGCCCGGTCGAGCGCCTCGCCAGTCCGACACTTCCTCTGAGCTCTCCAACGACGACGCCTGGTGCATCCGGCGGATCAGCGGATAGTCGATCTCATGATATGACAGCGGGACAGTCTCGAGCCCGAGCGGCTCGAACGCCGAAACGCTCGAAGGTCGCTGCCCGGGGTCGTAGCCGACGGGCACGAGCGCGACGGCCGCCTCATGGTTCGTGTCAACGTCGATCAGGCGGTTGACGCTGGTATCGACGAATCCGGTCACGACGCGCACGGGCAGGCCCTCCGACGCCGCGACGGCGAGCGTATTGGCGAGGATTGTTCCGCTGTCCCAAAAGGCATGGCGGTACGCCCGTGACTGGTACTTCCATGCGTTCCGCCAGAACGTCGTCGTATATACGATCACCGCCGCAGCATCGGCCACGGCCTGCTCGCCGGCGGTCGCCTCGATCAGCGCCGCGCGATAATCGCCGGCACGAAGCCGTCGGAGTGAGGCGTCATGTACGCCGACTTGATACACGCCCGCCTCGAGCCCGGGCAGGTCGCCACAGACGATGTACAGCTCGATGTGATAGAGGGCGCCGGTGCACGCCGCAGCCCGAAACTCCATCGCCCCGCCATTGAAGCGGAGCGTCCGTGTGATGCCGGCCGAGTAGTGCAGCAGCTTGGCCAGCACCCGCGCGTCGGCAACGCGCGCCCGGTCGCGCGGCGCCTCGATCGCCGCGATCGCCGCGATCGCGTCGAGCGCCGGCATTCGTGAGCTCAGCCAGCCGGTTGGGAGGGGCATGGCCGGCACGCCGGCGTACAGCTTGTAGGGCCGCGGTTGGTTCGCCCAGTCCAATACGTGGCGGTCGGCCCGTACGCTCTGGAGCGAGTGGTTCGTCGCCGCGTGATACTCGCGCGCCGCCGCCGTGTCCTCGTTGCCCGTGGCGCTCAGATCTCCTTCACAGCCTCCAGCACTTGGTCGACGTGCCCATCGACCGTGACGCTCTCGAAGACCTTTCGAACGGTGCCGGTGCCATCCAGCACGTAGGTCGTGCGCATCGCAGTGCCCGTATCTCTCAGGATTCCCAGCTCCGACGTGAGCTTCTTGTCCTCATCGGACAGAATCGGGAAGTCGGCGGCACACGTGATCGCGTGTTTCTTTTGTGCCTCTACTTTGTCAACGCTGACGCCAACAACCTTGGTATTGAGCGCGTCGAACTCGGCGCGTCGAGCTCCAAACTCGGTTGTCTCGCGCGTTCAGCCAGATGTGCCGGCCCTCGGGTAGAAGAAGACCACCATCTTGCCGCCGCCGCGGTAGCCTCCGAGGTCCACCGTCTCGCCATCCTGGTTCTGGGCTGTGAAACTGGGGAATGCCTGGCCCGCTTCAACTGTCATATCTGACACCTCCATTTGTTTCCACGTAATGTTCCATGCCCGCTCGTCCTGAGCCTGTCGAAGGATGAGCGAGGCTGGGCCTCATGGTTCGACAGGCTCGTATGAAAATACCGGACGCTGTAGGGTCATGATGCCTCGGGAAGCGGTTCCAAGTGAACGCTGAAGCCGATCCGCTGGAGCTGGCGCACCGCCCGGCGCTTGACGGCGTCAGACTGGCGCTTCTCAAAGTACGCGTCCCCGAGATCCTGGTATACCGTCCGGTCGCGCAGCAGGTGGTAGATGATGACGAGCAGGGCGTGCCCGACAGCGACGATTGCCCGCTTGCGGCCACGCCGGGCCGCAAGACGGTGGAAGAGTGCTGGGAGGTAGCCGGACTTTCCTCGGGCTGCGGCCCAGGCCGCCTCCCCCAGGGCACCGCGGAGCCAGGGACTGCCCTTCCGCGTTCGAGCCGGCTTGCGTTTGCCGCCGCTCTCGCGGTTGCCGGGGCACATACCGCCCCAGGCGGTCAGCTTCTGCGCCGTGGCGAAGTGGCTCATGTCCGTGCCGATCTCGGCGAGAATGTTCTCAGAGCTCCGCCGTCCAAGCCCTGGGACCGTTTGCAGCCGGGCCAGCTCCTCCGGGAAAGGGGCGAGCCGTTGGACCTCCGCGTCGCAGCGGGCGATCTGCTCGTCCAGGGTGCGGATACCCTGCAACTGCTCTTGGATGACGAAGCGGAGCGTCGCGCTCACCCGGCCCACAAGGGCGGCTTCCAGGTCTGCTCGCTTGGCCTTCACCCGCCAGTCGGCCAGCGCCGCCAACGCCGCTGGGTCGTCCTCCCCGTGCACCAGGGCGTCGAGGATGCGCTGGCCCGAAACGCCAAGGATGTCGGTCAGCACGGCGGCCAGCTTGATGTTGGCGCCTTCGAGGGTTTTCTGGAGCCGGTTGACCTCCCGCGCCCGTTCCTGGATCTTGGCGGTCCGATAGCGAGTCAGCTCGCGGAGCTCGCGCTGCTCCCGGCTGGGAATGAGACTGGGGACCACCAATCCGTGACGAAGCAGCGTCGCCAGCCACTCGGCATCCTTGACATCAGTCTTGCGCCCAGCGATGGCGTGCACCCGATCCGGATTCGCCACAACCAGGGTGAAGCGGTCTTCCAGGATGTTGTAGACGGGCTTCCAGTAGGCGCCCGTCGCCTCCAGAACGACGTGGGTCACGCCCTGGGCAGCGAGCCAGTCGGCCAAAGCACGCAGGGCCCCGGTCCAGGTCCGGAAGGTGCGGGTCTCCTTGCCCGCGGCGGTGAGGGCGCAGGCCACGACCGTCCGTTTATGGACGTCGAGCCCAGCACAGGCAGGATGCACGACCTGCAGATCCATAGGGTAACCTCCCAACACGGTGTGCCGCGTCGGGCTGGAACCGCGTCCCGTCAAGAGTCTCGTACACGTGCTCTCTGGCGTTACCGCCCGCAACAGTCCTTGGTGCCTGCCGCGGTCCCCGGCCATGCTCACCAACGGGCTCAGTCGCACCAGACATGTCCCGGCCTGCTGCCCGTCGCGGCCGGTTACGATCCTATCGAATCGACGCACCATTTTCATGGTCCTTGGCGAGCGTCAGCGCTCATGGGTTGCTCACCATGAGCGGGATCTTGAACCGCTCGTCCTGAGCTCGTCGAAGGACGGGACTTCTCACATCCCAGGTGGATAGACTCTGGTTCGCATTGGGCTCTCTGGCCGCCCTGGTTGGTGTGGGGCTCGGCGCCTTTGGCGCCCACGCCGTTCGCGGTCGCCTATCCCCTGACGCACTCGCCACGTTCGAGACCGGCGTGCGCTACCAGATGTACCACGCGCTCGCGTTGCTTGCGGTGGCCTACGCGGTCCAGCGCTGGGGTGGGGCGCTGCCCTCGTGGGCGGGAGGACTGTTCGTCGCCGGCATCGTCCTCTTCTCGGGCAGCCTCTACGCTTTGTCGCTCTCAGGTACGCGTGTGCTCGGCGCTGTCACGCCTTTCGGCGGTCTCGCCTTCCTGGCCGGCTGGGCCTGTCTCGGCTTGGCGGCTCTCCGCGCGCGCTGAGTTCGCCCCGCTCGCAACGTTCCCTGACGAACAGGCTCCCGAACTGCATAAGGTCAGTAGGCTATCCTCCACAGTGAGGGAGGTCAGGGATGAGCAAAAGTCGGGCGGACCGCTCGCAGACCGCCGTAGCGGACGCGCCGCGCCGCTGGCGGGTTACGGCCGATCAATACCAGCGGATGGGTGAAGCGGATATCTTCCATGCGGAGGACCGCGTCGAGCTCCTCGACGGGGAGTTGTGGCAAATGGCGGCGCTTGGCAGCTGGCATAACGGTGGAGTGGATTCGCTTACCATGACGTTCGCTGCCGGGCTGGTCGGGCGCGCGATTGTACGAGTACAGGGCTCGTTTCGGTTATCGCCCTACTCTGAGCCGGAGCCGGACCTCTTGCTCCTACGCTTTCGCACGGACTTCTTCCGTTCCGCCCTCCCGGGTCCGCAGGACGTCCTTCTCCTGGTAGAGGTGTCCGATACCTCATTCTCCCATGATCACGACCGTAAGCTCCCGCTGTATGCCCAAGGCGGCATACCTGAAGTTTGGATCGTGAATCGTGGCGCGGATCGGGTAGAAGTCTATCGCGACCCCGGCAATGGGCGCTATCAGTCCGTCAGTATGAGCGAGCGCGGGACCAGCATCGCGCCGCTGGCCTTCCCCGAGCTGACCATAGCCGTCGAGAAGATTCTGGGTTAGCGCCGAAGGCTCGGCACTTATTTACACCGCCGCGGCGGTGCGGCTGGCGGCGCCGGCGGCAGCGCCGGCGATGCGGCCGAAGACGGCGCCGGCCATGAGGCCCGACCCGCCGGCGTAGTTGTAGTAGAACAGACCTCCCACCAACTCGCCGGCCGCGTACAGTCCTGGCATGGGGCGATCCTCAGTGTCCAGCACTTGGCCGGTGGCCGGGAGTATGCGCAGTCCGCCGAAGGTGAACGTGACTCCGCAGGTGACCGCATAGCCGACATAGGGAGGGCTGTCGAGCGGAAGCGCCCAATTCGATTTCGGCGGCTCAATGCCCTCGGTATGCTTGGCGTCCAGAACCGCGGGGTTGAACTCGCCCGGCTGCACCGCGTCGTTGTATTCGGAGACCGTCCGCTCGAGCCCGCCGGCGTCAATCCCGAGTTGTTCCGCGAGCCCGCGTAGCGTCTGCGACTCGGCCTTGGTCACCTGCGCGATGTGGTACTCGTCGCGCAACAGATGGATGACCTTCTGGTCGAACAGCTGAAATCCCGCGCGCTCGGGCTGCCGCAGCAGCTCACGACCGTATTTGGCGTAGGTGTAATTGCGGAAGTCCGCGCCCTCATCCACGAACCGATCGCCGTTGACGTTCACGATCAAGCCGAATGGATACGAGTGCTTCTGGAACAGATCGGCGATCGTGCGATCTCCGAACGGCGGTGCGTTGAGGTCCCAGGCAACGGCGTGCGCCCCGCTCCAATGCCCAAACGGCTGCGCTCCCGCTTCAAGCGCCATCCGGATGCCGTCGCCGGTGTTGTAGCGTGTCCCGCGTACCTTGGCGAGCTCCCAGCCCTGCCCAAGGTAGCGCGTACGCATCTCTGGATTTGCCTCGAACCCGCCGCACGCCAGGACGATGGCTCCCGCCGTCAGGTCTTGGCGTTCACCGTCGATCTGCGCGGTGAGCCCCTCCACAACCCCGCGGCGGTTCATCAGCAGACCTACCGCTTTCGCGTCATACCGGATCTCGATCCCCATCGCCTCGCACAGCTCGAACTCGCGGTCGATCAGACCCTTGCCGGCGCCGATCGCCTCGACGATCATTCCGCCCCAGAACCGCGTAATCTCGCCCACCTTGAATGCCTGGCGGCCAAACATCAGTACCCAGCGCATCCCCCGCTCGCGCAGCCAGTCCATCGTTGGAAACGACCGCGATACCAACGTGTCCGCCAGCCCCGGGTCGGACAGCCCCTCCGTCACGCGCATCAGATCCTCATAGAACTTTGCCTGGTCATAGCGGCCGACATCGATGTTCCTGACTTCGTCGTCCGATAGGTCGGGAATCAGCCGGCGGATATCGTCGAGGCCGTTGTAGGCGAAGCGGAAGCCGCCGGCAGTGAAGTATGAGTTTCCGCCGCGGAAATGCTCGGGCGCCTTCTCGAGCACCGTCACCCGCGCGCCGGTCTCGCGCGCGGCCATCGCTGCACACAGCGCCGCATTGCCGGATCCGACGACGATCACGTCCCTCGCTGATGCTTCCATCTCGAAACCCTTCAGTAACTCGCCTGCTCGAAACCCTTCAGTAACTCACCTGAACGGTGTTGTTCTCAAACCCAAAGCGCGGCACCGCTGCCCGCGGACTGCCTGCCTTGACCCGCTCGTACGCAGCCGAGCAAAGCAACGGAAATACGATCGTCGCGTCCGCGCGTACGGTCGCGTGCTCTGGGTGGTTGTACTTGCGCCAGGATTCCGCCTCCTCGAAGGTCGAGCCCGACAACCCTCCCCAATAGGGCACGTCGGTCGTCACGCCAATGGCGTACTTGTGACCTGGGTACGGACGCCCCATGCAGTCGAGGCACGGAGCGGTCTGCTGAATAAAGTTTCGCGGCGTGCCGCCGCCGATCGTGATGATGCCGATTTCAGCGCCCGCGAGGTGCGCTTGCCACACGACCTCGCTGCTTTCGCCCACGTCGCCGATCGTGTCGAGCATGATCTGCTGTCCCCGCTGAAGCCGGCCGTACAGCATGTCGATCCCGAGCTCGGAATCGGCTACCGCCGGGATGTACAGCGGCAGCCCGAGTTTGGCGGCCGTCGTCACCATGCCGCTGTCAAAGCCCTGCTCGCTCAACCGCCGTCCGAGGAAATGCACGAGCTCGCGCGAGTTGTACGGCCGGGTTGCATCCATCTCGTCGAACAGGTCGAGCAGAAGATGCTCCGCCTGGACGAAGCCCTCCTCCGGCATGATCGTGTCGTAGACGCGGTTCAGCTTCAGCGCCCCGAGTGCAGAATCGTCCGCTGTGGCCGCGTCGATCGCGTAGTGGGGCTGTCCCATCGTCTCGACGATGTCGTGAATGACGTTGGCCCCCGTGGATACGATTCCATCTATTAGGCGCTGCTCCAGCAGGTCGACTATCAAGCCCCGCATTCCGGCCGGGATCATCGCACCCGCCAGCGCCAGGAAGATAACCGTTTTCGTCTCGAGCATCCGATCGAACACGTGCAGGGCCCGGCCGAGCTCTCGCCCCTGGTATGAGCTCCCCGCTAACATCTCGACATACGATCGCACGCCGCCGGCTTGTTCCAGATGCACCTGTCTCACCGGTACCTGCTCGTACGATGACCGGCTCTCCGGCCCCTGATGTGGCGGGTGGCGCTGCATACGATCTCCAAGCGAACGCGGCAGATGCTTCGGGTCGACGCTGAGGCTTCGCGCCCAACCTATGCTAGCCGCGAGTTCATCGACAGCCAACTGCAGCACCCCACCGCCGAGCGCACAGGATCCCTTCCCTCTAAAAAATATCTAAAAATATCTACGCTTTAACAGTTCACAATGCTGTAACATAAACGCGCTCTGTTGTAATCTTGAGCCAACAACCTCTACCCAGGCGGAGTGGGCTCGCTGGTGCGGAGCGTCTCGGTGCAATAGACGCGACAGTGTCATCGCGGTGACACGTGCTCCGTCACTGTCGCAACAGCCCGCGATGTCTGGCACCCCTAGTCTGGCAGCAGTCGTTGGTAGCCGGATGGTCGCCGCGAACCCGAATCAGCCCGATAGGTCACACGATGAAGCGCACCCTCCTCGCACTCTCCCTGGCCGCAGCGCTGGTGATCCCGCTCACCAGCGGACGTCCGTCCATCGCGCATGCGGGCGACCTGTCGCACTCTTGCGGCATGACCGATGTCGACGTGACGGTGAACCGCGTGGGCGACCAGGTCAATCCCCACTACGACTACTACTGGGGCTGTAGCGATGACGCGGTCCCGTACCACGATGAACACTACATCGGCGACTGGGACAGTTCGCGGCAAGAGGCGCACGTTGTCGACACCATCCAGCACGCGCTCCTCCTCGGCGACTCGACCTGGGCGTGCGTCTCCAATCCGTGGGATGTCGATCTTGGGCCGTATCCATCCTGCCGGCTCACCGCCGGAGTGACGGCAAGCGGGCAGATAAACTTTCCACTCGGGCCGATCGTCCGCTCCGAACGGCACGTCCTCCATGCCCAGCTCCAGAACGCGATCGACCAGGCTGCCCTGCTAGCAGCGCAGGAGGCGGCGACTCGGGCCGCCTTCCTGGCAACCGAGGTCACACCTACAACAACCACCAACAACAGCGCGATCTACTCCGCTTTGGGCACGACTCTAACCTCTGCCCCGGCACCGACGCAGCCGGACCTCAAGGTGCCGACCGTGGGTGGTGACATGCAACTCGCCCAGGGCCACACCTCCGTCTACTCCATCGGCGTCTCCAACGTGGGGACCCGACCACAGACGCAGGTCCAGGTGTCCATCCAGGTGAACGGCTCCCTGCAATACGCCGGCATGGACAAGACCCCCGCCGGCTGGGACTGCAGTGGCTCCGCCCCGATCCTCTGCACCGGCCCGTTGGGCGGCTACGGCGACCCCGTCCAAAACTTGGCGGTCAACTTCCAGCTACGGGTCCTCGCGGCGACGGCGGGCGGCGGCACCATCACCGTCAAGGTTGATCCGAACGGACTCATTCAGGAGAGCAACGAGAACAACAACAGTAATTACATTATTGTCACGGTCAAGTAACCGCAGGGACTGGAGTCGCAGATGGGCCTTCCGGCCCTCGCCGAACAATGAGGCAGAAGAGGAGCTACCCGCCATCAACACACTGAAGCATTTCGCCCTGGCCGCCCTGGTCCTTGCCGGTCTGCTCCTGCCCTCGGTCGTGACACGCCCACAGCCCGCATCGGCCGGTTATTGCCCCATTGTTGAAGATCTCATTACCCTTGGTGGCTGCACACCATTGATGAACATTATCGCTAACCCCCCATATATCCCACCTGTGACCTCCTGCAGCTTCTACGACCCTCCCCAATCGAGCGCTACGGCCGATGGCAACCAGAGCAGCTACGCGTACGAGCTGAGCTGCGGTCAGGTCCCCGGTCTCGTAAACGTCAGCGGCGGATACAACTTTGACACGAACGAAGCCGACGAGGAGCTCAGGTACGGCACGACTGATATCCGTGCGGTCTGGACCTGCCCGCACGACCCCTGGATTGCCCCCAGTGCGGTGGTATGCGCCCGCAAATCTCCCGCCCTGGCCGTTGGTATCCCCGCGTTTGATCTCAACGAGCAGACCTCGCCCTTCGGCACCGAGTACCTCAACGACGACTTACGCCAAGCGCTCTTATTCGCCCAGCTCAAGTATGCGATCGACCAGGCGGCCATCATGGCGGCACAGCAGGCAGCGAAGGAGGCGGCGGCGAAGGCCGCCTTCCTGGCGACTGAGGTCACACCCATCGCCCCCAGCGGCGCCATCCTGTCGGTGCAGCATGAGGCGAATCAGGCCGCCTTCCTGGCGACCGAGGTCACACCGATCACTACCACCGGGAGCTGCGCGGCCTGCACCGCAGTAGTCGCGACGCCGGCCATCTACCACGCTCCGTCGATCGTCGCGGGCTGGCCGCAGCTCTCGCTGTATACCCAGGGCGAGGCGGTGACGTCGCTGCAATACCTGCTGATGCAGAGCGGCGCGACTGTTTCCGTGGACGGGAAGTTCGGCTCCTCGACCGACGCCGCGGTACGCGCCTTCCAGAAAGCGCAGGTGCCGCCGCTCACCGCCGATGGAACCGGAATCGTCGGGCAGCAGACCTGGCTGGCGCTGATCGTGACCGTGCAGCAGGGCAGCCAGGGCGCGGCCGTGAAGGCGGTCCAGAGCCAGCTGAACGTGCAGAGCCGGTTAAACGCGCGTGGGGGCCAGGCGGTCGTGGTCGATGGGAGCTTCGGCGGCCAGACCGACGCCGCGGTTCAGACGTTTCAGCAGGCTCACGGCCTCACCGTCGACGGCCAGGTCGGTCCCAAGACGTGGCAGCCGCTCCTCGTCGGGAGCTGATCGCACGAGCAACGGATCGCCGAGCACGGGAAAACAGTCACCCATTTCGGAAGAGGTAGCAACATCAAGACAGTGAAGCATCTCGCCCTCGCCGCCCTCGTCATCGCAGGCCTGCTCCTGTCTGCGGCCATAAGACGCCCACAGCCCGCATCGGCTGGTCTAGGTCCAAGTGATTCGTGCACCGCGCTCAGTGGCGTCGATGCGAGCGGAAGTACGCCCGATCTGCACAAGTACAGCTACGACCTGCTCGGCTGCCCCTTCGGCTCCCACGTGCAGGGCGAGTACAACGTCGGGCAGCATACGGCGCACGAGGTGCTCTCCTCATCTGACCCGGACGACTACCCCTACATGGACATCGATGACTGGATCTGCCCCAGCGGTGACCCCTGGAGCTGGAGCGCCGATACCCCCCCGGCGCCATGTAAAATCATTAATGGTAGCCAACTCTCATTCCCCGCGGCGCCCCGCGGCACCGTTTTTTTGGGTGTCTTTGAGCACAACGCCCTCGCCTACGCGCTCAACGTCGTCCTTACGAAGCAGGCCGCCTTCTTGGCGACTGAGGTCACACCGGTCACCCCCAGCGGCGCCATCCTGGCAGCGCAGCAGGCGGGGCAGGAGGCGGCGCAGCAGGCCGCCTTCCTGACGACTCAGGTCACACCTGTCACCGCCGCCGGGAGCGCTGCCGCCTCGGTCTTGGGCAGCACTTTAACCCCGGCACTCGCGCCGGCGCCGGCCACCTATCACGCCCCGTCGATCGTTGCCGGATGGCCGCAGCTCTCGCTGTATACCCAGGGCGAGGCGGTGACGTCGCTGCAATACCTGATGCAGAAGAGCGCTCCGACCCTGACCGTGGACGGGACGTTCGGGACCACAACCGACGCCGCGGTACGCGCCTTCCAGAAGTCGCAGGTGCCGCCGCTCACCGCCGACGGCCAGGTCGGGCAGCAGACGTGGCTGGCGCTGATCGTGACCGTGCAGCAGGGCAGCCAGGGCGCGGCCGTGAAGGCGGTCCAGAGCCAGCTGAACGTGCAGAGCCGGTTAAACGCGCGTGGGGGCCAGGCGGTCGTGGTCGACGGGAGCTTCGGGGCGCAGACTGACGCCGCAGTCAAGGCGTATCAGCAGAGCCATCAGCAGAGCGATGGCCTTGTCGTCGATGGCCAGGTGGGGCCGCAGACCTGGCCCGTCCTCCTCTCAGGGAAGTAGAGCGCGCCAGTCGCGTGGAGGGTACCGCGTCAGCCCGCTAGGGCTGGGCCCTCCAGCCTGACAGCAGTCGTTGGTGGCCGAATTGGTCGCCGCGAGCCCCCATCAGCACGATAGGTCGCATGATGAAGCGCACACTCCAGCGTCTCCTCCTGGTGGCCAGCCTCTTGCTTCCCGCCATTGCCGCTCATTCCTTCGGCGCCTTCGCCGATGACGGCCCGGAAAACACCGAGCGGATCCAACAACCGATTATCGCCGGTACCACGGTCGATACAATCGAACAACAACGCCTCGGTCTGGTCGACATCAACAACGCGTGCTCCGGCGTCTTGATCGCAAACGACTGGGTGATGACCGCTGGACACTGTGTCAACAGCCGAAGTGCAACCTCGGCGGCAGTGACACTGGTCGGCGTTGCGCAAACCAGCGACGCCATCTACCAGTTCGGGGGCGGCCTCGACGCGCAGGGAAATCTCTTGGATTTGACCTACGGTCCCGACCTCGCCCTGGTACATCTCTCGAAGCCCTTCGCCATAAATGGCTCCGCCACAGGCTTTACCAACCAGATCTATACGGGCACTCCAGAATCGCTGAACGGAAAAACCGTCGCGACCTATGGGGAAGGCATCAGTATCTACGCCACGCCGGGCACGCCACCGACCCCGGCGGCGGGCTTCGGCACTTGGAGAGCGGCCGACCTTACAGTCTCAGCTGCATCGAAAGACACGTATACCCTGTCCCCGGATACCCTGTCCCCGGACGCAGCGGGCCAAATTATTCCCTTTCAAATTATTGCCTTTGGTGACAGCGGCGGTCCCGGGTTCATATGGGACCAGGGCACGCCATACATCACCGGCATCAACAGCCGAGTTATGGATCAATGCTTGGATCGTACAACGACTGACAGCTGCAAAAACACCGTCACGGGAATTTCCTCGGCTCTTGCTACATCCGTCCCCGGCGTGCGTGACTGGATCGCGGCAGTGTTCAAGACGCAATGGCATCCCTCGGTGACCTCGGAGACCATCGAGGTCTACCAAGCGGAAGTCGCCGGGACGAAGTGGGACTTGGCCGACCTCAACCAATCCGGCTGGGCGCAGGCGGCCCGGGCGGCCTCGGGCATGTGTTACAACCGCGGGTTTGCCGGCGGGCACTCTGATGGCCACCAAGACCTCGCCCAAAGCAGATACAGCATTCAGTGCTCTGGTCAGGGCGTGACCTGGACGAACATCAGCGCAAGCCAGATGGACAGCCAATGGGCGTTTACCGACGTCAATACGGTTCCCTGGGCGCAGGCCAATCGCGTCGCTGAACGGTATTGCGCGGCGCAGAATCAAGGCTTTGCCGGCGGGCACTTCACCGGCCATATGGCCAGCGGCTCTGGCTTGTTCCCAGCAGAGTACGGCGTCTTCTGTTATAAGGATGGCGCGCAGTGGTTCGACGCCACGGATACAGAGCTGGCTGCCACCGGCTGGGGGTTCACCACCTCCAATATTGACGACGTGCCCTGGGCGCAGGCGGCGCGAGCAGCGACCGGCTTCTGCCGAGATAAGGGGTTCTCGGGCGGGTTTATGAACGGGCAGCATGTGGCTCCCCACTGGGGCGTGGTTTGCCAGACGATCCTGACAGCGCAGCCGGCTCCTGTACGAGTGGCCGGATCGACGACCACCACGGCCAACTGCGCGATCTGCTCCGCCTTGGGCACGACTCTAACCCCTGCATCCACGCCGGCTCCTCTGCAACTGGTCGAGGCCACGACTACCACGACCAACAACAGCGCGATCTACTCCGCTTTGGGCAGCACTCCAACGCCAACCCCGGTACCCTCGCCTCAGCCGGCCGCCTACCACGACCCATCGATCGTCGCGGGCTGGCCGCAGCTCTCCATCTCGACGCAGGGTGAGGCGGTCAGGTCGCTCCAGTACCTGCTTCAAGCACATGGCGCGACGCTGCCGCAGTTTGGAGTGGACGGCAAGTTCGGTCAGGAAACCATGCAGGCGGTGATCGCCTTCCAGCAGGCGCAGGGGCTTGTCAACGATGGCAACGTCGGACCGCAGACGTGGCAGGCGCTGATCGTGACCGTGCAACAGGGCAGCCAGGGGCCGGCCGTGCAGGCGGTCCAGAGCCAGCTGAACGTGCAGAGTCGGCTGAACGCGCGGGGTGGCCAGGCGGTCACGGTGGATGGGAACTTCGGCGGCCAGACCGACGCCGCGGTCCGCGCCTATCAGAAGGGCCTGGGGCTGGTCGCAGACGGCCAGGGCGTGGTTAGTTCGCAGACGTGGCAGGCGCTGCTCGTCGGGCGCTGATCGCGTGAAAGCGGTCCAAGTCAAGTGAAGTTGCGCAACCTGACGCTCACTGTGGATGGCTATTTCGGCCCCCAGACCGACGCCGCAGTGCGCGCGTATCAGCAGGCTCACGGCCTCGTGGTCGACGGCCGGGTCGGCGCTCAGACGTGGAAGTCCCTCCTGGTGGGGAGCTGAGCCAGCAGGCAATGGCTCACCGAGCGCCAGAAACCACTCACGCATTTTGGAAGAGGTAGCACCATAAAGACACTGAAGCATCTCACTCTCGCCGCCCTGGTCATCGCAGGCCTGCTGCTGCCCGCGGCCATGGCACGACCACAGCGCGCATCGGCGGGCTACAGCTCTGGGTCCTGCCAGCTCAGCAATGTCGACGCGGGCGGCAGCACGACTGGCCGGCACATGTATAAGTACGACCTGCTCTGCCCCACAAATTACAACACCGCTGATAACGCAGGATGGCTTTACATCAGTGTGCACGTGAGCGCCCTGTATGAGGTCGGGACAAATGCTGCGACAGAGGACCTCAATACCACAGCGGTGGGGCAGATCCCCGATACCGTCCTCGATAGTTTCCTTGGCATCGGTGCGACTCACCTGCAGTGGATCTGCGGCGCCGATCCGTGGACCGCGTTTCCCCCGGGGTCATGCCGCGCGGTACCTACGGGTTCGACCTGGGGGGATCAGCCACACAGCGTCCTCGGCAGTCTCAATGACGAAGGACTCAGTATTATCGCTACCGCGCTCGTGGTAGAGCTGCAGAAGCACCCCATGGCGGACCTGACGGTCGCGAGCATTAAGGTCAGCGATAAGACGGGCGTCTCGGGCTGCGGATCAGGTGACGGCAACACCGTCAGCGTCGTGGTCCACAACAGCGGCAATGCCGCGCCTCAGCCGGCCGATCTGCTTTTGCAGTACTACGGGGGGGAACGGACGCTGGCCGGCGCGGTCACGGCCGGCCCCGGCCGGGATCAGCAGTTAGTGTTCCCGAACGTCCCGATGCAGCCCGGGTCCTCCAGTCTGGGCGTGGTAGTCAACCCCGGCCTGGTCAATGGCACCGGCGGTGTGGCCGAGTCAGACAAAACGAACAACTACTTGGCTGTCTCGGTGACCTGTGTGACCCAGCCCGCTACTCTCTCGTTCGCCCTGCTGCAGATCCTGGACACCAGCGGCGCCGAGATCAAGGACTCCGGCGGCAAGCCGTCATGTCTGGCTGGGCCCAACAACACGATCCGGGCAAAGGTCTCCAACAGCGGTGACACCGACCCGGGAGTCGTGGACCTGCAGTTACTGGTCGACAACAAGCCCGCCGGCACCGCGAGCATGGGCGGGATCGGGGCCCACAGTGACAAGCTGTCGTCGCTCGGCACCGTTAGCCTGACGTTGGGCAGTCACACCCTGCAGGTGGTCATCGACCCAAAGGGCAAGGCCATCAAGTCTGATCTGCTGGCGGTGACCTGCACCGCGCCGCCGCAGTGAGGCCGGAGCTGGGGGGCACAATCGCCAAGTCGAACGAGGGCGACAATGGTAACGAGATCTTCGCTTGTTGCTGGCCTGGAGGGGACATAAACTGGGGAGTAGCGCGAGCCTCGGGCCCCCGTAGCTCAGTGGATAGAGCACCGGCCTCCGGAGCCGGTGGCACAGGTTCGAGTCCTGTCGGGGGTATCGCTGCTCGCTGGGAGGATTGAGTCCTGAGCAGGCTACGACCACACCACGCGCCGAGGCGCCGTCGAGATAAGGGATACGACCCACTCAAACCGGTCGGCGGCTACCGCCATCGTCCCCACAGCTGGCTCAGCCGCATGGTTCATAACCAGTGGACGCTGGGCATGGGCGTCATCGCCTTGGGCACCGTCGCCGGCACCTTTCTCGCTACCGCCGGCTTCGCCAATCGCTCGACGGCGGACACGACGGCCCACCGCAGCGATAGCGTCGATCAGACCCAGATAACCCCAACACCGACGGCTACTCCCGTCGCTACGGTCGGTCCAACGCGCGTCTACAGCGCGCCTCCGCCGCTTTCGATAGACACGAACAAGCAGTATACGGCGACGGTCAAGACCAGCAAGGGCGATTTCACTATCCAGCTCTATTCAAAGGATGCGCCGCAGACCGTCAACAGCTTCATCTTCCTGGCCAACAACCACTACTACGATGGCCTCAACTTCAACCGAGTGGTGCCGGGGTTCGTCATTCAGGGCGGCGACCCGCACGGCGATGCCACCGGAGGACCGGGCTACACGCTGCCCGATGAGGTCAACAGCCACAAGAATGACCCGGGTACGGTGGCAATGGCCAATGCGGGTCCGGGGACGGACGGCAGTACCTTCTACGTCGACCTTGCACCACAGCCAAATCTCGATGGGCACTATACGGTCTTCGGTCAGGTCACTTCTGGGATGGATGTCGTCAATGCCATCGGTCAGACGGCGCGTGATCCCAAGAGCGTGAACGCACCGGCCGTTACCATCAACTCAATCAGCGTCTCGCCCCAATAATCCGGCTCGAGCAATCCGGAACCTGGGTCGAGCAGTTTAGCTCATCGAGAGGTAGACACATGGCGAAGAGATACACGTCAGGGCCGGCGATGTCGATAGACCCGGCTTACTCGTACGTGGCGACGATGAAGACGGACAAGGGTGACGTGAGAATTGAGCTGTTCCCGAAGGACGCGCCGGAGACCGTTAATAACTTCGTCTTTCTCGCGCGCGACGGCTTCTACGACGGCGTGATCTTCCATCGCGTGATCCCCGGCTTTATGGCACAGGGCGGCGATCCGACAGGAACAGGCAGTGGCGGCCCCGGCTACTCTTTCAAGGATGAGCCCAACTCTCAGACGCATCAGACCGGTTCGCTGTCGATGGCAAATGCGGGCCCAAACACCAACGGGAGCCAGTTCTTCATCTGCTACGAGCAGCAGCCGCACCTCAACGGCCGCCACACGGTCTTCGGTCGCGTCATCGACGGCATGGACATCGTAAAGTCGTTCGTGGAGCGAGATCCCCAGCGCGGCAGCGCTCCGGCTGCGACGATCCAGACGATCGAGATCGAAGAGTCCGCGGCCTAGACTGCTTGTCCCATTTCCCCTTTACCGTATTCATCGGGGGCTTCGCCCCCGCGCTCCCGTTCATAACTCCTGGTCCGGGTATCGTCCGCGCGTGGTCCATTGGCAGGGGTCGCAGGGGGCGCGCACCCGCATGAGCTCCGCCATCCGCCGATCAGCGCTGGTAATTCTGCTGGCCTTCCTCGGTCTGTCCGCCGGGCTCGTCTACTGGCAGGTCCTCCGCTCGCAGAGCATCGACAACGCTTCCTCGAACCCGCGCGCCGCCGAGGCAAGCCTTACCGAGCAGCGCGGCTCGATCTACGACGCCGGCGGCAATCTCCTGGCCCGCAGCGCCGAAGGGCCGGACGGGCGCTTCCAGAGGCAGTACAAGGATCCGACACTCGCGCAGACCATAGGCTACGTCAGCACCCGCTACGGTCTGGACGGTCTCGAGGCCGCCTACAACGGATACCTCAGCGGCCAGCAGGGCAGCGACCCGTTGACTGCTATCTGGGCGGATATCTCACGCCAACCGTCGCGCGGCAATGACCTCGTTCTAACCGTCAATCCTGCACTGCAGAAGACTGCCGCGCAGGCCCTCGGTGCTCGCGCCGGCGCCGTTGTCGCTCTTGATCCGAAGACGGGAGCCGTGCTGGCCATGGTTTCTGCCCCGACCTATGACCCCAACCAGATAGACGATCTCGGGGCGTCGTTGCTCCAGAGTGCGAATAAGCCGCTTCTGAATCGCGCCACTCACGGCCTCTACCCGCCCGGCTCGACGTATAAGACTGTGACGGCGTCGGCCGCGCTGGACAGCGGCATTGTCAAGCCGGCGGACGTGTATCAGTGTTCCGGTGATGGGATCCTCGTGCGCGGCTTTCGCATCGCCTGCACCAACGCACCGCCTGGTGAGACCGAATGGGACTTCCTTCGTGCCTACGCCTACTCAATCAACGCAACCTTCGCCCAGGTCGCCGTCCAAATCGGCCCTGGGCGGTTCACCGACTACAGCCATCGCTTCGGCATTGGCGAGCCGCTGGCGTTCGATACTGACGTATCCAGAAGCCTGGTCGAGCAACCGGGCAGTACCCTCGACGATGTGCTGCTTGCGAGCAGCGGGTTCGGCCAGGGACAGCTCGCGGTGACTCCGCTGCAGATGGCGCTCGTTGCCGCGACGATCGCGAATGGCGGCCTCGAGCCGTCGCCCTATCTGGTCAGCCAGATCCGCGATCCCGCCGGTCAGGTCATTTCCGAGCGCCAGCCGGAAGCGCGGGATCAAGTGATGCGAGCCGAGACGGCTCGAACCATGGGCCAGTTCATGGTCGCGGCAGTCGGGGAGTTCGGTCAGGCTGCTGGTCTGGCGGGGATGGACGTCGCCGGTAAGACCGGGACGGCAGAAACCGGGACGTCAGCGCCGCCGCACTCGTGGTTCATCGGCTACGCCCCCGCTGCGACGCCGAAGATCGCCGTCGCGATCATCGTCGAGAACGGCGGCGCCGGAAGCCAGACAGCCGGACCCATCGCGGCACAGCTCTTTAAGGCAGCGCTGGCGAAGTAGGGCAAGAACGGCAGTCGTTCGCCTGGAGCCCGGCCACACGCTGAACGTCGTCGCTAGGTCCCAGCACCTGGAGCCGCTGTCGCGATCCTGATGTGATGCTGGATCAGCAACCTTTTGACCTGCGTTCCCCTGGGGAGGCCGTCGATCTTGACTCCCAGACTTACGTCGAGGAGCTCGATTCCAATCGGGTCGCCATCCGCGCCGTAGTCGATGCGGCGCGAGTCGTCTAAGTTCGCCCCGTGCGAATAGGGCTCATCGCGGAGCCGTAGGTAAACAGCGTCTGCCTGAGCATCGTATTCGAAGTGAACGGGCCGTAGAGTCTTCACTCAATCCCACATTGTGATCACGAGCAGCGGATCCAACATGTCGCGCGCGACCACTACCTCAATGCGCCGGCCCTGGGGAAAACCGACGTAGATCGGGTTTGCGCTCGTACTGCTTGAACGAATCGTGTCTGGGTTGGCGAGAACTGCTTCTATCTCCGCCTCCGCAATCCCACGCAGAGCCATTCTTCGGCGCGCATGGCGGGTGTAGGCGACCGTCACTCGACTCCATCTCCAGCCTACTTCCGCTATCGCACCGGATGGCAAGGAACTCTCTATCAGCCTTGCGAGCCTTCCGCAGCAAGCTCCGAAGGGTGGTCCACAGGCAATCCCCTACGGGACGCGCGCCGGCGTCTCAACGCGCACTGCTGTGGCCGGTGACGCACCGTCCTCCGGGCTGAGGACCGCATTGACAGCGCCGCCGCCGTAGAGCGCGGAGACGAACACTGTACCCTGCGCGACCGTCTCTGTCAGCGATGCAGGCCCTTCAATCCGGCCGCGTTCCCCCTGCAGGCGGATCCAGTCGCCATCCTGCAGCCCGAGCCGCTCGCCGTCAGAGCGATTCAACTCGAGCTTGTCCTCGCGGAAGAGCTTGTCAGCATCGGTCTTGTGAAGCGCCGCCGCCTCATAGCTCGTATACAGCGAGCGACCGGTAAGCAGCAGCAGGGACCCATTCTGGAGCGCCGGCGGCTCGCCGGCCCGTTCTGGAGCCTCCAGCGACGGCTTCGCCGGTACGAAGCCATCGAAGCTGTCCGGCCGGTCGCCGAGCACCAGTTCCGGGTAACGCGCGTGTGCGTATAACGGTAGCAGGCCCGCCATCTCGTCCATCACCTCTGAAGGGCCGGCGAGCGTAAACGTGGCGCCGCTGCCTGCCCGTTCAGCGAGGGTTGTGCCCAGTGCGAGCAGTGTCGCCCACGCGGGTCTTGCCTCACCGGTTGCTTCGGTGGCCTTGACTCGCCGCAATATCCGTCGGTCGGCAGGAGTATAGGTCCCATCCTTGCCGTAGACATCGACGTCCGGCAGGACGATCGTGGCGAGCTTCGCGGTCTCTGTCATGATGCTGTCGATGACGACCAGCAGGTCGAGACGCTCCAGCGCCTCCCGCACGCCGGCGCTATCAGGGCAGCGCATAATCGGGTCGTCCCCGAGAACAACGAGAGCTTTGAGGCTTCCTTCGCGGGCTGCGTCCAGCATCCCGCGAAGATTCAATCCTCTCTCGGCGGGCGGTTCTGCACCCCAGGTCTGCGTGAGCTTCCGGCGAAACGACTCGTCGTCGAGCGAGTGGTAGCCGGGCAGCAGATCCGGCACGGCGCCGGCGTCTCGCAGGCCGATGACATTCACGTCAGTCGGCAGATAGTAGAAGGCTTCGGGGGCGAGGTCGGGGCCGGCGGCGACGATCGCGAGGTTGGCGGCGGCGCGGGCGAGCGTGCCGCTTGCCCAGGCACCATTCCAGTTCGGAGCGAAGACGACCGCGACTCGCGCTTGCTCATCCTTGGCGATCGCATCGCGGAACACTGTCAGCGCCCGCTCGAAGCCGTCCACGACCGAGCCTGCGGCGATCCCGCTACTGGCGCCTGCCAGGCGATCGACGCCGCCCACCCCAGCGTCGCTGAGCCGTCGTCGCAGCGTTTCGTCCGACAAGAGTGCGCTTACAAGCGCACTTAGGGTCGCGGCGGATTCCCCGGGCGCCGGCCGCAGCCACGCCTCAGAGAAGTCGGCGAGCTCGCCCCAGCGTTCGCAGATCGTGATGAGTTGTGCGCGGTTGCGGGTAACGGCGTCCTTCACGCGTAGCGCCGCCACGGGGTGGCTCGATTCGAGGTCGTCGCCGACAACGAAGACGTGCGTGGCCTTGGCAAGATTGGTCAGATCGGCTGGAAGCACTTCCGTCCCGAACGCGCCGCGAATTGCGTCCGCGACGCGTGACGCGACCGGCCCGGCCGTGGAATCGATGTTATTCGTGCCGGCCGCCGCGCGGGCGACGCGTTGCAGCAGGTAGAGCTCCTCGTTCGAGCTCATCGCTCCGCCCAGGAAGCCGATCGCGCCGGAGCCGTGCTCGCGCTTGATCGTCGTGAGCCTCTCCGCAGCAGTGGCGATCGCCTCATCCCAGCTGCATGGCGCCATCACGTCGCCACGGCGCTGGAGCGGCCACGAGAGATAGTCGCGGCGACGCAGCGCGTCGTAGTGGTAGCGTCCCCGCACGCAGATCTGGTCATGGCTGACGGGGTTGGCCTGGTGCGGCCGGGCCATCACCCCTCGTCCGTCCTTGACGCCGAGATTGATCGTGCAGCCGACGCTGCAATAGCTGCACACCGTCGGAACCCACTGCTCCGGCTTGGAGGTCCACTTGTGCGGGTGCTCGAGCAGCGTTGCCGTCGGGCAGACGTCGATACAGGCGCCGCAGAAGTCACAACTGGACTCGTCGATCGGTCCGCCTGCGCCGAATGCGATGCGGGTCCCGAAGCCCCGACCCGCGAGCGTGATCGCGCTCGTGTGGCGAATCTCATCACAGGCGCGGACGCAGCGGGTGCAGATGATGCACATCTTCGGGTCGAACTCGAGAAACGGATTGCCCTGATCGGCCGGCGGATGCTCCTCGACCGCGTAGAACGAACGCGCCTCACCCTCCCACGGCTCGTAGAGCGACATGCCAACGACCTCACACGTGGCCTGCAGCTCGCAACGATAGTTCTTGGGGCAGGTCAGGCAGCGGTGGGTGACGACGCCGTCGCGCAGGCATATGTCGCCGGGATGACAGTGCTCGCGGCGGTGGCAGGTGAGACAGCGATCCGAGTGATTCGCCAGGATGATCGATAGGACCTGCTTGCGGGCTTCGGCCACCTCTGGAATTTGTGTGCGAACGACCAGGTTGTCGGAGACTCGGGAGGTGCAGGAAAGCTGCAGCCCGCGCACGCCCTCGATCTCCACCAGGCACATGCGGCAGCCCGCGTACGGTGGCAGGCCGTCGATGTAACAGAGGCTGGAGATGTACGTGCCCGAGCCCTTGAGGACCTCGAGAAGGTTGGCGCCCTCAGGCGCCTCGACCATCCGGCCGTCGACGGTTATCGTAGCCAAAAGCGACCTCGCAGATGGGCGTGTCGGTCAGGCGGGCCGGCGGTGAACTGCCTCCGCGCGCTCGTTGTCGAATGGGGCCTTCATCCCGTTGGGATACATGTTGTCGTGCGTCCCCAGCCAGTCCCGAGACATGCGGGTGAGGGCGTGCTTGTCCCGGTAGAGCTCATCAAACACGTAGGTCGCATCGTTGAGCGGGCCGCCCGATTGGATAGCCTCGTATGGGCAGGCCTCCGTGCACAGTCCGCAATACATACACAGCCTGAAGTCGATCTCGTAGCGCAGCTTATTCAGCGTGCCATCGGGATTCGGAGCCGTCTCCACAAGGATGCACCCGTCCGGACACGCCTGCGCGCAGGTGCTGCAACCGGTGCAGCGTTCGTCGAACCAAAGCAGATTTGTGCGCGCGCGCGCCGGGATGAGCCGGATCTCTTCTGGGTATTGGACGGTGATCGGCCGGACAAACAGATGCCGTAGTGTCTCCACCATCCCCTTGGCAATTCCGAGTCCATACACACGGCACCTCGCTCGACGATTCAGGCCTCTTTAAGTGAGCATAGTGGATGGCTTCGATGTGGAGAAGCCGAAGGGTAGGTCCCTTGAACGTGTCAGGCGTTGGACCGGCGGGGAGTTGCCCGGCTATCCCGCTCATCCTGAGAGTTTGTGAGGAAATTGCCGTCGGTATCCCCGTAGGCGCGAGATTAAATCGAGCCCCGGTTCCAGCAATTCGACACAGGCTCTGAGCCTGTCGAGGACGAGCGTCGCGCGCGATGTTACGCCGCGGGAGCGGCCGCCTCGTCGAGAATCCTCCGCGCTTCGGCTTCTGCCCCAGCGGAGACGCAGTCGCGGAACGCGGAGTAGATGGCGCGGTCGACAATCCTGTGGTGGAGCTGCGCATCGTCCGGCGTCTCTTCGGCCGGCCGGCTGCGTAGATCCACGAAGTTGTTGAGCCGCGTGAGGCAGAACTTTCGATAGCTGTCGGGTTCGAGGATCTCGATCTGGAACTCGTGTGTCTCGGGCAGGGAGATCTCAGGTTTCTCGCCCGATGGTGCGTCCGTGTTTTGGGCTGCCACAGTTGCATTGCTTTCGGATGGGTTACTCAGCCGCCTTGTTGGTGGAGTGGGGCCGGAATCTTGTCTCCTATAACTCATACGTTCTAGTGAGGCGTTTGGTTCCATCCGGCCGCTACCATGGGCGAGAAGCAGTGGATCACGCCTGTGGAGTCGCACATGGTCTCCGCCCGCCAGCCGAAGCCTGAGTGGTTGAAGGTCCGCATGCCTGGAGGTGCGGAGTTCGTGCGGCTGACGGACCTGATGCGCGAGCAATCGCTGCACACGGTCTGTGAAGAAGCTCACTGCCCCAATATCGCCGAGTGCTGGAGCGCTGGGACGGCGACCTTCATGATCCTCGGCGAGATCTGCACCCGCGCCTGCGGGTTCTGCGCCGTGACCACCGGGAAGCCTGCCGCGCTCGATCTCGGCGAGCCACGCCGTGTCGCGCAGGCAATAGCGCGCATGCGCCTCCGGCATGCAGTCGTGACATCGGTCGATCGCGACGACGTGCCGGACGGCGGCGCCGGCATCTTCGCCGAGACCGTCCGCTGGATCCGGCGGCTATCGCCCGGCACGACGGTTGAGCTCCTGATTCCGGACTTTGCGGGCAACTGGGGTGCGCTGGCGACCGTCATGGAGGTCAGGCCCGAGATTCTCGACCACAACCTGGACACGGTTCCGCGGCTCTACGGTAGAGTCAGGCCGAAAGGCCGATATCAGCGTGCGCTCGAGCTTCTAAGAAGAGCGAAGGACCTCGACGAAGACGCCTATACGAAGAGCGGTATCATGGGCGGCCTGGGAGAGACACGCGAGGAGATCAGCCAGGTCATGCGTGACCTGCGGGCGGTTGATTGCGACATCCTGACGGTCGGCCAGTACCTGCGACCCAGCATGAAACACCTGCCGCTGGCGCGCTACTACCACCCGGACGAGTTTGAGGCAATTGCAAACGAGGCCCGCGGGCTCGGCTTTCGGCACGTAGAGGCGGGACCGCTGGTTCGCAGCTCCTATCACGCCGAGCGCCAGGTGCCGGGCCGGGAAGGCGCGCCATGAGGGAAACGAAGGCCACCGGGACCGCGGGCGACCCGCCCGCCCCCGACGATGGGCTGGCCTCGCAATCCCGAGGGTATTTACCTCATCGAGAGGGTAGTGGACTCCTGCAGATGATCACGTTCAGCCTGGCCGGCGCACTGCCACGACACGTGCGAGACGCGACGGCGGGAAGCAGTTGGGACGCAGGCCTTGATGCAGGCTACGGAGAGTGTTTCCTGAGCGACCCTCGCATCGCCCGCGTGGTCGAGGAGCAACTTTTGCACTTCGACGGCGAACGCTATCGCCTGCTGGCTTGGGTCGCGATGCCCAATCATGTCCACGTCCTGATCGAGACGTTCGCGACTCATTCGCTGTCGGCGATTCTCCACAGCTGGAAGTCGTACTCGGCCAAGGCGGCCAATCGCCTGCTCGCGCGCCAAGGAGCATTCTGGTATCCGGAGTACTTCGACCGTGCGATCCGGGATGAGCGCCATCTGTCGGCGGCGATCGAGTACATCCACAACAATCCGATAAAGGCGGGTCTTGTTGACCAGGCAGGAGAATGGCTGTTCAGCTCAGCACGGTCAACGAGCCAAACATGGGGGGCGGGCGAGGTCGCCCGCGGTCCCGGTCGAGCACCGCGGTGAGTCTCTCGCCCGAAGAGCTGGTCCTCGAGGCGTCAGCGCCGATTCGCACTAACGCGCGGCAGGACGGCGAATTTCAGCGTGCCGGCGCCGAGTATCGGGCGCTGATCGACCAACTCCACGATTGCCTTGCGCTGGCCCGCGCGGGCGGCGGCGAGGCCTCGGTGCAGCGACATCATGCGCGCGGAAAGCTGCTGGCGCGGGAGCGGATCGAACGTCTCATCGACCCTGACACCGCCTTCCTCGAGCTCAGTCCACTGGCCGCCTGGGAGATGTACGCGGGCGAGGCGCCGGCTGCGGGCATCCTGACAGGCGTGGGCGCCGTTTGTGGACGCGAGGTGATGATCGTCGCCAATGACGCCACCGTCAAGGGCGGCGCTTACTTCCCCATGACGGTGAAGAAACACCTTCGGGCGCAGGAGGTGGCCGAGCAGAACCATCTCCCGTGCATCTACCTCGTCGACTCCGGTGGCGCCTTCTTGCCTCTGCAGAGCGACGTCTTCCCCGACCGCGACCACTTCGGCCGGATCTTCTACAACCAGGCGGCGATGTCGGCCAAACGGATCGCGCAGATCGCCGTGGTCATGGGATCCTGTACGGCCGGGGGAGCGTACGTTCCGGCGATGAGTGATGAGACGGTTATCGTCCGTGGGACCGGCACGATCTTTCTCGGCGGACCGCCGCTTGTGAAAGCCGCCACGGGAGAGGAGGTGTCGGTGGAGGAGCTTGGCGGCGCGGACGTCCATACCATGACGTCCGGCGTCGCCGACCACCGTGCCGACGACGATGAGCACGCACTCGCCATCACCCGCAGCATCGTCGCCAACCTGGGGCGCCGTGGCGAGCCGGCATGGGAGCGGCGTCCGACGCAGGACCCGCTGTACGACCCGGCAGATCTCTACGGCATCGTCCCCACGGATCTGCGCAGGTCATTTGACGTGAGGGAGGTAATTGCCAGACTTGTGGACGGCAGTCGCTTTCATGAGTTCAAGGAGCTCTACGGCACGACCATCGTCTGTGGCTTTGCTCGCATACTCGGACATCCGGTTGGTGTCGTCGCCAATAACGGCATCCTCTTCTCCGAGAGTGCCCTCAAGGCGACGCACTTCGTGGAGCTGTGCTGCAGCCGGCGTGTCCCGCTCGTGTTTCTGCAAAACATCACCGGCTTCATGGTCGGAAGGCAGTACGAGAGCGGCGGCATCGCCCGGGACGGCGCCAAGATGGTTATGGCCGTCGCAAATGCCGCCGTGCCCAAGTTCACAGTGATCATCGGCGGCTCCTTTGGCGCCGGGAACTACGCGATGTGCGGACGCGCTTACGCGCCGCGCCAGCTCTGGATGTGGCCCGGGGCACGCATCTCTGTGATGGGCGCCCAGCAGGCTGCCAGCGTGCTGCTGACCGTGCACATGGACGGCCTGCACGGCGGCGCCATGAGCGAGCAGGAACAGGGACGCTTTCAGGCGCCGATCCTGGCGAGCTATGAGGCGGAGGGCAGCCCCTACTACAGCACCGCCCGGCTTTGGGATGACGGAATCATCGACCCGGTGGACACGCGTGCTGTTCTTGGACTTGGGCTCGAGGCGGCGCGGTTCGCGCCGCTGCCCGAGACGAAGTTCGGCGTCTTTCGGATGTGAGCGCGTACGCGCGGTCCCTTGAAACTCGCTGGACCGACGACGAGGTTGGTGCGGCGTATGGTGCGCGACTCGGACCAACGACGCTTTCCCCTACCGTGGGAACTCTCGGGGGCTGCCGCCCCCGCGCCCCCGATGACGGCACGCGGTGCGGGCGTCGCGCGTACGTGCGGTGTCGAGGGGGTAGCAGGGGGCGAAGCCCCCTGAAGGGATCCAACGATTGGGCGGGCGGGCGGGCAAGCCGCCCCCGAGCGGGCCACCCGATTCCGATGTCCGTGGTGCCGCACAGCGGCATGCCGAGGTCCCTTGTAAGTCTCCCTCACGACGGTTCCACGCTCTGGATCGGTGACGATGTTTGTGCGGCGCCTGGTGCGCGATTCGGACCAACTGCAGGTTTCCCGCGATGAGAGCTCTCGAGGGCTTCGCTCCCGCGCCTACGCTTACGTTGGCGATCGGGACGTTGCAGGCAACCCGCTTCCTGGATCTGTGGTGCCGCAATGCGGCATGAGCGGGTTGGCCGGCCGATTCGGCGGCTGCTGATCGCGAACCGTGGCGAGATCGCCGTTCGGATCGTCTCGGCCTGCCGTGGGGCCGGCATCCAGCCGGTGGCGGTCTATTCAGAGGCGGATCGCAATGCCCTCCATGTCCGGCTCGCCGGCGAAGCCATTTGCATCGGCGCGGCGCCTGCGGCCGAGAGCTACCTCAACCAGGACGCGATGATCACCGCGGCCAAGGCCGTCCGCGCGGATGCGATCCACCCCGGCTACGGCTTTCTGGCCGAAAACGCGGACTTTGCCGACAGCTGCCGGTCGGAGGGCCTGGTGTTCGTCGGCCCGTCTGCCGGCGCCATGCGCCTCATGGCTGACAAGGCCGCGGCGAAGCGGCTCGCGCGCCAGGCCGGTGTGCCGGTCGTCCCCGGCTACGACGGCGAGGACCAGTCCGACGCCGTCCTCAGCCGGCAGGCCCGCCGCATCGGGTTTCCGCTGATGATCAAGGCCGCGCTTGGTGGCGGCGGCAAGGGCATGCACGGGGTGCACCGTCCGCGGGATCTGGCGGCGGTGCTGGCCCAGGCGCGTCGGGAAGCGGCTGCCGCGTTCGGCGATAACCGGCTCATGCTCGAGCGCCTGATCGGGCGACCGCGCCACATTGAGGTTCAGGTTCTCGGCGATGAGCATGGCCGGATTGTCAGCGTCGGTGAACGGGAGTGCTCAATTCAGCGACGGCATCAGAAGGTTATCGAAGAGTCGCCCTCACCGGCGGTCGATGCCGCGCTCCGCGAGCGCCTTACTGGCTACGCATTGGCGATTGCCCAGATGGCCGGCTATTCGAACGCCGGGACGGTCGAATTCCTGGTTGATGAGAGTGGCGGCGTCTACTTCTTGGAGATGAACACCCGAATTCAGGTCGAGCACGCCGTCACTGAGGCGGTCTATGGCGTCGATCTCGTGCGCCTCCAAATTGCGATCGCCGCCGGGGAACGGCTGCAGCTCCCGGCCGGCGCGCTGCGACCACGCGGCCATGCCATCGAATGCCGGATCTATGCAGAAGATCCGCAAACGGGTTTCTTGCCGTCGACCGGACCGGTGTTGGTGTTTGAGACGCCTGACGGGCCCGGGGTGCGAAATGACATCGGAACCTTCATGGGAGACGAGATCGGGCCCGACTACGATCCGCTGCTCGCCAAGCTCACCGTTCATGCCGCCGACCGCGCCGGCGCGATCGGCCGCTTGCGCGATGCCCTGTCGCGATACACAATCCTTGCTCTTCAGACGAACCTTACGTTCCTGCGGAGCGTTGTTCGCGATCCTGAGTTCGAGCGAGGCGAGTTCGATGTCGAGTTCCTCGATCGCCACCCCCAGCTCGCCGCCGAACGCGAGGTTCCACCGCCGGAATGCCTGTTCGCGGCGGCCGCGGCCGAGCTGCTGCGTCCGGGCGGGGCAGGTGAACTAGAGAGCCTGTGGCGGCAGATCGGCCCATGGCGGCTTGGAGGGCATGAAGTCGGTCTCAGGTGGGACTGTGATGGGCGGCGCTTTGAGGTAAGCGCCCGGCGCCATGCTGACGGCGCCTGGACGCTCCGCTCCGAGGGCAGCGAGTTCAGTGGCACGATCGAGCGGATCGGCGCGTGCACCGTGGTGCTGCGAGGGCCGCAGTCGGTCTCGGCCTTCCAAGTTGTCGCACGTGATGCCGTGGTGTGGGTCGCCCGGCGAGGCGAGAGCTGGCGGCTGGACCGCCAGCGGCCCCCGAGTCTCGAGCATCGCCGCAGGACCCACGCAAGCGACGGCTCACGCTCGCTCACGGCCCCGATGCCCGGACGCGTGGTTCGGGTCGAGGTGAAAGTGCAGGACAGGGTTCGGCCACATCAGGTTCTGGTTATTCTCGAGGCAATGAAGATGGAGCACGCGATTGAGGCGCCAACTGCTGGGGTTGTGCGGAAGGTGCACTGTCATGCCGGTGACTCCGTTCGTGCAGGCGCGGGACTGGTGGACCTGGACGAGACGCTGTAGGGCCGTTTATCCCGTGCCGGCGGGAGCTCGCCCTGCAGCGGAGGGTCTAGTTCGATCCCGCCCGGCCCGGCTACCCCCCAGCCCGCTGCCTTGGATTACGAGCATCAACAGCAGAGCGACGATGTACAG
>Ga0193751_1000380_pt1 | contig 36156 bp, 37 predicted proteins | sample L1c2metaG_FD_143050 | JGI IMG/M metagenome (GOLD analysis project Ga0193751, IMG submission 143050) | Soil microbial communities from a riparian zone of the East river system, Colorado, United States - L1c2 | ecosystem: Environmental > Terrestrial > Soil > Riparian zone | place: USA: East River...
ATAAATCTGCGCTACACTCTGTCGGCATCGGGGCGCTCCTCGAATCGCTCGAAAGTTGTTGCTGCACAACCACTTTCGCTGATTCGGCGCCCCGATGCGCCTGATTAGTGTGAGATATCCGGGCTAGAGATCCGGGTTGATGAGCTTGACGATGCTGCTCGAGTCGAGATCGCCGTGGCCGTTGGCGATGTGCAGCGCATAGGCCGCCGTCGCGGCGGCACCGAGCGGCGTCGCGGTGCCGGCCATCTGCGCGGCCGCCTGCGACAGCCGCAAGTCCTTGAGCATCAGCTTGGCGCCAAACCCCGGCTTGAAGCCGTTGCTCGACGCCGAGGTCGGCACCGGGCCGGGCACCGGGCAATTGCGGCTCAGGATGAACGAGGCGGCCGAGGAGGTCGACAGCACGTCGTACAGCGTCTGGCGCGCGACGCCCAGCTTCTCGCCCATGACGAAGGCCTCGGCGGTCGCCAGCGAGATGATGCCGGCCACCATGTTGTTGCAGATCTTGGTGACCTGGCCGAAGCCGGCGCTGCCGCAATGCACGATGTTCTTGCCCATCGCCTGCAGGATCGGCAGCGCCTTCTCGAACGTCGCCTTGTCGCCGCCGCACATGATGGTGAGCGTCGCCGCCTCGGCGCCGGCGACGCCGCCGGAGACCGGGGCATCGAGCATCGCATAGCCGCGCTCGGCCGCGGCGGCGTGCACCGCGCGGGCGGTCTCGACGTCGATGGTGGAGGAGTCGATCAGCACCGTGCCGCGGTCGGCCGCCGCCAGCACGCCGTCGCCAAGGAACACCGCCCGCACATTCTCTCCGACTGGCAGCATGGTGACGACGAAGTCGACGCCGCTCGCTGCATCCTTCACCGACGGCGCCGCCTTGGCGCCCGCCTGGACCGCGAAGTTCACCGCCTCCTCGGACAGGTCGTAAACCTTCAGGCTGTGGCCCGCTTTGATCAGGTTGCGCGCCATCGGCCCGCCCATGTGTCCGACACCGATGAAGCCAATGCGTGCCATGCGATCCTCCACTAGCGTTTATACTGATCGTCACCTTATCGCCCGCGCGCATCCTGCAGGATCATCGCGGCGCATTTTTCGCCGATCATGATGGCCGGCGCGTTGGTGTTCCCGCCGGGCACCTGCGGCATGATCGAGGCGTCGGCTACGCGCAGGGCCTCGATGCCGTGCACGCGCAGGCGCGGATCGACGACGGCGTCGACCTCGCGGCCCATGCGGCAGGTGCCGACCGGGTGCAGGTTGGACACGCCGCGCACGCGGATTTCCTCGACGATCTGATCGTCGGTCCGGCAGGCATCGCCGGGAACGACCTCCTCGCCGACAAAGGGCTGCAACGCCGGTTGCTGGGCGATCTTGCGGCACAGCCGCGTGCCGTAGATCAGCGCCTGGAAGTCGTAGTCCGACGCCAGGAAGTTGAAGCGGATCGCCGGCGGGGCAAGCGGATCGGCACTCTTGATCCGCACCGTGCCGCGGCCCTCGGGGCGCAGATGCACCGGCGACAGGGTGAAGGCGGAGAACGGGTGCGGCTTCATGCCGGTCCGCAGCCGCTGATAAGTGCTCCAGCCGAACATGTTGATCTGCAAATCGGGCTGCTCGAGGCGCGGGTCGCTCCTGACAAAAGCGCCGGCATAGATCCCGGCATTCGACAGATGGCCCGAGCGGGTGAAGACGTACTGTACCCCCGACATCAATTTCCGCAGGGGGCTGCTGGCGAGGTCGTTCAAGGTCACCTTGCGGGCGCAGCGCCACACCAGGTAGGTGTTGAAATGGTCGTGCAGGTGCTTGCCGACCCCCGCCATGGCGCGCACCACCGGGATGCCGAAGTCGGCGAGCAGATCGCCCGGCCCCACGCCGGACAATTGCAGCAATTGCGGCGAGCCGTAGACGCCGCCGGAGACGACGACCTCGCCCCGGGCGCGCGCCGTCTTGTGCCCCTGCGGGGTGCGGTACTCGACCCCGACCGCGCGGGCGCCGTCGAACACGATGCGGGTGGCGTGCGCCTGCGTCTCGACGGTGAGATTGCGCCGGCCCTTGGCGGCGCCGAGATAGGCGCGCGCCGAGCTCCAGCGCCGGCGGTTGCGGGTCGTCGTCTGGTAGTAGCCGGCGCCCTCCTGGCGGGCGCCGTTGAAGTCGTCGTTGGGCGGGATGCCGGCCTCGACCGCGGCCTTGACCATCGCGTCGCCGAGCGCCGAGCGCACCGGTTCGGAGACGTCGAGCGGGCCGCCGACGCCGTGAAATTCATCGGCGCCGCGCTGCTGATTCTCCGCCTTGCGGAAATAGGGCAGGACGTCGTCATAGCCCCAGCCCTCGCAGCCGCGCTGGCGCCAGCCGTCGTAGTCGCTCGGCGTGCCGCGCATGTAGACCATGCCGTTGATCGAGCTGGTGCCGCCGAGCACCTTGCCGCGCGGCTGGTAGAGGGTGCGGCCGTTCAACTGCGCCTCCGGCTCGCTGTCGAACATCCAGTTCAGCCGCGCGTCGGTATAGGTCTTGGTGTAGCCGAGCGGAACGTGGATCCACGGGTTGGTGTCCTTGAGCCCGGCTTCGAGCAGCAGCACCCGGTAGCGGCCGTCCTCGCTGAGCCGTGCGGCGACCGCGCAGCCGGCCGAGCCCGCGCCGGTGACGATGAAGTCATAGACGTTGTCGTCGGCCATCCCGGTCCCCCGCTCGCGCGAAGGACGATAACCAACCCTCCCTCCGTCGGAAAGACCACCTCGCATGGCGATGCGCGACTAGTGTCCCGATTCCGAAGTGCGTATAACCTGGGAAGCCTTCAGGAGGGCGCATGATCGGTGTTCTCACGCATCACTGGGCCAAGGCCGACACGATCGACGCGGCCAGAAAGCTGCTGGATCGCAACGGCGAGGCGCAGAGCAAGGCGCCGGGCTTCGTGAGCCGGCAAACCCTCATCGCGCTCGCCGACCCCGGCAAGATCACCACCCTGGTGGTGTGGACCAGCAACGACATCTACGACGCCTGGCGGGCGAGCCCGCAACGGACGGCGGCGATGAGCGGGGCGGACCGGCTGTGGGCCAGGCCTCCGGAGTCCGAGCGCTTCCAGATGATCGGCTAACGCAGGACACCGAGGAGACCATGACGGGGCCGAGAGAAGCGCTGCGCACGATCCTGCCGATCGCCGGCTGGTCCGACGGGCAGGCGGAGGTGGTCGCGTTCACCGGCGGCGCCGATCCGGTGCTGCCGACGCCGTTTCGCATCGGCACGGCCGGTGCCGCAACCATCGCCGCGAGCGGGCTCGCGGCCGCCGAGTTGTGGCAGGCGCGCACCGGGCGGCCCCAGCGCGTGGCGGTCGACCTGCGCCAAGCCGCGGCGTCGCTGCGCAGCGGCCACTACATGCAGCTCGCCGACGCAAAAGTTTCGACCGCGCGCAACACCATCATGGGCGTCTATCCGACCCGCGACGGGCGCTGGTCCTATCTGCATTGCAATTTTCCCAATCATCGCGCGGCCGCACTCGGCGTGCTCGGCGTCGCGGAGGATCGCAATGCGGTGGCGCGCGCGGTCGCCACCTGGAACGCCGCCGATCTCGAGGAGGCGATCATCGCCGCCAAGGGCGCCGGCGGCATGGCGCGCACGCAGGCGGAGTGGGCGAAGCACCCGCAAGCGGCCGCCATCGCGACGCTGCCGCTGATGGAGATCATGCGCATCGGGGAGAGCGCCCCCGAGCCGCTGCCGCCCGGCGACCGGCCGCTCGCAGGGATTCGCGTCCTCGACCTCACGCGCGTGCTCGCCGGACCGACCTGTGCCCGCACCCTCGCCGAGCACGGCGCCGACGTGTTGAAAATTACGGCCGCGCATCTGCCCAACCTCGGGTACCAGGAATGGGACACCGGGCACGGCAAGCTCTCGGCCGAGCTCGATCTGCGCACGCCCGCCAACGTCGATGTCCTGCACGGGCTGGTGCGCCAGGCGGACGTCTTCTCGCAAGGATACCGTCCCGGCACCCTGGCCGGCCGCGGCTTGTCGCCGGAGGAACTGGCCGCGCTGCGGCCCGGGCTGGTCTATATTTCGCTCAGCGCCTTCGGGCATGCCGGCCCATGGGCGGCGCGGCGCGGCTTCGACACGGTGGTGCAAACCGTCAGCGGCATCACCATCCGTCAGGCGGAGTGCTTTCCGGGCAAGACTCCGGGGCCGCAATTCTACCCCGTCTCGGCGATCGATTATTGCACCGGCTACCTGATGGCGTTCGGCGCGATGACGGCGTTGGCACGCCGCGCGCGGGAAGGCGGCAGCTGGCTGGTGCGGATTTCGCTCGCGCAGGTCGGCAAGTGGATCGTCGATCTCGGCGAAGTGCCGGCGGCGGCGCTTGAAACGGTGCCCGCCGAGTTCAGCGCCGGAGAGCTCGAACGTTGGTCGACGGACAGCGAGACGCCCTCCGGCCGGCTGCGCCACCTCAAGCCGGCGGTGCAATTGTCGGAAACCCCGCCGTACTGGGCCCGGCCCTCGGTTCCGCTCGGCTATCACCCCCCGACGTGGCCGTGACCGGCGAGCAAACGTGCTGCGATCCGCGAGAAGGAACCCGTGAATGAGTGGCCTCGACGACTGCTACAACATCTTCGATCTTCGCGAAGCCGCCAGGAAGCGGCTTCCGCGCGGCGTGTTCGAGTTCTTCGACCGCGGCACCGAGGACGAGGTGGCGCTCGCCAACAACCGCGCGGCGTTCGAGCGGCTCAAGCTGAAGCATCGCGCGCTGGTCGACATGACCAACCGCACGATGGCAACGACGCTGTTCGGAAAGCCGGCGGCCATGCCGATGGCGATCGCGCCGACCGGCGTTGCCGGCATGTGCTGGTATCATGGCGAGCTCGAGCTCGCCAAAGCAGCGGCGGCCGCGAAGATTCCGTTTACGCTGGCGACCGGCGCGATGACGCCGATGGAGGAGATCGCCGAGAAGGCTCCGGGCCGACTGTGGATGCAGCTCTATGTCTGGCACGAGCGCAAGCTGTCCTACGAGCTGATCGAACGGGCCAAGAACGCCGGGTTCGAGGCGCTGATCATCACGGTCGATACGGGGGCGACGCCCAACCGCGAATACAACGCCAGGAACGGCTTCAATCTGCCGTTCCGGCTGAGCACCCGCGCGGCCATCGACATGGTCGGCAAGCCGCGCTGGCTGGCGCTGGTGATGGCGCGCTATCTCGCCAATGGCGGCATGCCGCGCTACGAGAACTATCCGGCGCATTTGCGGCACTCGGTTCGGGAAGACCCCTCCGCGCACGCCGTGATGCGGCGCGACAGCCTGTCGTGGGAAGACATCAAGATCTTCCGCAAGATGTGGCCCGGCATCCTGATGGTGAAGGGGATCAATCGTCCCGACGATGCCGTGCGCGCGGTCGGGCATGGCTGCGACGGCATCATCGTCTCGAACCATGGCGGCCGCAACATGGACAGCGCGGTCGCCTCCATGGACGCGTTGCCGGAGATCGCCGAAGCGGTCGGCGCGAAGGCGACGGTGTTGCTGGACAGCGGCGTGCGCCGCGGCTCCGATATCGCCAAGGCGCTCGCGCTCGGCGCCAAGGCCGTGCTGACCGGCCGCGCGACGCTTTACGGCACGTCGGTCGGCGGCGAGGCCGGAGCCGCCAAGGCGATCTCCGTGCTGCGCAAGGAGCTCGACAACACCATGGTGTATTGCGGCTGCAACACGGTCGACGAGATCACGCCCGACATTCTGTTCGGGCCGCGCGCCGTCAATTCGGCGGCGGGGTTCGTCGGCTGACGGCGGCGCCGCCCCTGCGCGGGTGCCGGCGCCGGTTAGAAACAGTTGCACCGCCTTCGTGGAGAGATGCTTCCAGGCGATGCTCAGCCAAGGGCCTCAGTCCAACATGATCTCGCGTGCAATCGCCACGGCAAGCCTCTCGGCAATGCTTGCGCTCCTGACGCCGGGCCCCGTCTCGGCGCAAGGGAGAAACTTCGGGCAGCCTGGAGTTTTTGACTTTTACGTTTTGTCCCTTTCCTGGTCGCCCTCGTTCTGCGAGGCAGCGGGCGACCGCAGCGGTTCGCCGCAGTGCGGCGAGAGACCGTATTCGTTCGTCGTTCATGGGCTGTGGCCGCAGTTCGAGCGGGGCTTTCCCAAATCGTGCCAGGTGCCGGCGCCACGCCTTCCGCGCCGGATCGTCGATTCAATGCTCGACCTCATGCCGGCGCCTCGGCTTATTTACCACGAGTGGGACAATCACGGGACATGCTCGGGCCTGTCGCCGGACGCCTATTTCGATGAGGTCCGAAAAGCGCGCGACAAGGTGAAAATCCCGCCTGCCTATGCGGACGTGAAGTCCACCTTGAGGGTCAGTCCCGCCGAGGTGAAAGAAAACTTCATCAAGGCGAATCCGGGTCTCACGGAAATCTCGATCGCGGTGGAATGCGACAACCGTCTGAGAGAGGTTCGCATCTGCCTGAACAAGCAGTTGGGCTTCCGCGATTGCCCGGACGTTGCCCGCCGCAGCTGCCGGCGCGACGAGGTCGCCATGCCTCCGGTCAGGGGACAGTAACGATTTTGCCCATGCACCTTCGAAGATCCGGGAGCGGCGATCGGGAGCCCCGGCCGGCCAGAGCTGGCGCGCCCCCGCACCGAGGACGCGCGCCCAGCATATTGAAAATAAACGGGTTTGCGACGGGAGGTATCCAGGCCACGCAGCAAACCGGCTTGCCTATCGTCCTATGCAAGGCGCAGGAAAAGTGCTATTCGTAACGTCTTATCAGCCGAGCATTTGCTCGGAGATACAGGAGGGCTCCAGAATGGCGCGCGCGAAGCAAGCTGCGAAGCAAAAGCGTCGGAGGACAGCCTTACCGGCATGGGGGGCCGCCGGCATGTCCTTGGCGATGGCGGGCGGCGCGTCGGCGGCAGTTGCGCCGACACCGAATGCACCGTCGCACAGCATGGTACTGCCTCCCGTCATTACGCTCGGCGAGGAGGAGATCTCCGACGTCAGCTTGGCGACGTTCTATGTGTTCGACAAGGAAAGCCGCGGAACGCCCGGCCAACAGCTTGCCCAGCGCGGCTGTAGGGCAGGCGGCGGCTGTAGGGCAGGCGGCGGCTGCCGGTGCGGCGGCGGCGGCTGCAGGGGATGCGGCTGCAGATGCGCGGGAGGCTGCGGCTGCGCCTGTGGCGTCGGCTGTGCCGTGGGCGGCTGCACCTGCTGCCTGTCGTGGGGAGCTTGTCAGCTCTGCTAGACTAGAGCGTTTTGCGAGTCTGTTGACGCAGACGTCGTGGCCGGGTCCGATCAGGTTCGACCCGGCCAAAGGCGTTTTGTTGTGCGGCGCTGCCTCGTGGCGGAGAAGGTGCGCGTACTGACCTCATGAAAGACGATCCCGGGAACCGCCTCGCGCGGCATGACAGCAAGGCCGTCCCGCAGTTCGCGCCCAATTTCACCGTCTATGTGCTGCCGCCCGATGTGGTGTGCCTTTATTCCGAGGACCGGAAGTTCTTTCTGCATGGCGAGCTCTACTGCGCGCTCGCGTCCGCGATAGGCGAAGGCGGAAAGAGCGTTCAGCAGCTCGTTCGCGCGCTGGAGCGGAATTTTCCCTCCGACAAAATCCACGAAGCCCTGCAGCGGCTGGTCGAGCGCCGCTATGTCGTTCCGGCATCGCGCGCGTCCGCCGGCGTCGTGGCCGCCTGCTGGGCGAGCCTCGGCCTGTCGCCGGACGCCGCGCAAAAGAACCTGCAGACCTGTCGGGTGCGCATCCAGTCGATCGACGTGGAGGGCGCACGGGAACTCGGCGCGGCGCTGAGCGGGCTCGGCGTTCGCGTGGTGAAGCGCTCCGCCGACCTGACGGTCACGCTGGTGAGCGATTATCTCGACGGCCGCCTGGCGCCATTGAACCGGCAGCACTTGTCGGACCGCACGCCCTGGATGCTCGTCCAACCCTCCGGGATTTTTCCCCTGGTGGGGCCGGTGTTGAGCCCAGGCAAGGGTGCGTGTTGGAACTGTCTTGCCGATCGCATGATCCGCAACCGCGAGGTCAAGGGGCTGCTCGCCCGCGGCCAGGCGCGCCCGGTCGCCGTTTCGCCGCTCTCGCGGCACACCGTCGGACAGAGCGGCATCCAGCTTGCCGCCGTCGAGATCGCGAAAGCGATCGCCACCGATTATCGCACGGACCTGCGCGATCACATCGTCAGCCTCGATTTGTTGGGGTCGACGGTGGCGCGGCATTATGTGGCGCCCCGCCCGCAATGTCCGAGCTGCGGCCGCAAGAAACTGCGCGACCCGAAACGGGCGCCGGCGCCGGTCGCGCTCGGCACCGGCGGCAAGCTGGTCATGACCAGCGGCGGGTACCGGACCGTTTCGTCGCGGGCCACGGTCGCGCGTTTCCGCAAGCACGTGAGCCCCCTCACCGGCGTGGTCTCGCGGCTCGAACGGATCGAAGCCGACTTGCCGCTGAACACCAATTACTATGCGGCGCACAATTTTTCCGCGCCCGCCAGATCGGTGCACGAGCTGCGGGCCGGACTGAGCGGCGGCAGCTTCGGCAAGGGCAGCACCGCCGAGCAGGGCGAAGCCAGCGCGCTGATGGAGGCGATCGAGCGCTATTCCGGAATCTTTCAGGGCGACGAAATCAGAACGACGCGGCGATTCACGGATTTCCCGGCGGGCGATGCCATCGTTCCAAACGACGTCATGCTGTTCAGCGATGCGCAGTACCAGCCGGACCCCGCGTCGGCGGGCGACCCGCACGAGGCGCCTGCCCCGTTCGATCGGTCGGCCGAGATCGAATGGTCGCCGGTCTGGTCCCTGCGCGACCAGCGGTTCAAATATCTGCCGACCAGCCTCCTGTATTTCTTCTACCGGGGCCCCGGCCAGATCAACGCGGATTCGAACGGCTGCGCCGCCGGCAACACGCTGGCGGAGGCAATCGTCCAGGGCTTTCTCGAGCTGGTGGAACGGGATGCCTACGCCATCTGGTGGTACAATCGCCTGTCGCGGGCGGCGGTGGACCTGCACGGGTTCGAGGATTCCTACATCCGCGATCTGCAAACCCAGCTGGCCGACACCGGCCGCCGGCTGTGGGTGCTCGATGTGACGAACGATCTCGGGATTCCGACCTTCGTGGCGATCACGCACTGGACGAGCAACGGGCAGGAAAATATCGAGTTCGGGTCCGGCGCGCACTTCGATGCGCGCATCGCCTTGTTGCGCGCGTTGACCGAGCTGAACCAATTCCTGTCCATCGGTCTCATGGGCGGCGGTAAGGGGGAGAAAACAAGCCTCGACGGCATCACGCCGTTGCGCCTGCAGGATCATCCCTTCCTGACGCCCAACGGCAAGGCGGCCTCGCACTCCGGCTTCGAGTCGAAGTTCGGGCGCCTCCCCGCGCACGAGCAGGTCGCCGCCTGCGTGAATATTGCCAGGGGACAGGATCTCGACTTTCTCGTCCTCGACCAGACGCGTCCCGACATCGACGTTCCGGTCGTCAGGGTGACCGTTCCGGGAATGCGGCATTTCTACCGCCGTTTCGCCCCGGGCCGGCTTTACGACGTTCCGGTCAAGCTCGGATGGCGCGACCGGCCGCTGCCCGAGGACGCGCTGAATAAAATTCACCCCCATACCTGAGGGGCATCCGCGGCTTGCGCGCTCCCGGCATGAAGCGAGGGCGAGGCGCCGCGCCGCCGACGGTCTCCGCCCGGCTCGGCGGCCATGTCACGCTCGAGGCGCAGGCGGACGGAAAGATCGTCGCCCACTTCCACGGCTATTCGGTCGGCTTGGGAACGTTGAGCGCGGGCGCGGCGGAGCGCGTGCAGGACCTGCGCACAGGCCTGCCGCTTGCCGCGTTTGCATCCGCCGGCCGGACCATCGACAAGGAGATCGATCTGTTGGTCCGGCGATTGGCCCGGCACGGTCTGTTGGAGTACCGCGTCGGGCGCGCGCGCGGTACCGAGGAACAGGTCGTCATCGAACCGCAGGTCGCCGATTATTGGCCGCAGACGCCGCCGCTGCGCGACGCCGACGTTCTCGTGCTGTCGCGGTTCGCCTACATGCGACGGCGCGCCAACGAGATGGTGCTGGAATCGCCGCGCGCCGGCGCCTTGTTCAAAATTCACGATCCGGCGATCGCGGGCTTCCTGGCCATGCTGTCGGCACCGCAACAAATCAGACGGCTCCGCCGGCGGGACGATTTCCCGGGGATCGCGCTTCTCGCCCTGCTGGTCGACTGCCGGATCCTTTTCAAGACCGACGCTGCCGGCGACGACGGCCTGCGGCCGACAGAGGGCGACGGCAGCCTCGTTCTTTGGGACTTTCACGATCTTCTGTTCCATGCGCGCAGCACCGAAGGCCGGCACGCCAACCCGCTGGGCGGACTTTATGGATATGCGGACGTCATGCCTCCGCTTCCGGCGGTGCGTCCGCGCTGGCCGGGAAAGAAGATCGATTTGCGCGAGCTCTCGGCCGCGCAGCCGCAGGCGATCTCGCCGGCCGCAAAGCTCCTGCGTGAACGTCATTCGGCCCGCGGCTTCGACGACCAGCGACCGATCACGCTCGCCGAGCTCGCGCGGTTTCTCGACGCGACCGCGCGGGTCGTGTCGCGATGGGACAGCAAGGTCGACTTCGGTGACGCAGCTCCGACGGTCGGCTACGCCGCCCGGCCGTATCCGTCGGCGGGCGCGAGCTACGAGCTCGAGCTCTATCTCGCCGTCAACACGTGCAACGGGCTTGCCCGGGGATTCTATCATTACGACGCCGGCGCACATGCGCTGGCGTCGATCGGGGCCGGCCCGTCCGAGCTCGAAGCGCTGCTGACGGGGGCCCGATTTGCCATGGACGCGCCCGCCGCGCCGCAGATCCTGATCACGATCGCCGCGCGCTTCGGCCGGGTTTCGTGGAAGTACACTTCGCTCGCCTATGCGCTCATTCTCAAGAACGCCGGCGTGTTGACGCAAACGCTCTACCTGATGGCGACCGACATGGGGCTGGGCGGATGCGCGATCGGGAGCATCAATATCGATCTGTTCGCGAAGTTGACGGGGATCGAGTTTCACGTCGAGGGCCCGGTCGGGCAATTTGCGCTTGGCCGCGCCATGAGTCCGGACGAGGACGCAGGGCGCATTAGCGAAGCGTAATGCGCCATTTTGCCAGACGGCGGATTACGCGGCTTGGCCGCTGATCCGCCCTACGGACCGCGCGACGCGGCGGGCACGAAATATCCGACGGCGTCCGGGCGCCGCTTCCCCTGCAGCGCGAACAAGGCTCCCTGCGGGTCCATGCATTGGGCGATGCAACGGCCGTCCCGCGCTTCAATCGGGCCGTGGACGACCTGGCCGCCCCCGGCCTTGACGCGTTTCGCCGCCGCGTCGATGTCGCCGATGTTGAAATAGTGCAGCCAGAAGGGGTCCGGCGTGATCGCGGGCTTGGTGAGCATCCCGCCGATCGTCTGCCCGCCGATGGAGAACAGCTGATAGGTGCCGGTCGCGCCGACGTCGGCCTCTGCTTTTTGCCAGCCGAAAACCTCGCTGTAGAACGCCAACGCCGTTTCCCAGTCGGCGGCGAGCAGCTCGTGCCAGCCGACATGGCCCACTGCGCCCGGATCGGCCTGCGGCTCTTGGCCGGGGTTGAGCCACTTGAACAGCGCGAGCCTTGCCGTTTGCGGATCGGCGAAGACTGCAAAGCGGCTGATGCCCGCGACGTCCGTCGGCGGGACGTGCACGGCTCCGCCACGCCGCGCGATCCGGTCGGCGGTGGCGTCCACGTCGTCGACCCCGACATATCCCATCCAGCTGGGCTTTACGCCGGTTTTCCGCGCATCCTGCGGCAAGTCCATCAGCCCGCCGACCGAGACCGCTCCCGCGCTGAACAGAACGTAGCGCCGACCGGGCGCCGACGCGTCCCACGCGCCCCAACCCATGACCTTGGTGTAGAAGGCGATGGCAGCCTGCACGTCCGTCGTTGTCAGCTCGTACCAGACGAAACGGCCATGCGCATTGACCACGGCTGTTTCTCCCGTTCGAGCGTGCAAAGAAACCTGGCGTACCCATCGGCCGATGGCGCCAAATAAGTGTGGTCCGCTACGATAGTCCTGATCGGAGCTTCCGAAAAGTGCCGTGAACGGCCATCGTCACGGCGGCATGCCTTTCCGCGCGCATCGATGGCAATATGGCGCGCGCTGCGCAGAGGCCGCGCGCCCTAGGAAGAGGACGCCCATGACCATTCGCATCGCCGCCATCGAGGTCAGCCACTGGCACGCGGTCTACGACGCCGCCTACCTGCGCCACCTCGTCGCCATGCCGGACGTGGCGCTGGTCGCAGTCCAGGACTCCGACGCCGGTCTGGCCGCGAAACGCGCGGCCGCGGTGGGGAGCCCGCCGACCTTCACGGACTACCGCGAGATGCTGGCGACGACCCGCCCCGACTTCGTCGTGGCGCTCGGGCGGCACCGGCAGATGGCCGCGATCGCCCACGACCTGCTCGACCAGGGCTATCCCTTCCTGATGGAGAAGCCGATGGGGATCAACGCGGCAGAAGTGGAGGCGGTGGCCGCCAAGGCGGCGAAGCTCAATGCGTTCGTCGCCGTCCCGCTGGCCCAGCGCTACGCGCCCTTCGCCGCGCGCGCGCGCGAACTCATCGCGGCGGGGCGTTTCGGTCCGCTGTCGCACATCTACGTGCGCATCAACCGCCCGGGGCCGGCGCGTTACCGCGCCTGGGATTGCGCCTGGATGCTCGATCCGGCCGAGGCCGGCGGTGGCTGCCTGCGCAACCTCGGCTCGCACGGGCTCGACATGTTCCTCCACCTGACCAGCGAGGACGCGCAGGTGACCGGCGCCCAGCTGAGCCGGCGCGCGCACGAACGTCCGGTCGAGGACTACGCCTCGGTCATGCTCCGTTCGGCGAGCGGCATTCTCGGCACCGTCGAGGTCGGCAACGGCTTCCCGCGCGACGGCACCGACGGCGAGTGGAAGATCGCCGGCCGCGACGCCATCCTGACGATGAAGGACGGGGTCATGAAGCTCGCCACCGCCGCGAGCGACGAGACGCTGCCGGGCACCGACGTCACCGCGCCCTATTTCACCGCGGTGCGCGATGCGCTCGACCACTGGCAGCGCGGCGCGCCGCCGCCGATCAGCGTGCACGACTGCGCGCGGGCGGTGCGCCTGATCGATCAGGCGTACGCGCTTGCGCCGAAGCCGGCGTAATTTTTTCAGGTGCGCCGAATCGGGATCGCACCGAGGAAGTCGCGCTTGCCGATCTCGACGCCGGAGTGGCGCATGATCGCGTGCGCGGCGGTGAGGTGGAAATAGAAATTCGGCAGCACGAAATGGTTGAGGTAGTCGGCGCCCTTCATGTGGCCCTTGTTGGCCGCGCCGAGCGGAAAGGTGATCTCGCGATCGGCCGACGCGTCGATCTGCTTGGCGTCCAGCGTCTTGAGAAACGCCACGGTCTTGGCGATGCGGGCCTTGAGCTGGGCGAGCGTGGTCTCATTGTCCTCGTACGCCGGCGGTTCGACGCCGGCGAGACGGGCCGAGCCGTTCTTGGCCTGGTCGGTCGCCACCTGCACCTGGCGCACCAGCGGGAACATGTCGGGCGCCAGGCGCGACTGCAGCAGCACCGCCGGGTCGAACTTCTTGGCGCCCGCATGGGCTTCGGCCTTGTCGAGATTGGCTGAGAGCGCGGCGAGGCCGATCTCGAAAACCGGCAGCGAGGCCTGCGACATGGAAGACGGCATGGGGAAGATCCTTGAGGTCTGGGATTGGGTGCCGACGAGCGCCGGCTGGGCGGACCATGCACGCAACGGGCCGGCGTTGCAATGGGCGGGTCAAGCCGCAGTCTGCTTCCGCAAGGCAACCAGCGGCGTCAAGCGATAAGTCGTCGCCGGATTTAGTTTGTTTGCTCGGCGAGGTGCGCCGCGAGGCCGACGAACGCCGGCAGCGGGTGGGTGATCACGTAGGTCGGAATCGATTCCAGGTACGGGTGCAGCCGGCCCTTGTCCTCGAACCGTTCGCGAAACCTGCTGGCGGCGAAGACGGCGCCGAGCTTCGGCACGATGCCGCCGGCGACGTAGACGCCGCCGCGCGCGCCGAGCGTCAGCGCGAGGTTGCCGGCGATGGCGCCGAGCATGGCGCAGAACATGTCGACCGTCTCGCGGCAGCGCGGGTCGGCCTCGCCGATGCTCGGGTCGGTGATCTGCGCCGCCGTGTAGGCGACCGCCGGCACCCCGTCGATCTCGGCCAGCGTGTTGTAGAGATTGACGAGCCCGGGCCCGGAGAGCAGCCGTTCGGCCGAGACGTGGTCGAAGCGCTGGCGCATGCGATCGAGCACGACGCTTTCCCGCGCCGTCGTCGGCGCCATGGTGACATGGCCGCCCTCGCCGGACAGGGCGATCCAGCGGCCGTCGCACGGCACCATCCCGCTGACGCCGAGACCCGAGCCCGGCCCGAGCACGCCGATCGGGGCGGAAGCCACGGGCGCTCCGCCGCCGATCGCGCTGCGGTCGGCGGGCTTGAGGTGGGGCGTCGCCAGCGCCACGGCGGTGAAATCGTTCACCACCATCAGCCGGTCGATGCCGAGATGTCGCCGCAGCTCGCGGATCGAGAACGACCAGGGATGATTGGTAAGGGTCACGCGGTCGCCCCCGACCGGCCCGGCAACCGCGAGCGCCGCGGTGCGCAGGCGCACGGGCAAGCCGCTCGCCTGCATATCTGCCGCGAGATAGGCCTCGATGGCGTCCTGCAGCGACGGGTAATCGGCGCAGGCGAATACGCGCACGGCCTCGATCGCGCCCGTGCGGCCGATCAGCGCGAAGCGCGCGTTGGTGGCGCCGACGTCGGCCACCAGCGAGAAGCCGGTTTTGTCACGACGTTTCTTGGCGGGTCGGGGCAAAGGTCCCTCATTATCGGCGGCGACTGAACGAATGTCGGAAGGATTTCGCCCGGAATCAACCGTCGAGCCGCGATTGCGTTCCGCAGGTCAGGCCGGGCGACAGGCCTGCAGAAAATGTTCGGCGATGTCTCGGCGCCGCGCCACCCACAGGCGGTCGCCGCATTGGGCGACCTTGGCGAGGATGCTCTCGACCGCCGCGAACCGCGCCGGCCTGCCGCAGATGCGCAGGTGAAAGCCGATGGTCAGCATCGACGAATGTCCCCTCCCCGCCTCGGCCAGCAAGGTGTCGAGCGCGCAGGAGACATAGTCGGAAAAATTCGACGGCGTGACAAAGCCGTTGAGATTGAAGAATTTCATGTCGTTGGTGTCGAAGCCGTAGGGCAGCACCAGCACCGGCTTCGGCCGCGCTGCGCGATCCCAATAGGGCAGCTCGTCGTCGAGCGCGTTGGAGTCGTACAGAAATCCCAGTTCCGAGACGAGATCGCGCGTCCACGCGCTCTGCCCGCCCCGGCACATGAAGCCGACCGGCGTCACGCCGGTCGCGGCGGCGATGACGTCGCGGGTGCGCACGACGTCGTCACGCTCGATTGCGCGGTCCTGGAAGCGGCTGTTCGGGGTCCAGCGCCAGCCGTGCACCGCCGGCTCGTGCCCGCGCCGCACCGCCTCGCGCGCCAGCTCGGGCACGCGCTCCACCGCGCGCCCGCACATCATCAGGGTGGCCGGAACGGCAAAGCGGTCGAAGGCGTCGAGAAACCGCCACAGGCCGACCCGCATGCCGAAGTTGAACGTCTGCTCCTGAATGAGGTCGCGCACGCCGGGCGGCTGCACCGACGCCACTTCGCCGAACTTCTCGGTTTCGGCGTCGCCCTGCTCAACGGAAAGCTCGGCACCCTCCTCGAAGTTGAGCACGAGGGACACGGCGACGCGGGCGCCGTTCGGCCATGTGATGGCGGGGCGCTCGCTGCCGTAGCCGACGAGGTCGCGCACGATCGGCATGGTTCAGGCCCTTTGCTGCACGCTGGCGCCCAGACCCGACAGGCGCTCGGCCAGGATCAGCCCGGCCAGGGTCACGATGACGATGACGCCGGAGACGGCGGCGACGCGCACGTCGAGATCGGCTTCGAGGATCTGCCACAGCTTGATCGGCAGCACCTCGGTGCGGGCGTCGGAGAGGAACAGCGACACGGGCACATGATCGAAGGAGGAGAGGAACGCCACGAAGCCGCCGGCGAACATGCCGCGGCTGATCAGCGGCAGGGTGATGCGCCGCAAGGTGTAGAGCCGGCTGGCGCCGAGACTGAACGAGCAATCGTCGAGCAGCGGGTCGAGCTGCTGCACCGCCGCCGACACCATGCGGATGACGAACGGCGTGCAGATGACGACGTGACCGACGGTGAGGGTCCAGATCGAGAGCCGCACCGACATCAAGCTGAACACCATCAACAGCGCAAGCCCGAACGCCATGGCGGGCAGCACCATGGGCGACATGAAAAGGCTGTCGAGGAAGCGGGCCCACCCGCTGCGGCTGCGCGCGATGCCGAGGGTCGCCGCGGTGCCCAGCACCGTGCAGGCGAGCGTCGCCCAGAACGCGACCTTGAGGCTGGTCCAGGTCGCGGCCAGCAAGTCGTCGGACGACAGCAGCTCGCGGTACCAGCGCAGCGACCAGCTCGGCGGCGGGAACTTGAGCGTCTGCGCCCCGGTGAAGGACGTGATTAGCACGACGACCGTCGGCGCGAGCAGGAGGAGCATCGCGCCCAGCGCAATCGTCCAAACAAAGCCGGCATAGGCGAGATCGGCGGATCTACGGGGCATGCACGGCTCCCATGCGCCGCTGGGCAAACGCGTTGACGAACCAGGTGATGGCGACGATGCAGAGCGTGAAGACGATGGAGAGCGCGGCGGCGAACGGCCAATCCTGCACGCCGACCGCCTGCTGGTAGATATTGAGCGGCATCAGCACGATGCGCCCGCCGCCCACCAGAGTCTGGGTGATGAACGCCGTGGTGGACGCGGCGAACACCAGCAGCCCACCGGCGACCGCGCCCGGCAGGGTGAGCGGAAGGATGACGGTGCGGAACCGGCGGAAATTGCTGGCGCCCAGCCCCTCGGCGGCGTCGATCAGGCTGCGGTCGAGCTTGAGCAGGCTGTTGATCAGCGGCAAGGCCATGAGCGGCAGCTGGATCTGCGCCAAGGCCACGACCAGGCCGCCCCAGGTATAGAGCAGCCGGGCGGGCCGCTCCCACAGGCCCGTCGCCAGCATGGCATTGTTGACGATGCCCTCGCGGCCGAGGATTACGATCCAGGCAAAGGTGCGCACGACGGTGCTGGTGAGCAGCGGCAGCATGATGAGGAACAGGATGGCGCCGCGCAGCCGGCGGCCGCCTTCGATGTAGACGAGGCCGAGGGGATAGGCGAGCAGCAGGCAAACGGCGGTCACGCACAAGCCGAGGAACAGCGTGTCCCCCAGCACGCCGATGCTGAAGCCGTCGGTCGCAAGCTTGAGGTACTGGTCGACGCCGAGCGCGCGAAAGTCCGCCGACCGGAACAGGCTGATCCAGAACAGGACGGCGAACGGCGCAACGAAGGCGGCGAGGAAGAACGCCGCCAGCGGCATGGCCGGCAGCGTTCCGCCGAAGCCTTCGAGCCTGTGGCGCAGCGCCATCGCCGAGAATGTCGCGGCGCGGCGGTCAGGTCTTCATCTCCTTGGTGAAGCGGGTGATCCAGTCGCCGCGCAGATGCTGGAACTTGGTCCAGTCGAGCAGTTTGTTTTTGGCGATCAGGTCGTCGAGCCCTTTCGCCAGCTTGAGGTTCGCTCCGGTGAACGGCACCTTCTTGTTGGTCGGCATCATGACCCAGGGCGCGGCCTCCAGATCCTTCTGCACCTCCTCGCTCATGATCGTCTCGAGGTAGGCGGGCGCGAGCTTGCCGGCCTGCGCATTCTTGACGAGCTGCGCGCTCGTGCGCACGACGATGGCGCCGGTCGACGGCGCCACGAAGTCGACGTCGACGCCCTTGGTGCGCAGCAGCTCGATGTTGTTGAAGTAGTTAAAGGCGATGTCGATCTCGCCCTGCTGGAACAGCGCGGCAAGCGCGCCGGGCGACTGGGCGATGGCGCCGACATTGGGCAGCAGGGTCTGCATCGCCTTGAACGCCGGCTCGATGTCGGTGTCGGACCCACCCTTGAGCTTGGCGACGTCAACCATGAAGGCGGTGCCCAGGCTCGAGGCCATGCCGGTGATGCCGACGCGGCCTTTGTATTCCGGCTTCCACAGATCCTCCCACGAGGTGGGCGGCGCTTTGACCTTCTTCGGGTTATAGGCGATGCCGATCACTTGGCAGGTGACGACCGGCGCATAGCCGTCCGGATGCTTGAAGGCGTCGGGGATGTCGGCCAGGGATGCGCCGGCCGGAAACTTCTCCAGCACGTCGGCCTTGATGGCATTGATGAGCGGCCCTTCGTCGAACAGAACGACATCGAAAGGCGGATTGGCGCGCGCCGCCTGAATCTTGGCGACCTGGTCGATGGCGAGCAGCGGCGTGAAGACGACGTTCGCGCCCGTCGCCTTGGTGAAGGCGGGGCCGACCACGGCCTTGAAGGCTTCATCGAAGCTGCCCGGATAGGTCGTGGCCACGACCGATTCCGCGCCGTGGGAAATGCCCGGCAGGGCGGCACCGGCAAGCGATGCGGCTCCGATACGAAGCGCGGTACGGCGGGATATCGGCATGGGCTGCTCCTGTTGCGCAGGGTTTCGTCGCGTGACGCTACGTGTGGCCAAGGGTTGATGGTTCGGAATGCACGGATTGTGCCGCGGAAAACATCGACACGCCTTCGAGGTCGGCGATCGCGAGGTGGACGGCGTCGCCCGGCGCCAGCGGCCTGGTCGACGGCGTGTGCGGGCGGGTCAGCTTGAGCGTCCGGCCGCCGCCGATACGGGCCTCGACGATCTCGGCCGGTCCGAGCGGCAAGGTCAGATGCACGGTCGCCGGGATCGATCCGGCGCGCGCCCCCTCGGCGATCGCCAGGTTCTCCGGCCGGATCGACAGCAGGACCGCGCTGCCCGGGGTGAACTTGCCGCGGGCGGGAAGCTCGAAGGTTGCGCCGTTGCCGGCGTCAACCGCGACTTTCTCGCCGGCCGTGCGCAGCACCACCGCCTCGACCACGTTGGCGTGGCCGACGAAGCGGTTGACGAACAGGTTGGCCGGACGGCTGTAGAGCCGGTCGGGCGTGTCCACCTGCTCGACCCGGCCGTGGTTGAGCACCACGATCCGATCCGCCATCGACAGCGCTTCCTCCTGATCGTGGGTGACGATGATGGAGGTCAGTCCGTAGCCCTTGAGCAGGCTCTTGATCTCGATCTGCATGTCGAGCCGGAGATTCTTGTCGAGGGCGGAGAACGGCTCGTCGAGGAGGACGATCTTGGGCTCGATGGCGAGCGCGCGGGCAAGCGCCACGCGCTGCTGCTGGCCGCCCGACAATTGTCCGGGCAGACGCCGCGCGAAGTCGCTCATCTTCACCAGGGACAGCATCTCAGCCGCGCGCCTCGCCACCACGTCGCGCGCGGTTCCCCGGCAGCGCAGCCCGTACACCACGTTCTCGAACACCGACATGTGCGGGAACAGCGCGTAGTTCTGAAAGACGATGCCGACGTTGCGCTGGTTGGCCGGCACGTCGTTGATGCGCAGACCGTCGACCCGGATGTCGCCGGCGGTGGGACGGATGAAGCCGGCGATGGCGCGCAGCAGCGTGGTCTTGCCGCAGCCGGATGGGCCGAGCAGCGCGATCAGCTCGCCCGGCGCGATCGAGAGCGACACGCCGTCGAGGGCCGTCGTCGCGCCGAAGACGTGGCGCACGTTCTCCAGCGCGAGTGCATGGCCCCTGAGTCCGCTAGCCATCGGCAGTCCTGGTATTGGCGCCTGTCACCCAGCCTACGACGGTGTCCGAAGGGATCGGTACGGTCAAGGATTTGCGGTAGATTCGGTCGATGCCTGCAAAAAGGGCATGTGACGCTTTTTCAGACTCCAGGATCGACGGCAGAAGCTGCTCATAGGCGGCGGTGAACTCGGCGATCAGCTTGCCTTCATCGATGCGGGTGAGCGTGCCGCCGCGCATCGCCAAGGTGCCGTCCACCACCACGGTGTCGATCGCCGATCCGCTCTCTCCGTGGGTGATCTGCCGCACCGGGTCGTTGAGCGGGGACAACGTGTAGGCGTCGCGCCGGTAGAAGACGATGTCGGCGCGTTGGCCGGGCGCCAGGCGGCCCAGCTCCTGCTCGCGCCCGAGCGCCCGCGCGCCCCCGACGGTCGCGGAATCCCACAGTTCCTTGGCCGTGGCCCAGTTCTCGTAGTCGGGCCGGCTGATGCGGCTCATCACGCCGCCGAGCTTCAGGCTGGTGAGCATGGAGCACCCATAGGTCGCCCCGCATCCGTCCGAGCCCATGGACACGTTGATGCCGGCCGCGCGCGCGGCGCGAAAGTCGGCAACGCCCGAGCCGAGGATGCCGTTGCTCCACGGATTGTACTGAACGCTGGCGCCGGCGGCCGCGATCAAGTCGCGGTCGCGCGGCGTGAGCCAGACCGCGTGGATCATCGCAGTCGACGGCCGCAGGAAGCCGAGCTCGGCCAGATGCTCCACCATGCTGCGTCCGTAGAACGCCTCGGCGGTCACCACCTGCAGGCGCGTCTCCAGCAGATGGGTGATGACCGGCAGGTCGAGATCGTCCGCCAGGCGCCGGCAGGCGCGCAGGAAGTCGTCGGTGCAGCGCTGCGGGGCGGACGGCGCGACGATGACGCCGACGCGCCGGGATTTCGGATGGTGGGTCGTGGCGAGCGCTTGCACCAGCTTGACGAGCTGGCCCCCATCGGGCCGCGGCAGGCCGCGCAGGCTCGTCTGCAGATCCGCGTCGAAGCATTCGTCGACGAACGGCCAGCTATCGAGCACCGGCTTGTCGATCATGGAAAAGCCGAGGTAGGCGCGGATGCCGGCGTCCTCGTAGGCCTGCAGCGCCGCATCGACGTGGCCGCGGTCGAACACCTGGCCGAGGCTCATGTCGTCGACGATGGTCGTCGCCCCGGTGCGCAGCGACTCGATCGCGCCAATCATGGTGCGCACGTAGATCTGCCGGTCGGTCAGGCGCACCGGCTTGGTGGGCCGGATGTGCGCCATCATCACCTCCATGGGCAGGTTTTCGATGCGGCCCTTGAGAAAATGGTCCCACGAATGCAGGTGGCCGTTGATCAGCCCCGGCGCCGCGAGGAGATTGCCGCAATCGACGATCTCGTCCGCCTGGACGATCGTGCCGGCCGGCGCGATGGCGGTGATAAAGTTGCCCTCGACCAGGATGTCGCTGGCGCGGCGCAGCGGCGCCGTCGCATCCGCCATGACGAAGCAGCCGCGGTAGACTTGCTTGCCCATCGGTTCCCCCTGACGCGATTGTGCGATGAGACACATCGTCCTTGTCAATCCGAATACCAGCGCCGCCACCACCGCGCTGATGGTGAGCATTGCGCGCGCGCATCTGGCGGCCGGGTTCGCGATGGACGGCGCGACGGCGGCCACAGGCGCACCGCTCATCGTCGATGAGGATCAGCTGCGCATTGCCGCCGACGCGGTCGCGCGCATGGCGCCGGCCCTGGCCGGGACGGCCGAGGGCGTGATCGTGGCGGCCTTCGGCGACCCTGGCGTCGAGGCGCTGGGCGCGGCGCTGTCGGTGCCGGTCGCCGGCATCGCCGCGTGCGCGATGGGCGAAGCCGCCGCCGCCGGCCGCCGCTTCGCGGTGGTGACGACGACGCCGGCGCTCGTGGCCGCCATCGCCGCGCGGGCCGAGAACCTCGGGTTCGGCCGGCAACTCGCCGGCATCCGCACGACCGAAGGCCCGCCGCAGGCGCTGATGGCCGACCGGCCGCGCCTCATCGCCGCGCTGGAGCGGGCGGCGCGGCGCGCCATCGCGGAGGACGCAGCCGAGGCGATCATCATCGGCGGCGGGCCATTGGCGGCGGCCGCGCACGCGTTGCGCAGCCGGCTGCCATGCCCGGTGATCGAACCCATTCCGGCCGCGGTCAGGTGGATGAATGTCCGCCTGGGTGCGGGATCATTGCGGGAGGATCGTTGACCGGCATGGCGCAACCGTTTGTCGATCCGTGCGCCGCCGGCGTGATCCACGCCGAGCCTTGTCCGCGCGCGCAGGGCCGCGCGATCCCGGCGCCGCGCCGGCGCATCGTCCTTGCCGCCTGCGTCCTCGCGTCGTCGATGGCGTTCATCGACGGCTCGGTGCTCACGGTGGCGCTGCCCAGCCTGCGCGCCGCGCTCGGCGCCGATCTCGCAACCGTGCAGTGGGTGGTCAACAGCTATCTGCTGGCGCTGGGCGCGCTCACCTTGATCGGCGGCGCGCTCGCCGATGCGTACGGCAAGGCGCGCATGCTGGCGCTCGGCTGCCTGCTGTTTGGGGCGGCGTCGGCCGCCTGCGCGCTGGCGCCGTCGGCCGGCTGGCTGATCGGCGCACGGGTGCTGCAGGGGATCGCCGCCGCGTTGCTCACGCCGGCGAGCCTCGCGCTGATCGGGGCCACCTATCCGCAGGACGAGCGCGCCGGCGCGATCGGCGTATGGGCGGCAGCGTCCGCGCTGACCTCCACCGCCGGACCGGTGGTCGGCGGCTGGTTGACCGGCACGTTGGGATGGCAGGCGGTGTTCTGGATCAATCCGCCGCTGGCGGTCGTCGCGGTCGCCTTGCTGCGGCTCGCCGCGCGGTCGGACCAACGCGAGCCGCGCCGCTTCGACGTGGCCGGCGCCGGCCTGATCGCCGTCGCGCTTGCGGCACTCACCTGGGCCTTGAGTCAAATCGGCCGCGGCGAGCCGCACGCGCCAAGCGCGTTCGCGCCCGACGTTGCGGCCATCGCCGCCGGCGTGCTCGCTCTCGCCGGCCTCGGCGCCTACGTGCGGTGGGAACGCACGACCGACCATCCGATGACGCCGCCGCGCCTGGCGCATAACCGAACCTTCGTCGGGCTCAACGCCGCAACGCTGCTGATCTACGCGGCGCTGGCGCTCGCGTTCTTCCTGCTGCCGTTCGAGCTGGTCGACCGCCGCGCCCTGTCGCCGGCCGCCACGGGTCTCGCTTTCCTGCCGTTCAGCCTGGCGATCGGCCTGCTCTCCCCGCTGTTCGGCAAGCTCGCCGACACGTTGGGCGCGCGCCGCATGCTCGTCGCCGGGGCGATCGGCGCATCCGCCGCCTATGTGTGGATGGCGCTGGCGCAAGGCGCGCCGCTGATCCCCGGCGTGATCCTGCCGCAGGCCCTCCTGGGACTCGCGTTTGCCGTGCTGGTGGCGCCGCTGACCGCGGCGGTGATGTCGAGCCTGCCGCAATCCGACGAAGGCCTCGCGTCCGGCGTCAACAATGCGGTGAGCCGCGTGGCGCAGCTCGCCGGCGCGGCCTTGGCCGCCGGCCTCGGCACGCTGGCTTCCGGCTGGCGATGGGGACTGCTGGTGGCCGCCGCCCTCTCGGCGGCCGGCGCCGTGGTGACGGCGCTCGAGCTGCCGCCGGCGCCGATCACGCGGCGCAGCAGCTCGTAGGATGGGTTGACGCCCGCGCAGGCGGGCGGAAACCTATCAATTGCATGCGGCCGGAGGCGATGGGTTTCGCAAGGGCTCAACCCATCCTACTGACTGGCCCCATAGCGTCGCGCGTCGCACATATAGATGCGGCGACGAGCGGACGCCGTTAGAGAACGACCATGAGTGTGCCGACGCCATCGATCATCGACACGCGACGCGACCAGATGTTCCCCATGCTGGGGCCGGCGGAGGTCGAGCGGCTGCGCCGGTTCGGGGAGGTCCGCGCCTTTGCCGCCGGCGAGGCGCTGGCGAAGACCGGCACGGTCGGCCTCGGCCTGATCGTCATGCTAGACGGCAAGGTCGACATCACCCGGCACGGCGAAGCAGGCCGGAGTGAGCCGATCGTCACCCACGGGCCCGGCGAGTTCATGGGCGAGCTGGCGCAGTTGGCCGGCCGGCCGGCGCTGGTCGATGCCCTCGCGCAGGGACCGGTGGAGGCCCTGATCATCCCGCCCGACCGGTTGCGCGCGTTGCTGGTGGCGGAGGCGGACCTCGGCGAGCGGATCATGCGCGCCCTGATCCTGCGCCGCGTCGGCCTGCTCGAGACCGGGGCCGGCGGGCCGGTGATCGTCGGGCGCGCCGAGAACGGCGACGTGCTGCGGCTCGCCGGCTTTCTCTCCCGCAACGGCCATCCGCACCAAAGGCTCGACCCGGAGACCGATGCGGAAGCGAGGGCGCTGATCGAGCGCTTCCACGTCGACCCCGGCCAGTTGCCGATCGTGCTGTGCCCGGGCGGACAGCTGCTGCGCAATCCGAGCGAGACCGAGCTCGCCCGCTGCATCGGGCTGGTGGGGCCGATCGACCCGGACCGCCTGTATGACGTGGCCGTGGTGGGGGCCGGGCCGGCCGGCCTCGCCACCGCGGTCTACGCGGCGTCGGAAGGGCTCTCCGTCCTGGTGCTCGACTGCCGCGCGTTCGGCGGCCAGGCCGGCGCCTCGGCGCGGATCGAGAATTACCTCGGCTTTCCGACCGGCATCACCGGCATGGCCCTGATGGCACGCGCCTACAATCAGGCACAGAAGTTCGGGGTCGAGATGGCGATCCCGGACGAGGTGAGCGGCCTGCAGGCGATCGACGATGCGGACCAGGGCCGCTATGGGCTCACGCTGTCCAACGGTGAACGGGTCGGCGCCCGCGCGGTCGTCATCGCCAGCGGAGCGCGCTATCGGCGGCTTGCGGTCGAGAACCTGGAAGCCTTCGAGGGCACGAGCGTGCACTATTGGGCGTCGCCGCTCGAAGGCAAGCTGTGCGCCGGGCAGGAGGTCGCCCTGGTGGGCGCCGGCAACTCGGCGGGCCAGGCGGTCGTCTATCTGGCGAGCCAGGTCGCCAAGGTGTGGCTCATCGTGCGCGGGCCGGATCTCGCGGCGAGCATGTCGCGCTACCTCGTCGACCGCATCGCCGGCCTTTCCAACGTCGAGGTGGTGACGCGCGCGCAAATCAGCGGCCTGGAAGGCCGCGACGGCATGCTGCAAGCAATCCGCTGGCGCCAGGGCGCGGCGGCAGAAGAAACGCGACGGCCGATCCGCCACCTGTTCCTGTTCATCGGCGCGCAGCCGAACACGGATTGGCTGTCGGGCTCCGGCGTGGCGCTCGACCCCAAGGGGTTCGTGCTGACCGGCGCCGACGCCGGCGGCAAGCGCCGTCCGCTGGAAACCAGTCGCCCGGGCGTCTTCGCCATCGGCGACGTGCGCTCCGGCTCGGTCAAGCGGGTCGCGGCGGCGGTCGGCGAAGGCGCGCAGGTGGTGGCGACGCTGCATGCTTTCCTGGCTGATACCGGCCGTGAGCCCGCCAAACTCGTCCAACGCGGAGGTGCGTGATGCCTGATACCTGTTCCCATACGGATGCCATTCGCACGGTGACGCCGAGCGCGCGCGGCTGCGAGGAATGCCTGAAGACAGGCTCGGTCTGGGTGCATTTGCGGCTCTGTCGGACCTGCGGGCACGTCGGCTGTTGCGACGACTCGCCGAACCGCCATGCCACCAAGCATTTTCACGCCACGCGGCATCCGATCATCGAAGGATACGACCCACCCGAAGGCTGGGGCTGGTGCTATGTCGACGAGGTCTTTCTCGATCTCTCCGACCGCGCCACGCCGCAGCTCGGCCCGATCCCGCGCTATTTTTGACGCCGCGGATTGAAGCGGAGTCTCGCCGGCAATCAATGATTGGAAACCTGCCGGGGACGCCGGCGGTTCATAGCTGGCCGTAGCGCTTGAGGACATCCCGGCAGCCGTTGCCGACCCGAAGGTGGTGGACGGCAAGCGTTGCGCCGCAGCGCAGGAGATTGCTCCAGTTCATTCCGCCGGAGCGGTCGCAGAATCGGGCCGCAGCGGGCCGGCACGGAGCAAAGTCGTGCAGATCGGCGGCTTGCGCGATCGTGGCCGAAAGGCCGAGAAAGAGGAACGTGGCTACAATCATCCTCATGAGTGGTCCATCAGTCCGAGGGATGTCATAAAGTCGACCTTAGCTTCGCCCACCGAAGCGGGCTTCGCGAAGGCGGGAAACCTCTACCCACCCCGGATTGCGTCCGGGGCAGGCTTTTTCGAGATCATGCCGTAGACGGTCAGGGGTCGCAGCCGGCGCTTACACGGGCTTCGGCTGCACATGGTGGTGCACGATGAGCCAACGACCGTCCGATTGCTTCTCGTACACGTTGGTGACGAGATAGTCGGCCTTCATCGCAGTCCCGTCCTTCATTTTCAATTCGCCGGTCTCCTGGCCGATTTCCCACGCAAGATTGCCGACGGTGTGGATGTGTTGTTGCGCCAAGGTTACGTTTCGCTGTGAGAAAGCCTTGTTGGTGTCTTCCCAGTACTTCTTTTGCGCATCCCAGCCGACAGTAATCGATTTCGAGCGCGGCCCCACGTATGTGACGTAAGGCGTATGCGCCCACACTTTGTCCATCGCCTCCCCATTATCCATCACCGCCAGCGCGGTGTAGAAGGCCTTGCTCGCGGCCTTGACGCCTTCAGCGTCGGCCGGCTGCTGCGCGATCGCGGTCCCGGCGATCAAGGCCACTCCCGCGGGGACGACAGCAAGCATGCTACGTCGATTCATGAGGCGCTCCGTTTGGATTGTCGAAGGACTGGGACGTTCGGCGCAGAGGCGCGAACGCGGCAAAGACGGATGCCGGCGGCACCCGCGATCCGAAAACAGGTCCATGTCCAGAAATTATCGTGCCTGCCGATGGCACGCGGCGATAGGCGAGAACAGATACGGAGACTTCGGTACGTCGCCGCTCTTGGGCAGTGTCCGGGATATGGGAAGCCGATCGTAAGGCACAAGGGGAGTGGTCGGTGGATTACCAGTCGTTCGCCACCTTCGTTTTGTCGGGATTTGAATTGTGACCGCGCATGGCATTTCTGCGGCCTACCGATGGACCAGCCGGTCGAGCCGGAGGCGGTCGCGCTCGTCCGTGATGCGCCAGGTGGCGGCATAGACCGCCGCCAGCGCGCCCAATCCGGCGGCGCCGCCGAGCAGGAACAGGAGGAGGATCTGATATTTCGCCGCCTCCAGCGGGTCCATGCCGGCGAGGATCTGCCCGGTCATCATCCCGGGCAGCGTGATCACCCCGGCGGCGGACATCTGGTTGATGATCGGGATCATGCCGCTGCGCAGCGCGCTGCGTTGCAACGGCTTGAGCGCGGTGTAACGGTCCGTGCCGAGAGCGAGGCGGGCCTCGATGGCGGACCGCTCGCGCGTGATCGCCGTGCTGAGCGCGTTGAGGCTGACGCTGACGCCGTTCATGACGTTGCCGAGGATGATGCCGAGCAGCGGGATCAGCACCTGCGGCGCGTACCAGGGAGTCGGGCGCAGCGTGCCGAGCAGCGCGAAGATCTGACCAGCAAGGTCGCCAGCATCATCGTTGCGGCGCCGATGCCGTAGCCCCACGCTCCGGCGAACCGGCGCTCCTGGCGCGAACGGATTTCGTAGCTCGCCATGGCGAACATCGCGAGGGCGACCGCGGCGATCAGCACCGGCGAGGCGAGCGCGAACACGGTCTTCAGCACCATGCCGACCAGGAGGAGTTGCACGACTGTGCGCACGCCCGCGACGAGGATGGTTCGGCTGAGGCCGAGCTCGAGCATCCAGGTGAGCGCGGCATTGAGCGCCACCAGGATTGCGGCAACCGCAAGGTCGCCGTAGCCGAGCAAGCTCGGGCTCACCGGGTTTCCTCCACGAGCTGTCCGTCGCGCAGCTCGAAATGCCGTGACGCCATCCGGGCGGCCTCTTCCGGGTCGTGGGTGACCAGCAGGATCGCGGCTCCGCCGGACAGCCGGCCGCGCAGCAAGGCCTCGACCAAGCGGGTGCTCTCGGCGTCGAGCCCCGACGTCGGCTCGTCGAGCAGGAGGACGCGGTTCGCCGGGCTCAACGCGCGCAGCAGGGCGAGCCGCTGCCGTTCCCCGGTCGACAGCCGCGCCACCGGCCAGGCCGAGGCCTCGGCGGGAATCCCAACTGCGGGCAACAGTGCGGCAAAATCCGTCCCGGGAGAAAAATGCGCCGCGACATGCTCATCCCACCAGCCGGACTCGGCGGCCACATAGGTCACCATGCGCCGCCATTTCGGCGCCGGCATGCCCGAGCACGCCGCGCCGTCCAGCACCGCATCGCCTTCATGCGGATCGAGATCGGCAATCATCCGCAGGAGGACGCTTTTCCCGGCCCCGGACTTGCCGGCGACCGACACGCACTCGCCGGGCCGCAGCACGAAATCGATCGGCCGCAAATGCAGCCGGCACAGCGCGTGGCCTTCGAGCATGCCGAAGAGCTTTCGTTCCGCGGTCGTCGGACCGGTTCTTTAGAGCATTTTGCAGCGGACAAATCGATCCGTCCGCAAATATGCAGCCACAGGTGACGCGGGGATCAGCGGGGTTCGGCAACGCGCCGACGACACGCGGAATGCTCGCGCCGCACGCTGTGGCAGTCAAGGCCGCCGGCTGCACGCGGAGTTGTTTCGAGCCCGAACCATTCGGCCGCCCCAGGGCCATGGAACAACGCCGGTGCTCGGCTGTTGATCCGGGTTGGCGGGACCGGACCGATGATCAACGACCTCTGGTACAAGAACGCGATCGTCTACTGCCTGTCGGTCGGGACCTACATGGATGCCAACGGCGACGGCATTGGCGATTTCTCCGGCCTGATGCGGCGCCTCGACTACCTGCAGGGCCTCGGCGTCACCGCGATCTGGCTCATGCCGTTCCAGCCCTCTCCCGGCAAGGACGACGGCTACGATATCGCGGACTATTATGGCGTCGATCCACGCTACGGCACGCTCGGCGACTTTGTCGAGTTCACCCATGGCTGCCGGCAACGCGGCATCCGCGTCATCATCGACCTCGTCGTCAACCACACTTCGGACGCGCATCCGTGGTTTCGCGACGCGCGAAGCTCGCCGGATTCGGAATTCCGCGACTGGTATGTCTGGGCCGACAAGAAGCCGGCCAATGCCGGCAAGGGCATGGTGTTTCCCGGCGTGCAAAAATCCACATGGACGCGTGATAAGGAAGCCAAAGCCTGGTACTTTCACAGATTCTATGATTTCCAGCCCGACCTCAACACCTCAAATCCGGAGGTGCAGGCCGAAATCCTCAAGATCATGGGCTTCTGGATCCAGCAGGGCGTGTGCGGCTTCCGCATGGACGCGGTGCCGTTCGTCATTTCCACCAAGGGCCCGCGGGTGCGCAAGCCGGTCGAGCAATACGACATGCTGCGGTTCCTGCGCGAGTTCCTGCAGTGGCGCAAGGGCGACTCCATCATCCTGGGGGAAGCGAACGTCATGCCCGACACCGACCTGGAATATTTCGGCAAGGCCGGCGACCGCCTGCAGATGATGTTCAACTTTCAGGTCAATCAGAATCTGTTCTATGCGCTCGCGACGGCGGACGGACGGCCGCTGATCAAGGCTCTCAAGGCGACCAAGCCGCGCCCGGCCACAGCGCAGTGGGGGCTTTTCCTGCGCAATCACGACGAGCTCGACCTCGGACGCCTCAGCGAGGAGCAACGCCGGCGGGTGTTCGATGCGTTCGGGCCGGCGAAGAACATGCGGCTCTACGACCGCGGCATCCGCCGCCGGCTGGCGCCCATGCTCGACGGCGACCGCCGCCGTATCGAGCTCGCCTACAGCCTCATGTTCACGCTGCCCGGCACGCCGGTGATCCGCTACGGCGACGAGATCGGCATGGGCGACAATCTCGTCCTGCCCGAGCGGGTGGCGGCGCGCACGCCGATGCAGTGGTCGACCGAGCCGCACGCGGGCTTCAGCAAGAGCGACCGGCCGATCGTGCCGGTGATCGAAAGCGGCCCCTACGGCTACCAGCACGTCAACGCCGCCGACCAGCGGCGCGACGCGAACTCGCTGTTGAACTGGATGGAACGGATCATCCGCATGCGCAAGGAAGTCCCGGAGGTCGGATGGGGCGATTTCGCCGTTATCCCCACGCGCAACCCGGCGGTGCTGGCCATGCGCTACGACTGGCGCAACAATTCGGTGCTGTTCGTGCACAATCTCGACGATGCGCCGTGCGAGGTCAGCTTTCCGGTCGGCCTGACCGACGGCTCGGAAAAGACGCTGGTCAATCTGCTCGGCGCGGAGCACAGCCGCGCGGGCGACGACGGCAAGCACCATCTGGTGCTCGAGCCCTACGGCTATCGCTGGTATCGCGTCGGCGGGCTCGATTATCTGCTCAAGCGCAGCGACATCGAGACGTCGGTCGCGGCCGGGCACGGGCGGCGGCGATAAAGCTGTGACTCGTCATGCCCCGCGAAGGCGGAGCCGCAGGCCGTCGATAGTTTCATTCGAGAGACCGGTGATTACTGGATCGCCCGCCTGCGCGGGCGATGACGAGGTTAGGTCGTGATGCGCGTAGCGTTCGGGATGTCGGCATCCGGCGCGACCGCGATGATGAGGCCCTCGTCCGGGCCAAGAACGATCGTCCCGTCGATCGCCGCGCAGGCGCGTCCGTCCGTCGCCAGCAGGCAGGTGCCGCGCAGGCCGGGCGCACTCACGCCGGCGGGCGCGGCCGCGAAGTTGAGCGCGACGACGATCCGTTGGTCGCCCGCCTCGCGGGCGTAGAGCATCACGTCGCCGCCCGTCTCGATCGCCCGGTAGGTGCCGAGCCGCAAGGCGGCATGCGCGCGGCGCAGCGCGATCAGCTTGCGATAGAGATTGAACAGCGAGCCGGCATCGGCGCGCTGGCGCTCCAGGTTGAAGGTGCCGGCGTCCTCGGCGACCGGCAGCCACGGCTCGACCGCGGAGAAGCCGGCGTAGGCGCCGCCGTCCCACTGCATGGGGGTGCGGGCGCCGTCACGGCCGAGCCCGTGGCCGGGCACGTTTTTCTCGAACGGGTCGCGCACGCGCTCGGGCGGGATCGCCACCTGCCGCATGCCGATCTCGTCGCCATAATAAAGTGTCGGCGTCCCGCGCAAGGTCAGCAGCAGCATGGCGGCGACCCGCGCCTGCGGCCGTCCGACCCGGCTGGCGATGCGCGGCCGGTCGTGATTGCCCAGCACCCAGTTCGGCCATCCGCCGGGCGGCAGCGCGGCTTCGTACGCGGCCACGATCCGGGCGATCGTGCGCGCGTGCCAGTCGGTTTCCAGCAGGGCGAAATTGAACGGCAGGTGGACCCCGCGCAGACCCTCGCCGTAATAGGCGACCAGGCGCTCGACCGGCAGGTAGATCTCTCCGATCAGCAGCCGGTCGGGAAACGCGTCGACCACGCGGCGCAAGCCGGCGATGATCTCATGCACGCCGGGGAGATCCGCGGTGTAGAGCGGGACGAGGCGCCGTTGCGGCGGCTGGTCCGGCCTGCAATGCGGGTTTTCCGGGTTGTCGCGAAACCGGTCGTCCTTGAGCAGGTGCCAGATCACGTCGACGCGGAACCCGTCGACGCCGCGCGCGAGCCAGAACCGCATCACGTCGTGAATGGCGGCGCGGACTTGCGGATTGCGCCAGTTGAGGTCGGGCTGCGCGGCCAGGAACGCGTGGTAATAATATTGGCCGGTCGCCGGATCGAGCGACCAGGCGCTGCCGCCGAACTCGGACAGCCAATTGTTGGGCGGCCCGCCGCCGGGCGCGGGATCGCGCCAGATGTACCAGTCGCGCTTGGGGCTGGTGCGCGCGGCGCGGCTTTCCACGAACCAGGGATGGCGGTCCGAGGTGTGATTGGGCACCAGGTCGAGAATGACGCGGATGCCGAGGCGATGCGCCGCTTCGACCAGCGCCGCGAAGTCGGCGGCGGTGCCGAACAGCGGATCGATACCGGTGTAATCGGAAATGTCGTAGCCGAAATCGGCCATGGGGGAGGTGAAGATGGGCGAGAGCCAAAGGGCGTCGACGCCGAGCTCCGCCAGATAGGGAAGCCGGCGCACGATGCCGGGCAGGTCCCCTACCCCGTCGCGGCCAGAGTCCTGGAACGAGCGCGGATAGATTTGATAGATGATCCCTGTCTGCCACCAGTGCGTAGCGCTCATGCGTTCTCCGTGCGATGGCGCGCGGGGCCCGAACGTGATCCGGGTCGCCCCCCGGTTTCCCGTCTTCGCGAAGCCCGCTTCGGCGAGCGAAGCAAGGGTACCATCGCCACCTGCTTTGACGCAGCAGTCGGTCTGGTACAACATTGCCCGATGAGCGGACACCTTCAGCAACAGGAGCAGGACATGGCAACAATCGAGCAATATGCGGCCAAGACCGTCTGGGATCCGCCGATCTATTCGCAGGCCGTCAAGGTCACGGGTGCGCAAACGACCCTCTACATCGCCGGGCAGGTCGCCTATGACGCGGCCGGCAACCCGGCGCACCGCGGCGACTTCAAGGCGCAGGCGCGCGCGGTGCTGCAGGCGCTCAAAGCGCAGGTGGAGGCCGGCGGCGGCACCATGCGCAACATCGTCAAGGTGAACACGTATCTCACCGACATCCGCTACCGGGCGGATTACGGTCCAATCCGCGAGGAGTTCTTCGGCAAGAAGATGCCGGCGCACACCCTGGTCGCGGTGGCGGCACTGGCGCTGCCCGAATACCTGATCGAGGTGGAAGCAATCGCGGTGATCTGAGGGAACGGCGGCTCACCGCTCGCGCAGGGCCTCCTGCCGGTAGCGCAGCAACGGCGACAACAGATAGCTCAGGATCATGCGCGAGCCGGTCTTGATCTCGACCGTCACCGCCATGCCGGGCGATAGATTCACCAGGCGGTCGTCGATCTGCATGCGGGTGCGGTCGAGGGAGACGCGCGCGCTGTAGTTCAGCTCCTGGCCTTTCGGCTCGCTGGTGTCGTTCTGCGCCCCCGGCGGTCGGTCGGCGGCGCGGTCCTGCTGCCGGTCGCGGATGACGGCATCCTGCGACACGGTGAGCACCTCGCCGTGCAGCAGGCCGCCCCCGCATCCAGCGCATTTTCCGGAAAAGTGGGCACCGGTTTTCCGCAGAAAATGCGACAAAATCAAAAACCTAGAGCGCTTTCCGATTCAATTGAATCGGAAAGCGCTCTAGACTCGGCGCCCGAGCACCCAGCCGATGAGTGCCGCCACGGCGATGGTGCCGGCAACCTGCTGGCGCGAGCCGTTGCGCACGGTGTCGGCTGCTCGGTTCACGGCCTCGTCGGCGGCCCGCGCAATGGACGCGGCCGATGCGTCCACCGAATCGGCGGCTGCCCGCAAGGGATCTTTGCCGCGGGCACGCGGCTTGCGCGGTGCGCGCAGGAAGGCGATGGCGAAGAGGATTACGGCCAGCAATGCCGCCATACCGCCGATTATCCCGAGCGCCGCGAAGGTGCCGAGCTTGAGCTCAAGCCAGAGATAGAGAGCGACGAGACCGCAGGCGAGCGCCAGCATCGCAGCGAACACGCCGAGCATGGCGAGCACGATGGTGATCGCGGTTTCGCGCGCCAAGCGCTTGAGGTCGATGCCGACGAGCCGCAGCAGCGTCGCGACCATCAACGGCGGCCTTTCATCATGCCGATGAGCAAGCCGATTCCGAACGCGCCGATGAGAATGCCGAGCGGATTGCGCCGTGCGACGGCCTCGACTTCGGACAGCAAGGTCCTTGCCTGGTCCTTGGCGGCCGATGCGATGTCCTCGCCGATATCGGTCGCCGCTTCACCGACCTCGGCCGCCATGGTCTTGGCGAGCTCGGCGACGGTATCCCTCAGATGGGCGACGTCCGCGCTCAGCCGGCGCAGATCGGCCGCGATATCGTCGCGCCCGGTGGCGGCGGCGTCGGAGATGCTCTCCCTCGCCCGCTGCACGTGATCGCCGATTCGGCCGGCCGCCGCCTCCGCCTGCGGGTTGCTCGACCCCGCCGGGCCCTCATCGTCCGCAACCGCCATCGGCACGCCTCCTTTGGAGCAACATTTCCCGGATGGCTCCCGAACGGGAATGAATAGTAGCGATCGTCCACCGTCCTGGGAAGCCGGACGCGAGGCGCGGGCGCTGCCCGCACAACGGCGCCCGAATGGCGAAACCGTCATGGCGCGGAGGAATATCCCTGGAAGCTTGGCCGGACATCACGATCTCGGCCTCTCGTGTTCAACAATACGCAATCTGCGAACCGTCAATTCATCGACCTCCAGCGCGCCAAAACGTGCCTTCCTGATCGCCAGACGGCCGACCGCAAGGCGGCCGACCGCCAGCGCACCGATGGCGACCGCACCGAACGCTGCCGCGCCCAGCGCAAGCGCCAATAGCCGGGCTGCGGGAACGGCTTTGGATTGGCCGGTAAGTTCGCGCGCCATGGACGACCTCCATCGTGTCAGCAACTCCGATGATCGTATATACTTGTTCAGCGTGGTGATCGGAGCAATCCATGAAAGAGCAACGGACCGTTTTCAGGACACTCGGCGGCGGCTTGTTCCTCGCGCTCTCTCAGCTTGCCGGCACGACCGCGCAGGGCCAGCCGGCCTCCGATCCGCGGGTGGCCGATCTCGTGCGCGCCGGCAAGGTCCGGGTCGCGCTCTACCTTCCTCAGTACAGCAAGGATCCGGTCACCGGCGAATTGCGGGGATGGCCGATCGACATCGTTCGTGCCCTGGGCGACCGTCTCGGCGTCGAGGCCGTGCCGGTCGAGCATCCGACCCCGCCCGCGGCCATCGCATGCCTCACGTCGGGCGCCTGCGACGTCGCGATCATGGGGATCGATCCGGTGCGGGCCACCGAAGTCGACTATTCGCCACCCTTCGTTCAAGTGGACTTCACCTATCTCGTGCCGGCCGGCTCCGCGATCCACAGCCTCGCCGACGCTGACCGGCCGGGCGTTCGCATCGCCGTCGTGCGCAATCATGTGTCGACGCTTGCCCTCAGCCGAATTCTGCGGCAGGCGACGCCGGTGTATGCCGAGATGTGGGGGCCGGCCTTCGATCTGCTGCGCAGCGGGCAAGCAGACGCATTCGCCTCCGTGCGGGGAGAGCTGGTCAAAGCCGCCCCGCAGATGCCGGGCTCACGTTTGCTGGAGGAAAGCTACGGGGCCAACCGGTTCGGCATGGCGGTTGCCAAGGGCCAGGCAGCCGGAAGGCTCGCCTATATGAGCGAGTTCATCGACGCGGCCGACGCCGCGGGCGTGGTGCAGGAAGCGATCGACCGCTCCGGCTTGCGCGGGGCCCAAGTCGTGCCGGCGGCGAAATCCAATTGAAAATACCGTGGCCCAATTGAGCGGGCCCGACTCACAGCCCGAGGCCGATACATGCAGGATGAGCGCAACGAAGCCGCATCGCCTCGTCGCGAGCCGAATCGTCAGTAGCCCCTCCGCCGTTCCTTTTTTGCGGCTTTGCGCGCCGCGTATCGAACATCGCGAGCAGCCTTTTGTTCCGCCGCCAGCGCCGCCGCCTGTTCGGCCTTTTCGGCCGCGACGAGAGCCTCGGCTTTCTCGGCTTCGCGTTGGGCCTGCAAAGCCAGCTCGGCAGCGCGGGCAGCCTGTTCGGCCAGCTCGGCTTTGCGCACCCTCTCGGCAGCTTCGCGCTCGGCGATGCGGACCAGGCGCGCCTCGTTCGTCGCCGCTCGGGCAGCGCGTGGCTCCGCGACAGCGGGGTCTTCGGACGCCGCGCGAAACCGTTCCAACATCGCCTTCTTGGCTGCGGCAGCGTCACGCTGACGCTGTTCCGGATCGGGGCCTTGGTAGCTGCTCATTTAATCTCTCGTGTGATGCGGCCGGGAGGAAAGCGGGAAGTCGCCGAGCCCGGTTCACGATGGAATCTCGGCTTTGAGGCCCCTCATATAATGGGCTCCATGGCGACCTTCAACATTTCCCGCCGAAAAGCGGCCGCCTTCGTCGCGCGAGGAAGTTGGTCCTGCTCGGCGCTTCCGACAGGGGCCCGGGAGCGGACATCGCGCTGGTGATCGCGGCGGGGCGCGCGCGGGCGGCGCCCGACCCCAATAACGGCTTGCTGCGGCTTGAAAATTGCAGGTAATTGGCGCAAGGAGAGGCACCTAGAAACGTGGTCGCATTTTCTGCGGAAAACCGGCACTCACCCCGGATCAAGTCCGGGGCAGGCGTCTTCCGGAAAATGCTGAGGGGGATATGCGGCCGTCCACGGGCGGTCAGTCGAGAGGAGCTAACGATGAGACTTTTTGGCACATTTGCCGCATTGGCTGCCGCGCTCGCATGCGGCACCGCACAAGCACAGATCAGCGACGGCGTGATCAAGCTCGGCGTGCTCAACGACATGTCGAGCCTCTATGCCGATATCGGCGGCAAGGGCTCCGTGCTCGCCGCCCAGATGGCGGCCGATGACGTCGGCGC
>Ga0193751_1000381_pt1 | contig 36115 bp, 34 predicted proteins | sample L1c2metaG_FD_143050 | JGI IMG/M metagenome (GOLD analysis project Ga0193751, IMG submission 143050) | Soil microbial communities from a riparian zone of the East river system, Colorado, United States - L1c2 | ecosystem: Environmental > Terrestrial > Soil > Riparian zone | place: USA: East River...
TGCCGGCAGAGAACATCAAGCGCGCCATCGAGCGCGCCAGCGGGAGCAGCGCGGATGTGGTCCAGTACGAGGAGATCACCTACGAGGGTCTCGGGCCGCTCAACGTGGCGGTGATCGTGACCACCATGACCGACAACCGCAATCGGACTGCCTCGGAGATCCGCAGCCTCTTCAGCAAGATGGGCGGCTCGCTGACCCCGGTCGCCTGGCAGTTCGAGATGCGTGGCTTGATCGGCGTCGCGCTGAAGGGTTCCGACCCCGACGAGGTGACCCTGGCCGCGATCGATGCTGGCGCCATCGACGTCGACCAGCCGGAGGGCGGATCGATCATGATCGTCACCGACCCCGCCGACCTCGAGCAGGTGCGCGGTGCGCTCGCCGATGCCGGTCTCTCCGTTGAGTCCGCGGAACTCTCCATGGAGCCGACCACGAAAGTCTCGATCACCGACGAGAAGGCCGCGCGCCAGGTGCTCGGGTTCGTCGAGCGCCTCGAAGACCTCGATGATGTGCAGGATGTGTACGCCAACTTCGACATACCCGATGCCCTCATGGAGCAGCTCGAGCCGACTACCATGAGCGCGTGATCGCGCTTGGCATCGACCCCGGAACCGCGGTGTGCGGCTTCGGGGTGGTCAGCCTGGACGCAGGCCGGCTGCGACTGATTGACGCCGGCGTGGTCCGTACCACCTCCACCCAGACCGATGCCGAACGGCTGCGCCTGTTGCACAGCGCGCTCACCGACCTGGTCGGAGCTCATCGCCCGGCACGGATGGGCGTCGAGCGCCTCTTCTTCCAGCGCAACGTGCAGACCGCCATGGCCGTTGGTCAGGCGCGCGGCATCGCGCTGCTGGTGGCTGCCCAGGCAGGGCTGAGCGTGGACGAGCCGACTCCCAACGAGGTGAAGCAGGCCGTGTGCGGCAACGGGGCCGCCGACAAGGGCCAGGTGGCAGCCATGGTCGCTCGGCTGCTGGAGGTGACCCTGGACGGCGTGCCCGATGACGCGACCGACGCGTTGGCGGTCGCCATCGGCTGCGTCTATCGCGCGGCGTCGGAGCCGCGAGCCGTGGCTGCGGGGTGATCGGCTCGCTGCGCGGCCCGGTGACGCACCTTGGGCCGGAGTCCGCGCTGGTGGAGCTGGGTGGGGTCGGCTATCGGGTGCTGGCAGGTCCATCGGTCCTGGCCCGACTCAGAGTCGGGAGCGAGGCGCGACTCTTCATCCACCATCTGGTTCGGGAGGATCAGCAGGCGCTCTTTGGCTTCGCGTCTCCTGAGGAGCTCGCCTTCTTCGAGCTGCTGATGACGGTGAGCGGCGTCGGCCCGCGGCTGGCCCTGGCGATCACCAGCGCTCACCCCGTGACGAAGCTGCAGCTGGGGATCGTGACCGATGATCTCGACCTGCTCACCTCGGTCACCGGCGTGGGACGCAAGACGGCGCAGCGCATCGTGCTCGAGCTCAAGGAGAAGATCCATGCCGCCGGCATCGCCGTCGGTGCGGGCGCGAGCTCCGATTCGGACGTGGTCGCAGCCCTCGAGTCGCTTGGCTACACTGCGAGCGAGGCGCGTCGCGCGGCCGGGGCGGTGGCCGGCAACGATGGCGGTCTCGACATCCGCATCAAATCAGCACTGCAGGAGCTCGCTCGCACACGATGACCTACGCCGAGCCGGAAACCATCGAACGGATCCTGCGCGAGACGCACACGTGGGCGGTGGTGGGTGCCTCCGCGAACCCGGATCGGGCGAGCAACGACATCTCGCGCGTCCTGGTCGACCAGGGCTACCAGATGATCCCGATCAATCCGCGCGAGTCCGAGATCCATGGCCAGACGGCCTATCCCGACCTCGCCACAGCGGCAGACGCCGCCCGCGAGGCGGGCCATCCGATCGAGGTGGTCGACATCTTCCGCCGATCGGATGCCGCCGGGGTCCACGTTGACGAGGCGATCGCGATCGGCGCCACGGCAGTCTGGCTGCAGCTCGGGGTGATCGACGAGGCGGCTGCGGCGCGCGCGGAGAAAGCCGGCCTGCTGGTCGTCATGGACCGCTGCCCCAAGGTCGAGCTGCGCCGCCTCGGCATGCGCTGAGGATCAGCCGGCGCGCATCACCAGCCCAATGCGACCGAACGGGGGGCGGGGATCGGCATAGGTCTTGAGGTCCGCCTCGTCGCCCTCGCCCTCGCCCACCAGGTCCCAGAGGCGGTTCTGCGCGTCGAAGCTCACCTCGGCCAGCTGCGGCCAGCGCTCCAGCATGCGGGTTCCGATCTCGTGCACCAGGTGCTGGATCGACAGGCTGACGAACTGGTGGAAGACCGATGCCGCCAGGTCAGCGACCTGTTCGCCGGCCACGTAGCGCTCCGGGTTGGCTCCCATCGCATCGGTCGAATCTGCGTAGCGCCAGCCGACGTCGACCCAGATGTAGAGCGGCCGATCCAGCCGTTCCGGCAGCGTGGTATGCGTGTCGCGTGCGAAGTCGACGAAGGCGCTGCCGGTGATCTTGACCAGGTGCAGGTCGGCCCGGCCACAGGCATGGGCGGTTACCTGGACCCGACCGGAGCCGTCACGTTCCAGGTCGAGGCGAGCGGTGGATCGATCGTTGCGGTCGCGGCCGAAGAGCACGGCGGAGGTCGTGAAGCCGTCGCCGTCATCGGCAGGCACCACGGCAGCGGGGAAGGGCAGCTCGCGGCCGACCATGGTCAGGCGCTCCATGTGCGGATAGGTCGCCAGGAACTCGCCGCCAACGTGATGCAGCCAGCCTTCGAGCGTGGCGGCTGAGCACGCCAGGCTGGCGGCGTGCATGAAGTTCTTCATCGTGTCGGTGGCCACCACCAGGCGGTTGTCGCCGAGCGTGTAGGCATCCTTGAAGGCCGTGCCATGCACCACAACCTCCAGCTCGGCGGCCATCAGCGTGTTGTCGCGACCGGTGAACGGCGATTCGGGGATTGGCGTCACGCCCGTGAGCCGCGTGCCGTGAGTGCGATAGACCTTGACATCGGCCTTGCCGTAGTGGATCTCGTACTCCATCAGCCGACCTCGGTTTCGGCCGGCTCTGCCCCGCGCAGGCTGGAGAGCCGGTCAGCGGCGATGTAGATGGTGTCGTCGACCGCCCGCCGCAGCTCTGTGTCGCGGTCGTTGCGCAGCGCGATCTCAATGAGCGGGATGATCGCCTCCCGCGGCCGGCCCGCCACGAAGACCACGTAGCGAAAGCCGAAATGCGCCTGGTAGATCTCGTTCAGCATCGCCAGCTCCTCACCCACGTAGGCTGGCTCGCCGCGGGGCTCCTCCTCATCGCTCTCATCGTCGCCCTCGTCGGAGTCGCGATCGAAGCCCTGCTCCTGCCGTGAGAGGTGCGAGAGGCTCGCCGGGTCCGCGCCGATCCGGGGATGCGCTGCCAGCAGCTCCAGCTGCTCCTCCTCAGGCATGGCGTGTGCCGTTTCCCGAGCGGCACGGAACAGCTCGTCCTCGAAGGCAAAGGGGCGTGCCCTCGCCAGGCGCTGCAGGAAGCGCCGGGCGCCTTCGAAGAGCGGCTCCATCGCGGTCGCGAAGTCCGCCTCGGACAGCGTGTTCAGCCGTTCGAGGCCGGGGAATGGCTCGTCGTGCCCCATCAGCTGCCGCGGTAGGTGGAGAGACCGAACGGTGAGATGAGGAGCGGCACGTGGTAGCTCCGATCGGGGTCATCCACGCGCACGCCGATCGCCATGTTCTCGAAGAAGTCGGCGTCGCGATCCTGGCTGGCTGCATACGCGGCCAGGTCGAAGACGAGCTGATACTGCCCGGCCGCCAGGTCACCACTGAGCAAGGCGGCGATGCGCCCATCGTCATCGGTCTCCATCTCGGCGAGCAGCTTGGGCCGGCCGTCTTCCTCGAGGCGAAAGAGGGCCACCGGCATGCCCGCGGCGGGAACGCCAAGCTCGAGGTCGAGCACGTGCGTCGAGATGGTGGGACGCGGCTGGGCCACTGCTATCCTCCGCGCATGGGCGATCTGCTGATCAGCGTCGGCGACCTCCACTTTACCGCCCGCTGGGAGGCCGACGCGCCACAGACGGTCGCCGCCGTTCGTCGTCTGCTCCCGATCAGCTCGCGACTCATCCACTGTCGCTGGAGCGGCGAGGGGACCTGGATCCCCTTTGGTGACCTGGACGTCGGCGTCGGGTATGAGCACCACACCTCGCACCCGGCCCCGGGACAACTGCTCATCTACACCGGCTCCCTGTCGGAGTGCGAGATCCTGTTCCCGTACGGAGCCTGCATGTTCTCCTCGAAGCTCGGCCAGCTCGCCGGCAACCACTTCGGGTCGGTGATCGAGGGTGCTGAGCAGCTCGCTGAGATGGGGCGGCGCTGCCTGTGGCAGGGCGCGCAACAGATCGAGATCAGCGAGGTGACCTAACCGTGGGTCCTGAGCTGGTGTTCTTCGGTGTGATCACGGTTGGCTGACCTCCTCATCGTCGGTGGGCAGGTCGTCACCGCAGAGCGCTCATTTCAGGCGGATGTCGCCATCTCCGGCGGTCGCATCCAGGCGATTGGTGAGGACCTGGTCGCCACGCATCGAGAGGCTGAGGTGCTCGACGCCCGCGGCCTGCTCGTGCTGCCGGGCTGCATCGACGCGCACACCCACGCCCGCCTCCCGAGCAACGAGGAGCCGGACCGCTTCTACCAGGACTCCGTGGCCGCTGCGTTCGGTGGCACCACGACCTTCCTCGCCTTCAACAACCCGGGGACCGGCATCTCGGAGGAGGGCTCGCGCTCGCTGCTGGCCGGCATGCGCGAGTTCCGCCAACGAACCGAAGGTGAGTCGGCGGTCGATTTCGGCCTCTCGGCGGTCATATCGGGCCTGCAGCCAGATCCCGTTGCCGAGCTGCCGGCGCTGATCGAGTCCGGGATACCGACGGCCAAGGCGTTCATGGTCTACGACTTCCGCCTGACCGATGAGCGCCTCTTCCAGGCACTTCGCGCGATGGGCCGCCATGGCGGGATGCTGCAGGTCCACTGCGAGAACGCCACGATCATCGATGCCCTGGTGGCCGATGCGCTGGCGGCAGGTCAGACCGGCTGCCGCCACCATGCCCTGACCCGGCCGACCTACGCCGAGGCGGAGGCCACCCATCGGGCCATTGCGCTGGCGCGCGCCGCCGACGCATCGGTCTATGTCGTCCACCTGTCGTGCGCCGACGCCCTCGCTGAGGTCGCCGCCGCCAAGGCGCGCGGATGGCCGGTCTACGCCGAGACGTGCCCGCATTACCTGGCCCTCACCGACCACCGCTACGAGGCGGATGATGAGGCCGATCTGATCAGGAGCGTCATCTCGCCGCCACTGCGCTCGGAGGCTGACCGCCAGTCGCTGTGGCTCGGCCTGCGTGCCGGTGGGCTCGACACGATCGCCAGCGACCACGTGCCGGACCGTCTTAGTGTTGAGAAGCGGATCCCCGCACCACCCTTCCCGCAGATCAGCAATGGGGCGCCGGGGATCGAGACGCTGCTGCAGGTCAGCTACACGGAGGGCGTCGGCTCCGGCCGAATCGGCGTGGAGCGGCTGGTGGACGTTCTGGCGACCACTCCTGCCCGCCTCTTCGGCCTGCGCGCTAAGGGAGCGGTCGAGGTCGCGCGCGACGCCGACCTGGTGCTCTTCGACCCGAACGCCAGCCGCACGATGCACCAGGCTGATCTGCACCATTCCAGCGACTTCACGCCTTACGAGGGGATGACCGTGCACGGGGCGATACGGTCGGTGCTGCTGCGCGGTGAGGTGATCGTCCGCGACGGACAGTTCGCCGGCCGGCGTGGGCACGGCCGCTTCCTCGATCGAGGGCTCGGTCTCTAGCGCAGGGTCACGAGAGGCGCTCATAGGCGGGGATGGTGAGGAAGTCGACGAACTGATCGGAGAGGACGAGCTCGTCGAGAAGCTCGTTCGCGTCTGACCAGGGAGCGGCCGGGGCACCCGACCGCAAGGCAGCCAGCTCCTCGTCGCGGATCGAGGAGTAGAGCTCGGCCGTCATCGGCCTGCCATCGTCCAGGCTGGCTCCATGCGTCCGCCACTGCCAGAGCTGGCTGCGGCTGATCTCTGCGGTTGCGGCGTCCTCCATCAGGTTGTTGATCGCTGCCGCGCCGTCACCGCCCAGCCATGACGCGAGGTACTGGAGCGCCACGCGCACGTTGGTTCGCACGCCGTTCTCGGTGATCAGCCCATCGGGCCTGTCCAGCAGGTCGGCGGCCTCGACATGGACATCCTCGCGCAGCACATCCTTCTGGTTCGGCCGCTCTCGAAGGACGAAGTCGAAGATGCGACCCGCCACCGGAACCAGGTCCGGGTGGGCGACCCAGGTGCCATCGAACCCGTCACCCGACTCGCGTTCCTTGTCCTCGCGGACCTTGGCCAGCGCCCGCTCGGTCACTTCCGGCTCCCGGCGGTTGGGAATGAAGGCGCTCATCCCGCCCATGGCATGCGCACCGCGCGCATGGCAGGTCTTCACCAACAGCTGGGAGTAGGCGCGCATGAAGGGCACCCCCATCGTCACCAGCGCGCGATCGGGGAGGACCAGGTCGGAGCGGTTCCGGAACTTCTTGATGATGCTGAAGATGTAGTCCCAGCGCCCGGCGTTGAGGCCCGATGCGTGCTCTCGCAGCTCGTACAGGATCTCGTCCATCTCGAAGGCGGCGAGGATCGTCTCGATCAGCACCGTGGCCCGGATGCTGCCCTGCGGAACGCCCAGCGCCTCCTGGGCGGCGACGAAGACGTCGTTCCACAGGTATGCCTCGAGGTGCGACTCCAGCTTGGGCAGGTAGAAGTAGGGACCCGTGCCGCGATCGAGCTGCTCGCGAGCGTTGTGGAAGAAGGCGAGGCCGAAGTCGAAGAGGCTCGCCGAGATCGGTGTCCCGTCCACGACGAGGTGGGCCTCGTGAAGGTGCCACCCTCGTGGGCGGATGACGAGCGTTGCAATCTGGGCATTCAGCTGATAGGTCTTCTCATCGGTCTGGAAGGTGAGACGGCGCCTGACCGCCTCGCTTACCGCCCACTGACCGGCGATGACATTCGCCCAGGTGGGCGAGAGCGCGTCCTCGAAATCGGCCATGAAGACGCGAGCCCCGGAGTTGAGGGCGTTGATCATCATCTTGGCCTCGGCCGGGCCGGTGATCTCCACGCGCCGGTCCTCGAGGTCGGCCGGGGCCGGGGCCACCCGCCAGGTTCGATCCTCGCGGACATGCGCCGTGTTGGGCAGGAAGTCGGGCAGCTCGCCGGCGTCAAGTCGAGCCTGGCGCTCGCCACGGTCGGCGAGCAGGCGCATCCGTCTCGGGTTGAACGCCCGATGCAGGCCCGCAACGAATCCCGCGGCCTCGGATGTGAGCACCTCATCGAGATGCTCGGTCGGGTTGGTGACCTCGATGCCCGGCCCCAGCGTGGTCACGACCGGTCTCGCGGTCGAGGCAGGAGCAGCTTGATCGGTCGATGGGCGGCAGAGTCGTCGATCAGGGTCATCAGCCGGCGCTCGCGCGTCGCCTCCTGCTTGGCGCTCACCATCCACCACGTCGCGGCGCGCCGGTAGCTGGCGGTCTGCGCCTGCCAGTAGCGCCACGCTTCGGGATTGGCCCGCATCCGGGTGGCCGCCTCCGTAGGCAGGTCGTGGGGCCGGTTCTCGTAGGAGTACTGCGGGTCCTTGTCCTGGACACGCTCCTCGAACGCGCGCCGGCCGGCCGGTTGCATCAGCCCAGCCTTCTCGAGCTCGGCGACCTTGGCGATGTTGGCCACGCTCCAGTTGCTTCCGCGTCGGCGCGGCGTGAAGCGGCCGGCGTGCACCTCGTCGTTGATCCTGTAGCCGATCCCGTCGATCCAGCCGTAGCAGAGTGCCTGGTCGACCGACTCGAGGTACGTGATCGACGGCTTCGCCACGCCCTTCTTGTAATACCCGACCCACACCTCGCTGTCGGAGCCATGGTGCGTCTCGAGCCATTTGCGGAACTCGCCGGGTCCCGGGAAGATCCGCACCTCGTCGATCGTGGGCGCCCGCACGGCTACCAGCCCCCCTCGTCACGGATGAGCCGATGCAGCACACGAGCCGCCACCGCCCGCCGGTAGTCGGAGCTCGAGCGCACGTCATCGATCGGTTCGATCTCGGCGGCGAGCGCTGCCGCTGCCTCATCGGCCGTCCCCTCCGATGGCGTGGATCCCTCTAGGGCCGCTTCGGTGCGCGGAACGCGAACCGGCGTTGCCGCCACCGAACCGAGGGCCAACCGCACGTCGCGCCAGGCGCCGGCGTCACGGCCCGCCTCGGTTCGCCAGGCGAGCGCCATGACGACCTTGGAGATGGCCTGCGCGCGGCGCGTGCCGACCTTTCGGAAGCGCACCTGGCGGTCCGCCACCAGCGGCAGGCGAATTCGGACGATCAGCTCGTCGGGTTGCAGCGCCGTCTCGCGGTACGCGGGCCAGAAGTCGCCGGCAGCCACCGTCCGCTCTCCGCGGATACTGCCCAAGACCAGCTGAGCGTCGCAGGCGAGCAGGATCGGCGAGGTGTCGCCGGCTGGAGACGCGTTGGCCGCGTTCCCCCCGATCGTGCCGCGATTCTGGATCTGGGCCGCCCCGATCGTGGCGGCCGCCTCCGCCAGCGCGGGGAGGAGCTCGGCAACGAGCGGCGACCGACGGATCTCGGTGTACGTGCTCAGCGCGCCGAGCACCAGCATGTCCCCGTCCAGGCGGATGCCACGCAGCTCGTCCAGCCCCCAGATGTCCAGGACCCGATCCGGCGCCTCACCGATCTCACCGGTGATCTGCACCAGCAGGTCGGTGCCACCCGCCACCGGTCGATGCCGAGCGCCGGCGATCACGGCGTAGGCCTCGGGCAGGGAGCGGGGAGAGGTGACCGGCGGCTCGATCGGCATTGGCCTAGCCCGGCCGCTCGGCCAGCTGCGGGTCGGCGCTGCGACGCCGTTCGGCGGCCAGCGCGATGGCGTCGATGATCTTGGTGTAGCCGGTGCAGCGGCACAGGTTGCCGCCAATCGCCTCGCGGATGCCGTCCTCGCTGGCAGCCGCGTGCTCGACCGATTGGGCTGCCAGGAAGGCCTCTGCCGCCATGAGCATGCCGGGCGTGCAGATCCCGCACTGGGCGCCCCCGGTCTCCAGGAAGGCGGCCTGCAGGTCGCCCAGCTGGTCGGCGCTGCCGAGCCCTTCGACGGTGCGGACGCTCACGCCGTCGACCTGGCACACAGGGACCAGGCACGAGTCGACCACCGCCCCGTCCAGCAGCACGCTGCAGGCGCCGCACTCACCCTCGCCACAGCCCTCCTTGGTGCCTGTCAGGCCAAGGTCCTCGCGCAGCACGTCAAGCAAGCGGCGCATGCCCGGCACCTCGACCTCGACGGGGTCGCCGTTGACGAAGAACCGGTAGCTCATGCCGCGCCCTTCTCCGGCTTGGGAGCGCTGATCCCCGGTGCCGCGGGCGGTCGGCTGCCGGTCAGGGCCGCGAGGATCCGCTCCGGGGTGGCGGGCAGGTCGTGGATCCAAACGCCGGTCGCGTCGTGGATGGCGGCCACCACCGCCGGTGCCCCGACGTCCATCGGCAGCTCGCCGACTCCCTTGGCGCCGTGCGGCGCACCGGAGAAGGGCTTCTCCACCAGGATGGAATGGAAGGTGGGTGCATCGAGCGCGGTCGGGATCAGGTAGGTGGCCAACCGATCGTTGAGGTAGCGACCGTCGACCAGCTTCATCTCCTCGATTGTGGCGTAGCCGACCGCCTGGAGCGTGCCGCCCTCGACCTGGCCCTCTGCCATGATCGGATGGATGGCGTGCCCGATGTCGTCGGCCGACACGACGTCCCGTACGGCCACCTCGCCGGTGTCGAGGTCCACCTCCACCTGGGCCACTGCGCAGGCCCAGCCAAACGCCGGATAGGCGTCGCCGGTGTAGGTGGCGTCGTCGAATGGCACGCCCGGATACGGCTCGAAAGACTCGTCGACGCGCAGTCCGCCATGCTCGGTCGCGAACTCCCGGTATGCCTCGCGGAACGGGCGGCCGCTGGCGGCCTCGATGTGCCCGCGCAGCTTGCGCGCGGCCTTGATCAACAGGCCGCCGACCACCATGGCGGTGCGCGAGGCGACTGTCGGGCCTGAGTCGGGAACGATGCTGGTGTCCTGCGGCGCGATCTCGACCTGCTCGTACTCGACGCCCAGTTCCGCGGCAATCATTTGCGGGAAGATCGTCTTGGTGCCCTGTCCCATCTCGGTCGAGGCGGTCAGAATCCGAATCGCCCCCAGGTCGGTGAGCTCGACCGAGGCCACGCTCGCCAGGTGCACCTCGCCGGAGCCGGTGAAGCCGGCACCGTGCCAGGCCAGCGCCAGGCCGATCCCCGACGCTCGACGCGCACCCGGGTTGCGTGCGTCACGCGCGTCGCGGGTCTGCTCGGCGCGTCTGGCGTAATCGCTCTGGAGCGCAGCGGCCTCCAGGACGTCGATGCCGCCCACACTCTCGCGCAGCACCTGGCCGGTGGGCGTGATATCGCCCTCGCGGTACACCCAGCGACGGCGCAGCTCCAGTGGGCTGATCTCGAGCGCGTCGGCGATGCGGTTGACCTGCATCTCGGCGGCGAACTCCGTCTGCGGTGCCCCGAAGCCGCGGAACGCGCCGTTGGGCGGCGTGTTGGTGGCCACCGCGCGACCGATGATGCGCACGTTCGGGCAGCGGTACGGCCCGCCGGCATGCAGCGTTCCGCGGCTCAGGACGACCGGCGTCAGCGTGCAATAGGCGCCGCCGTCCATCACCACCTCGATCTCCTGGGCGACCAGCCGTCCGTCGTGGGTCACGCCGGTGCGGTGATGCACGATCGCCGGATGCCGCTTGGTCGTGGCGCTGATGTCCTCGTGGCGGTCGTAGATCATGCGCACCGGCTTGCCGACCTTGCGCGCCAGCAGGGCGGCATGCAGGGCGATCATCGAGGGGTACTCCTCCTTGCCCCCAAAGCCACCGCCGGTCTCCGCCTGGACGACCACCGCCTGCGCATCGGTCAGGTTCAGTGCCCGCTTCATCGCCTTGTGGATGTAGTACGGGCATTGCAGCGAGCCGTGGACCGTGACCCCGCCGTCCTCGCGCGGCACCCCGATCATGGCCTGGTTCTCGATGTAGAGCTGCTCCTGGTGGCCGACCCGATAGGTCCCCTCGATCACCAGGTCGGCCTCCGCGAAGCCGACGGCCAGGTCCCCGCGCTTGACCTCGTAGTGGGCGAACTCCTGGCTCGCCTCGAGCGGGTCGAACACCGCCCGCAGGCGCTCAGTGCGGATCCGCACCCGCCGTCGTGCCTCCCGGAGCGTCGCCCGGTCCGCCGCTGCCAGAAGGCAGATCGGCTCTGCCTGGTGCTGGATCTCGCCGCCGAGCGGCACCAGGATCGGCTGGTCGTCGCGGATCAGGCTGACGACGTTGTCGCCGGGGATGTCGGCGGCGGTGACGACCGCCACGCGGCTCCAGTCGAATGCCTCGTCCAGCTCGATGGCCAGCAGCCGGGCATGCGGCTCGCTGGACCGGATGGTGGCGCCGTACCAGGCGCCGGGGAAGACCAGGTCATCGGCGTACTTGGCCTGCCCGGTCAGCTTGGCCGGCCCCTCACGTCGCGGCGGCAGCCTCGCGTCGATGCGTCCCGCGGTCGGCACCCCCGGCGGAGCGACCAAGGCCTCGGACACAGGGCGCCGCGTGAGCGTACGGGTCACTCGTGGCCCTCCATCGCCGAATCGTACCAATGGAACGATGCGAACGGTCAGCTATTGAGGTTCCTTCCGCGGCGCAGGGCACGCCCCGGGAGCGCTCCGGTATGAGCTCCACCGTCCACGACCAGCTCCCCATTGACCATCACGTGCTCGATCCCGTCGGGATAGCGGCGCGGCTCGTCATATGTCGCATTTGAGCGGACGCGGACTGGATCGAAGACCACCAGGTCCGCGGCGAAGCCGTCGCGCAGGAGGCCTCGATCGGTGAGCCCCAGGCGGGCCGCCGGAGCGGAGGTCATCTTGCGCACCGCCTCCTCGAGGGTCAGCAGGTGCTCGTCACGCACGAACTGGCCAAGGATGCGGGGGAACGAGCCGTAGGTTCGCGGCGATGGCTTCTCGCCAAGGAAGGTCGAATCGGTGCCAATCATGCCCACCGGATGACGAATGAAGTGGGGGAGCGTCTCGCTCCACGGGCCGCTGCTCACCTGTGCAACTGCCAGGTTCTCGGAGAGGAGCAGTTCGCAGATGGCGTCGACCGCATCGGACCCGGTCTCGTCCATCACGTCGGCGAGGGTCCCCGACTCCCAGTGCAGGTTCTCCGGCCGGGTGAAGGCGCCCAGCCTCAGGTCCGCCCAACCGGCAGGACCGCTGTACGCGGGGCCACGCGTGGCCATCTCGCCGCGCAGACGGTCGCGGACGGACCGATCTGCCAGGCGCTCCTTGAGGGCCTTCGGGCCGCCCGACTGGACCCACTGCGGCAGCTGGATCAGAAGGCGTGTCGATGCCCACTCGTATGGGTAGGAGTCGAAGGTAACGTCGCGGCCGCCGCGCCGCGCATCGTCGACCAGGGAGAGCAGCTGCTCGGGGCCGCCGGGATGCGTCTGGCGATGATAGAAGTGGGTGAGATGCACGGGACCCTCGCCGCGCCGCCCGATCTCGATCGCCTCCCTGAACGGATCGAGAAAGCGATCGCCGAGCGGGTAGCGGACATGGGTGTGGTAGAAGCCGCCGAGGCGTGCCGCCTCGTTCGTGAGCTCTGCCAGCTCATCGGTCGAGGCAAAGGAGCCAGGCGGGTAGTCGAGACCGGTGGAGACCCCGAAGGCGCCCTCCTCGAGCCCCTCGCGCAGCATGGCTCGCATGCTGGCGATCGCCCGGGCATCGGCAGGACGATCCTCCCAGCCGATGGCGCCGATGCGGAGTGCGCTGTTGGCGACCATGATCGCGATGTTCACCGCCTGGCCGTGGTCGTAGCGCGTGATGTAGCTGGCCATGCTGTCCCAGTCGTAGGCGATCTCTGGATGCCCGTCGAGGCCACTGTTCATCTCGACGAAGGCGAGCAGATCCTCGTGCCGCGCGAACGGCGCATAGCCGTTGCCGTCGACCCCGATCACCTCGGTGGTCACGCCCTGTCGCACCTTGGGCTCATGGCGCGGGTCGGCCAGGATCACCAACCCGCCATGGGAATGCAGGTCGATGAACCCCGGAGCGACCGCCAGCCCGGTGGCATCGATCGTCCGCCCCGCCAGCGGCCGCCAGCCCGCCTCTCCCAGCAGAAGGCGCCCTTCGCTGACGCCCACGGCCCCGGGCCGGCCGCCGACGCCGCTCCCGTCGATCAGCGTGCCGCCGGTGATCAGCAGGTCCACCGCACTCGGAGCGTTGCCGCTCACGTGGAGCTGCTCCATGCGTCCAGCTCGACCATTTCGCGCAGTATATGGACCGATGGAGGCGCCTCTGCGCATCGCCGCGGTGATCCTGGCGGCCGGCGAGTCGCGGCGCTTTGGCGGGCGCAAGCAGTTGGCCGTGCTCGATGGGAGGAGCCTGCTCGAGCACGTTGTGGAGCTCGCGCTGTCCGCCCAGCTGAGTCCGGTGGTGGTGGTCGTGCCGACCTGGCTGACACCCCCGAACAGCCTGGCCCACCCCGACGTGCGCTGGGTCCACAACCCGAGCCCGGAGCTTGGCCTCAGCTACTCGCTGCGCCTGGGGTTTCGCTCACTCCCCTCGACGGTGGACGCGGCCGTCATCCTCCTCGGTGACCAGCCGCGCGTGCCACTGTCAGACCTGGAGACGCTGATCGCCGCCCGTGGGCGCCAGCCGATCATCGCGCTGAGGGCAATGGGTCACATCGGGCCCCCGCTGCTCGTCGAGCGCAGCCGTTTCACCGTCGTGCATGAGACGCGCGGAGACATCGGCCTCCGGGAGGTCCTGGGGTTGCATCCCGAGTGGGTTGCCACGGTCGAGGTCGAGGCGCATGCCGCTGACGTCGACACGCCGGGCGACCTCGCCAGCCTCGAGCGCCCCTAGAATGGGTCGATGACCATCGAGCGCGTCGCAAGCGCCCAGGTCGCCGAGGACGAGCTTGCCCTCGAGTCGACCGTCCGCCCACGCCGGCTCGATGAGTTCGCCGGGCAGGACCGGATCAAGGAGAACCTGGCGATCCTGATCGACGCGGCCCGCCATCGCCAGGAGCCGGTCGACCACATCCTGCTCTACGGCCCGCCGGGGCTGGGCAAGACGACGTTGGCCAACATCGTGGCCGCCGAGATGGGCGCGCAGATCCGCACGACCTCCGGTCCAGCCATCGAGCGCGCCGGCGACCTGGCCGCGGTGCTCACCGCCCTGAACAAGGGCGACGTGCTGTTCATCGATGAGATCCATCGCCTCTCCCATGTGGTCGAGGAGATCCTCTACCCCGCGATGGAGGACTTTGCCCTCGACGTGGTGCTCGGCAAGGGACCCGGGGCGCGGACGGTGCGATTGCAGATTGAGCCGATCACCGTCATCGGCGCCACCACCCGGGTGGGGAGCATCACCGGTCCGCTGCGCGATCGGTTCGGCGTCACCCACCGCCTGGACTACTACGGCACCGACGACCTGGAGCGGATCCTGCGCCGCTCGGCCCATATCCTTGACGTCGCGCTCGAGCCCGACGCGGCCAGCATCATCGCTCGTCGCAGCCGGGGCACGCCGCGGATCGCGAATCGCCTCCTCAAGCGGGCCCGTGACTTCGCCCAGGTGCGCGGCGGCGGCGACGGGCGGGTGACTGCCGAGCTGGCGACCGATGCGCTCGACCTGCTCGAGATCGACGGGCGCGGCCTCGACGCCCTTGACCGGCAGCTGCTGCGCGCCATCGCCGAGCATCACGGCGGCGGTCCTGTCGGCCTGCAGACGATGGCGGCCACCATCTCCGAGCCGGTCGAGACGCTCGAGGATGTGATCGAGCCGTACCTCATGCAGATCGGCCTGCTGGCGCGCACCTCGCGCGGGCGACAGCTCACTCCCAGCGGCTGGGAGCACCTGGGCCTCACTCCGCCGGCGGCCGCCACGATATCGGCGGCGCCTGGCCTCTTCGACTAGCCCGATGTCCCCGGAGATCGGCCGCATCCTGCTCGTCGTCGGCCTCGTGCTGGTCGTCGTCGGCGGCCTGGCCGCGATTGGCGTGCGGCTGCCATTCGGCCGCCTGCCGGGCGACATCGCGATCACCGGCCAGCACGGGGGGCTCTTCATCCCGATTGGCACCATGATCGTCGTCTCACTGGTCCTGACCCTTCTCGCCAACCTCTTCCTGCGGCGCTAGCGGGGCGCCGAGCGCCCTGCGCGAAAAGGGGCTTCCGGCCCCAATCGGCGGGAGTAGGATCGCCGCGGTCGCGCCCCGGGTCGACCGACGCGGGACAGGCTCGCAGTGGACGGAGGGCAGGGATACCGTGGAGTCCTACTTCAAGTTCGCGGAGCGGGGGACGACGCTCGGGACGGAGGTCCGCGCCGGCATCACCACGTTCATGGTGATGGCCTACATCATCTTCCTGAACCCCAGCATCCTGTCGGCGGCGGGCCTCAACCCGGTCGCGGGAGCCGCTGCCACAGCCCTGGTCGCCGGGATCATGACGATCGCCATGGGGCTCGTGGCCAACTACCCGCTGGCGCTGGCCGCTGGGCTCGGCATCAACGCCATCGTCGCCTTCACGCTCGTCCTTGGACAGGGCCTCTCCCTGCCTGGCGCCATGGGCGTGATCGTCCTCGAGGGCGTGGTCGTCACCATCCTGGTGGTGATCGGGCTCAGGGAAGCGATCATGAACGCGGTGCCGCTGGCCCTCAAGCGAGCCATCGGCGTCGGCATCGGCCTCTTCATTCTCTTCATCGGCTTCGTCAACGGCGGAGCCATCGTCTCGCCGAAGGGCGGAGTGCCACCGGTGGTGCCTGCCTTCCCAACTACGCCGGGGCAGTTCGTCTTCTGGGCAGGCCTCGCACTCACTCTCGTCCTCTGGGTGCTGAAGATCCGTGGCGCCCTGATCATCAGCATCGCCGCCACCACCATCCTGGCCCTGGTCGTCGGGGTCGCCAAGATCCCCACTGACTTCGTCATCACTCCCGGATCCAACACATTCAGCACCCTTGGCCACTTCGACCTGGGCAATGTGTTCAGCAAGCTCGGGTTCCTGGCCGCGGTCCTGACCATCTTCGCGATCATGCTCACCGACTTCTTCGACACGATGGGCACGGTCACCGGGGTCGCCGCCGAGGCGGGGCTGGCCAACGAGGATGGCTCGGTGCCCGGCATCGGCAGGGTCCTCCTGGTCGACAGCGTGGCCGCCATCGCGGGTGGCGCGGCCGGCATCTCGTCAAACACCACGTACATCGAGAGTGCCGCCGGCGTCGCTGAGGGGGGCCGAACCGGCGTGACCTCGATCGTCACTGGCATCCTCTTCCTGGTGGCGATCTTCCTGTCGCCGCTGGCCGGAATCGTCCCGTCGCAGGCAACCGCGCCCGCGTTGGTGCTCGTCGGCTACCTCATGTTCACGTTGATCAGCGACATCAATGTTCGCGACATGGAGGATGGGATCCCGGCGCTCCTGACCATGATCCTGATGCCACTGACCTACGACATCACTGTGGGGATCGGCGCGGGCTTCATCTCCTGGGTGGTGATCAAGGTGATCAAGGGCAAGATGGGTGAAGTCCATCTCCTGATGTGGGCGGTCGCGATCGCATTCGTGATCTACTTCCTGAAGGATTGGATTTCGCTGCTCATCGGCGCCTGATCCAGGCGACACTTCGCCCGATGGCGCCCGGCCGGGATTTCCGGCCGGGCGTTACGCTCTTCCGGCCTCATGACACCCGAGCAGCCTGACGCACGCCTGCGAGTCGACGACTTCGACTACCACCTGCCGGCCGATGCCATCGCCCAGACACCGATTGAACCCCGCGATGCGGCGCGGCTCCTGGTGCTTGATCGCCCGGGCTCCGGCGCTGGGGCGCCGGCCGTCGCTCACCACCGGTTCGCCGAGCTCGGGGCGCTCCTGCGCGCGGGCGACCTCCTGGTGGTCAACGACTCCCGGGTCATTCCGGCTCGACTGCATGCCACGCGGGATGGTGGAGGCGAGGCCGAACTGCTCATGCTCCGCCCGATCGAAGATGGCGACGGCCGCTGGGAGGCCCTGCTGCGCCCCTCACGGAGGGTGGCGGTCGGAGCGGTCCTCACGCTCGCTTCCGGTGACCGCGTCGAGGTGGGGGACCGGCTCGCCGCCGGGACCCGCGCCGTGCGCTTTGACCGCGACCCGCTGACGGTCATGGCGGCGACCGGGGAGACGCCGCTGCCGCCATACATCAACGATCATTCGACCCCGGCCGGGCGCTACCAGACGGTGTACGCGGATCCACCCGGCTCTGCCGCGGCACCAACCGCCGGGCTGCATTTCACACCGAGTCTCCTCGCCTCGCTGCCCGCTGCCGAGGTGCGGGTGGCCTCGCTGACGCTCCACGTCGGCCTCGACACGTTCCGTCCCCTTGCAGGCGAGTTCGTCGACGAGCATCGCATCCATCGCGAGTGGTACGAGCTGCCGGCCGCGACCATCGCCGCCCTCGCTGAGACGCGCGCCAACGGCGGGCGGGTGGTGGCCGTCGGCACGACGTCCGTCCGCGTGCTGGAGACCGTCGCGCACAACGGAAGGGTTAGAGGCTGGACAGACCTCTACCTCACCCCGCCGTTTCCATTCGCCACGGTCGATGCGCTGATCACCAACTTCCACCTGCCTCGCAGCTCGCTGCTGCTGCTGGTGACCGCCTTCGTGCAGGCCGGGATGGGGGCGGCCTCCGCGTTCCAGGCACGCGACATCCTGCTCGCCGCCTATCGGGCCGCCCTCGACGAGGGCTATCGCTTCTTCAGCTTCGGAGACGCGATGCTGATCGTCTGAGGAGAGGCGCTCCCCGTATCCTGCGGGGATGGCGGAGACGTTCGCATTCAGCTCTCGCGAAACGACGAGCGGGCTCGCGCGCCTCGGCACGCTGACCACGCCCCACGGGTCGATCGACACTCCGCAGTTCATGCCGGTCGGCACGCAGGCAACGGTCAAGAGCCTCACCCCGGGCGACCTGCACGCGGCTGGCGTGCAGATCATCCTGGCCAACACCTACCACCTCAGCCTGCGCCCGGGCCACGAGCGGATCGCACGATTGGGTGGGCTCCATCGGTTCATGGGCTGGGATGGACCGATCCTCACCGACTCCGGTGGCTTCCAGGTCTTCAGCCTGGCGCACCTGGCACGCGTTGACGACGACGGGATCACCTTCGCCAGCCATCTCGACGGCACGCCTCAGCGATTGACGCCAGAGCGCGCGATCGAGATCCAGGAGGCGCTGGGCAGCGACATTGCCATGGCCTTCGATCAGCTGGTGGATGCCACCTTGCCCCCCGCCGAGGTCGGCGCGGCGATGGAGCGCACCCACCGCTGGGCCGAGCGCTGCCTGGCCGCACACGCACGACCAGAGCAAGCGCTGTTCGGGATCGTCCAGGGTGGCGTCGATGCCGACCTGCGGCGCAGGAGTGTCGCCGCCGTCGCCGACCTGCCGTTCGATGGGATCGCCATCGGCGGCCTCTCGGTGGGGGAGAGCAAGAGTGAGATGGCCGCCACCCTGGGAGTGGTTGCCGAGGCTCTTGGCGCGGACCGCCGCCCGCGATACCTGATGGGTGTCGGCACGCCGCCCGATCTGCTGGCAGCCGTGACGCAGGGGATCGACCTGTTTGACTGCGTGCTGCCCACCCGCGTGGCTCGCAACGGGCAGCTGTGGACCAGCCTGGGAAGGCTCAACCTGCGAAATGCCCGCTTCCTCGACGACCCCACTCCGCCGGACCCGGAGTGCAGCTGCGAGGCATGCCTGAACCACTCGCGGGCGTACCTTGCGCACCTGTTTCGAGCCGAGGAGCTGCTCGCCTATCGCCTCGCCTCGGTCCATAACGTCACCTATACTTTGCGCCTGATGCGGCAGATCCGCGAGGCACTCGCCGACGGGTCGTTCGCATCGTTGCGGGATGCCGTCACGGCGCACTATCGGAGTCCGGAGGCCGTCCGGTAAGCCAACGCTAAGAGGCCGATAAGGCCAGTTGGCGCAGGCTGACGGACAGCCCAGCCGGCCAAGTTCGGAGGTCTTGCTCGAGATGGCCAAGGGCCGCGATCGACCGCGCCACCAGGCGAAGCGCAAGCCCAAGGAGAAGGCGCCGAAGATTCAACCGGCATCGACCTACGACCAGCCGATGTCGGTGGAGCTGATCAAGAAGAAGCGCAAGCCGCGCAGCGAACCAGGCGAGGAGGCTTGACCTGATCCGCCGCCGGGAGAGAGAAGAGTAAGGAGCCCGCAACAGCATGGACGCCCCGGTGGCACCCGCCCAAGCCCAGACCCCAACCCAGCGCAACGGTGAGCGCGGCCGTGCCGTGGATGCCGCCATCCTGCAGATCGAAAAGCAGTTCGGACGCGGCGCGATCATGCGCCTCGGCGACAAGGGCGCCAAGATGGCCGTCGAGGTGGTGCCTACCGGCTCCATCGCGCTCGACCTGGCGCTCGGAGTGGGCGGCGTGCCCCGCGGCCGGATCACGGAGATCTTCGGCCCGGAGTCGAGCGGCAAGACGACGCTCTGCTACCACATTGCCGCCAACGCGCAGCGCGCCGGTGGGATCGTGGCCTTCATCGATGCCGAGCACGCGCTCGATCCGAGCTACGCCAAGAACGTCGGCCTCAACGTCGACGAGCTGCTCGTGTCACAGCCGGACACCGGCGAGCAGGCGCTAGAGATCGCGGAGACCCTGATCCGCAGCAACGGGGTCGACGTGGTGATCATCGACTCGGTCGCCGCCCTCGTGCCGCGCGCCGAGATCGAGGGAGAGATGGGGGACAGCTTCGTCGGACTGCAGGCCCGCTTGATGAGCCAGGCCCTGCGCAAGCTGACCGGCGCCATCAACCGCAGCAACACCGCGCTCATCTTCACCAACCAGCTGCGGGAGAAGATCGGCGTCATGTTCGGCAACCCCGAGACGACGCCGGGCGGTCGCGCCCTGAAGTTCTACTGCTCGGTGCGCCTGGACATCCGCCGCATCGAGACGCTCAAGAATGGGACCGATGCGATCGGCTCTCGAACCCGCGTCAAGGTGGTGAAGAACAAGGTGGCAAGCCCATTCCGGCTCGCCGAGTTCGACATCATGTACAACGAGGGGATCAGCGTCGAGGGCGGGCTGCTGGACGTCGGCATCGCAGCCGGCATCCTCTCCAAGACCGGGGCCTGGTTCAACTACGGCGAGACCCGCCTGGGCCAGGGCCGCGAGAACGCCCGCGACTTCCTGAAGGGTCACCCGGAGCTGGCCGACAAGATCGACGCCGAGATTCGCGGCAAGGTTTCCTCCATCGAGATTGGCGTCGAGGGAATCTCGGAAGCCGAGTAATCGCGCCCAGCCGGGCATCGATGGCCGGACGCCGGCGGCGCCACGAAACAGCGGCCGAGCGACCGGCTCCCGATGCCGATGCCGCGATGGAGGTCGCGGCTCACTTCCTGGGCACACGGCCGCGCTCTCGCTGGGAGCTCGAGCGCCGGCTTCGCCGAGCTGGCGCGCACGACGACGTGATTGCCACCACGATCGAGCGCCTGGCTCATCTCGGGTATGTCGACGACGTGGCCTTCGCTCGCTGGTGGGCCGAGCAGCGAGACCGCCACGGCCCCCGCGGGCGACGCCTGGTCGAGGCCGAGCTGCGGCGGCAAGGCGTGCCGCGCGAGGTGCTGGAGGCGGTGCGCGATGATGCCCCGCCGGCGCCGGCGGATGACGACGTTCCGCTCCCGGCTTCGGAGGCTGACCGCGCCCAGCTGGCTCTCGCGCGGCATCTCCGCGGAAGGCCCTTTCCGGCGGAACGCTCAGCCGTCCAGCGACTCGGCGGATTTCTCATGCGGCGTGGGTTCGACCCCGAGACGGTCCGCACCACGCTTCGTGCAGCTGCGGCCGAAAGTACCCCGGGGGGCAGTACGGGAGACCTAGATGGCATCCCTGGTACTGATGGCTAACGTCGCCGCAGGTGACGAAACGCGTTGCCACAGGCGACGGCCTGAAAAAGGCAAACCCATCGCGAGGTGGGGACGCAAAGCCAGGGGTCTCGGTCGATTGGATCACCGAGGTGGCCCAGCCGCCAGATAGCCGCGCATCACCCCACGAAAGGGGAGCTGATGCAGGCACTCGACGAAGTTGGCGCGGACAGGGAAGGTCGATTCGACCGACCCGGTGACCGCGCCATTGGCATGCCTGCCGCGGCGGACCGTGGGTGGCTGCGGCGCATGAACATCCTCTTCGGCGTCTCGTGGGACCATCACAGGTCCCCCAGGCCCTCCCGGCCTGGTCGTCCATCAATGCTGCCGCGCCGCTTCGCGGTGGCCTTCGGCAGCATCGCGATGCTCACAACCGCAATGGTGCCAGCCGTCAGCCTGGCCGCCGGCTACGACCCTGCCAGCGACATGAACTCGATGTACAACACCACTCTGTACACAGGGGCCCAGGCCTGGTGGAACGCCGGCTTTACGGGCTCGGGCGTCGACGTTGCCGTGATCGACACTGGCGTCAGCCCGGTCGATGCGCTCTCGGCGCCGGCCAAGCTCATCTACGGTCCTGACCTCTCATTCGAGTCGCAATCGTCAAGCCTCCGCAACCTCGACACCAACGGGCATGGCACCTTCATGGCCGGGATCATCGCGGGACGCGGCAGTGGCGCCGTCCAAGGCAGCTACGCCGGAGACTCCTCCGACTTCCTGGGCGTCGCGCCGGATGCTCGCGTGGTGAGCCTCAAGGTCGGCGTCGCAGACGGCGGAGCCGATGTCTCACAGGTGATCGCCGCGATCGACTGGGTCGTCCAGCACCGCAACGACAACGGCATGAACATCCGGGTCCTGAACCTGTCGTACGGGACGGACAGCGCACAGGCCTATACGGTCGACCCGCTTTCGTTTGCTGTCGAGCAGGCGTGGAAAGCGGGCATCTTCGTGGTCACTGCCACTGGCAACGCCGGCTACGTCTTCAAGACCGGGACCCTCACCAACCCGGCGTTCGACCCGAAGATCTTCGCGGTCGGCGCGACCGACTCGATGGGCACCGCGACCCAGGGCGATGACACCGTCGCGCTCTTTTCGTCCACCGGCAGCAACGTGAGGACTCCCGATGTCGTCGCCCCCGGCACGCACATCGTCAGCCTGCGTGTGCCCGGATCCTACGTCGACCAGACCTACGGCTCGACCGGGGTCGTCACCGATGCCCTGTTCCGCGGGAGCGGGACCAGCGAGGCTGCGGCCTTCGTTTCCGGCGCAGCGGCTCTCGCCATCCAGGCGCATCCGAACATCACGCCTGACTCGCTGAAGAGGCTGTTCCTCTCCAACACGAGGGGCCTCGGCGGCTTCTCGAGCCTGAAGCAGGGACAGGGCGAAATCGACCTGTCGAAGATGCTCGGCGCCACCGTGTATGCCGCGCCCATGCAGTGGAAGACGATCGCATGGTCGGCTGGCATCGGCTCCCTCGAGCTGGCGCGGGGAACCGATCACTTGACGCGAGACGGGGTCGTCCTCGTCGGGGAGCAGGACATCTTTGGCCACGCCTTCAACTCGACTGCCATGGCCGCGCTGGAGGCCGTCGATGCGAGCTGGGCCGGTGGCGACTGGAACGGCAACAGCTGGAGCGGCAACAGCTGGAGCGGCAACAGCTGGAGCGGCAACTCCTGGAGCGGCAACTCCTGGTCCGGCAACAGCTGGAGCGGCAACTCCTGGTCGGGCAATTCGTGGTCCGGGAACAGCTGGAGCGGGAACTCCTGGTCGGGCAACTCGTGGTCCGGCAACAGCTGGAGCGGCAACTCCTGGTCGGGCAATTCGTGGTCCGGGAACAGCTGGTCGGGCAACTCGTGGAGTGGCGCTTCTTGGTCGTGATCTCTTCGAACGGCTCATGAGGGACGTGCGGTCGGGTGGAGGCTCGGCCGCACGTCTGCTACAGCCATATCCGCACGACGGAGGTAGAGGTCCCGTGACTCAGACCATCCACCATTGGTCCCCGCCGGAAGGTGACGTTCGGCGCCTCGGAATCGGACGGTCATGGCGGTAGGCTCAGTCCCGATGACAGGGCCTGGCCATGCCGCCGCACGCTCGGGTGTGGGTGCTGGTCGTCGCCACCGGCGGCGCCGCGCTTGCCCTGACGGTCGTGCTGCTCTACGGCATGCCGTCTCTTGACCCCGCCTGGCGACTGCCCTGGTGGGTGATGGCGCCCGTGTTCTGGGCGGCCGAGGCGCAGGTCATCCACTTCCACTTCCGTCGCGGAGCGCACACGTTCTCGCTGAACGAGCTGCCACTGGTCGTCGGCTTCTTCCTGGCGACGCCGCTCGAGCTGGTACTGGCCCAGGCGATCGGCTCGGCGGCGGCCCTGGCCATCAACCGCCGTCAGCCGCCGGTGAAGCTGGCCTTCAACATCGGATCATTCGCCCTCTCCTCGGTGGTTGGGCTGCTCGTCTTCCGTTCCATCGGCTCCGGTCCGCTGACCGACCCGACGCGCTGGTTGGCGGCGTTCGTGGCGGTCGGCATCTCCAACGTGGTCGGCGTGGTGACCGTGGCCATGGCGATCTCGATCTCGGAGGGGAGCCTCGGGATGCGCAAGCTGCGCCAGATGGTGGCGGTGTCGACGGTGGTGGCGATCACCAATACCAGCATCGCGCTCCTGGCCGTCATCATCATCGTGGCCGATTCGCGCGCGGTCTGGCTCCTCACCCTTCCGATCGCGACGCTCTTCCTTGGATATCGCGCCTTCATCGGTGCCAAACAGCAGCATGAATCGCTCGAGCTGCTGTATGAGTCGACCCGTATCCTGCAGCGCACACCGGAGCTCGATTCCGCGCTCGTGCAGCTGCTGTACCACAGCCGCACCATGTTCCGCGCCGAGCAGGCCGAGATCGTCCTGTTCCCGTCGGCGGCAGGCGACGGCTACCTGATCACCTCGGTATCCGAGGCCCGCACCTCGGTCATGGCCGAGGCCTCGGCAGCTGCCTGGAGGCCGGTCCATCAACACGTGCTGCAGCACGGCAAGGCATTCCTGCTCAACACCACCTCGCTCGAGCTCGAGGACGACCGGGAAGTCCGGGACGCCATGATCGCTCCATTGGGCACCGATGGAGGAGTGGTGGGCGTGATGGTCATCGCCAACCGGCTGGGCGATGTGAGCACCTTCACCGCCGAGGACCTGCGCCTGTTTGCGACGGTGGCCAACCACGCCGGAACAGCACTCGAGAACGGGCAGCTCGAGCGCTCGCTTGCCAAGCTCTCCGTGCTGCAGGACGAGCTCAAGCACCAGGCATTCCACGATGGGCTGACGCAGCTCGCCAACCGCGCCCTGTTCGGTGAGAGCGTGAATGCCCGCCTGGCGGCAACCCCGGGCGGCAAGCGATCGGTGGTGATGTTCGTCGACCTGGATGACTTCAAGTTCGTCAATGACATGTACGGCCATCCGGCGGGGGATGCCATGCTGGTGGAGGTCGCCACGAGGCTGCAGGCGTGCACGCGTGCCTCCGACCTCACCGCGCGCCTCGGGGGCGACGAGTTCGCCATCCTGCTCGACGACGGCCCCGATCTCTCCAACGCCAGCCGGGTCGCCGCGCGGATCGCCGAGATCCTGCGCCTGCCGTTTTCGATCGGTGAGGTCCAGACCCACGTGTCGGCCAGCATCGGGATCGCGGCCGGCTCGCAGGGCGATTCGGCAGAGGACCTGCTGCGCCAGGCAGACGTTGCCATGTACAGCGCCAAGGCCGCCGGCAAGGGCCGATGGGTGGTCTACAAGCCCGCCATGCTGCGCACCGTTCGCTCTCGCCACGATGTGGGCGCCGAACTGCAGCTGGCAGTTGACCGCGGGGAGTTCCAGCTGCGCTACCAACCGGTTGTCTCGCTCGAATCGGGAGGGATCGTGGGCGCCGAAGCCCTCGTGCGCTGGAATCACCCGACCCGCGGCGAGGTCGGGCCCGATGAGTTCATCGGCACCGCAGAGGAGAACGCGATCATCGTGCCGATCGGGCGATGGGTGCTCGACGAGGCGTGCCGCGAGGCTGCCGGCTGGAGCGTGACGCACCCCAGCTCCGCGCCCTGGGTTGCCGCCAACCTGTCAGCTCGCCAGCTCCTGCACCCGACGCTCATCGAGGATGTCACCTCGGCGCTGGCCGCATCCGGCCTCGCCCCGACGAGCCTGGTCCTGGAGGTGACCGAGAGCGTCCTGCTGCACGACGCCGACGCCGCCATCGAGGTCCTCGCCAAGCTCCGTGGCCTTGGCATTCAGATCGCGCTCGACGACTTCGGAACTGGCTACTCCTCCCTGAGCTACCTGCACCGCTTCCCGATCGACATCCTCAAGATCGCGCAGGGCTTCGTCGACGTAGACGATGCCAACGACGAGCGCTGGATCCTGGCCACGGCAATCATCTCGCTGGGCAAGGCGCTCGGTCTCAAGGTGATCGCCGAGGGTGTCGAGCGCCGCGCCCAGGTCCAGCGCTTGAAGGCTGCCGGCTGCGAGCTCGCTCAGGGGTTCTTCTTCGCCCGCCCGCTCGTTGCCGAGACGCTCGCCGCTGAGTTCGCGCGCGACAACGCCAAGGCCCTGGGGTCAGATCGGATGGCGCGCTCCATCGCCGCGGACAGCCGCGCGGCCTAGGCTTCCTCTCCTCGCCCAACCGACGTCCGCCATGCGCGCTACCCTGCGCCCATGCGCTACGCGCTGATGACCGAGCCCCAGCAGGGGCTCAGCTACGCCGAGCTCCTCGACCTCGCGCGCGCCGCCGAGGCGGCCGGGCTGGAGGCGTTCTTTCGCTCTGATCACTACGCCAGCTTCCCGGGAGCGGCCGGGCTGCCCACCACCGATGCCTGGGCGACGCTCGCCGGACTCGCTCGGGAGACCACCTCCATTCACCTCGGCACCCTCGTCTCGCCGATCACCTTCCGCATTCCGGGCAGCTTCGCCAAGCTGGTCGCTACCGTCGACGAGATGAGCGGCGGGCGCCTGGAGGTGGGGATGGGGGCCGGCTGGAACGACGAGGAGCATGCCCAGCTCGGAATCCCGTTTCCGTCGCTGGGCGAACGCTACGACCAGCTCGAAGAGGGGCTGGCCGTCGTGCATGGTCTCTGGACCGAGCCCGATGGCTGGAGCTTCGCCGGCCGTCACTGGCGAGTGCACGACGCGCTGTTCCGCCCGCGGCCGACCCGATCTGGCGGGCGGCACCCGCACCTCATCCTGGGTGGGGATGGGGGACCGCGGCTCGCGCGGCTGGTGGCCACCTGGGCCGACGAGTTCAACCGCCAGTCGGCCACCCCGGCGCGCCTGACCGAGGCCTACGGGCGCGTGCGAACCGCATGTCAGGCGATCGGCCGTGACCCGGACAGCCTGGTCTATTCGGCCATGGTCGGTGTACTCGTGGCCGAGACGACGGCCGAGGTGCGCGACCGGGTCCGCGCGCTCCTGTCGATGATCGGCAGCAGCGATGATGCCGATGCATGGCTCGCGGAGCGAGGCGATCGCTGGATCGTCGGCACGCCTGAGGAGGCGCACGAGCGGATCGAAGCGCTCGCCGCTGCCGGTTGCGAGCGGATCATGTTCCAGGACTTCCTGCCTCGCGACCTCGAGATGGTCGGCCTGCTGGGACGGATGGCGGCCGGCTAGACGGCTCCCAGGCGGCTCCGGGGTGCCTCCGGGCGACTTGCAGTACACTCGCTCGAATAGTGGCCTGGCGTCGCGGACTCGGGTCGCCGGGCGTGGATGTGTGACGAGTGAACGAGCGTGGCGCCGATGCGGCGACACGCAACCATTGCCCAGAGGGGCTCCAACGAACCGGAGGAGCCGATGCCTGAGAACACCGTTGTCGCCATCGTGGCGCCCGTCGCGCTCGTGGTCGGCATCGCGCTCGGTTACCTTGCCCGCCGCCTGCTGGCGGCGAACACGGTGAGGCATGCCGAGAGCTACGCGGAGCGCGTGATCGCGGAGGCGCGCTCCAAGCAGAAGGAGATCGTCCTCGAGGGCAAGGACGACGCCCTCAAGGCGCAGCGAGCAGCCGAGGAGGAGGCCCGCGAAAAGCGGGCCGACCTGCAGCGCCAGGAGCGTCTCCTGCTCGATCGATCCGAAAGCCTCGATCGCAAGCTCGAGTCGCTGGAGCGTCGCGAGACCGGCTTCGACGAACGACAGCGTGAGGTGGAGGCGGAGAAGGCCCGCCTTGCCGAGCTGCAGGAGCAGCAGCTGGCCGAGCTCGAGCGGGTGGGCGGGCTTTCGGTCGTGGAGGCCCGCGAGCGCCTCATCAGCCAGGTGGTCGACGAGGCGCGTGCCGAAGCCCACCACCAGGTTCGGGCCATCGAGCGCCAGGCCACCGAGGAGGGCGATGAGCGTGCGCGGCGCATCCTGACCACCGTCATGCAGCGCATTGCCGCCGACCACACCAGCGAGATGACGGTCACCGTCGTCCCGCTCCCCAGCGAGGAGATGAAGGGCCGCATCATCGGCCGCGAAGGGCGCAACATTCGCGCCCTGGAGCAGGCCACCGGGGTCGACCTGATCATCGACGACACGCCCGAGGCGGTGGTCCTCTCCGGGTTCGACCCGGTGCGCCGCGAGGTGGCGCGCATGGCCCTCACCAAGCTGATCAGCGACGGCCGCATTCACCCCGGGCGCATCGAGGAGACCGTGGCCAAGTGCCGCGCCGAGATCGAGGTGGTGATGCGCCAGGCCGGCGAGCAGGCTGCCTACGACGCGGGCGTGCCCGGGCTCCATCCGGAGCTGATCAAGCTGCTCGGGCGCCTCAAGTACCGCACCAGCTACGGCCAGAACGTGCTCAACCACTGCATCGAGACGGCGCGCCTGTCAGCGCTGCTGGCGGCCGAGATCGGCGCCAACGTCGCCGAGTCGAAGAAGGGCGGCCTGCTGCACGACATCGGCAAGGCGGTCGACCACGAGGTCGAGGGACCCCATGCCCTGATCGGCGGTGACATCGCCAAGCGGTACGGGATCAACGCGGTGGTGGCCAACTGCATCGCCGCCCATCACCAGGAGGTGGAGCAGGAGTCGACCGAGGCGACCGTGGTGCAGATCGCCGACGCCATCAGCGCGTCGCGGCCAGGAGCACGCGGTGAATCGCTCGACAACTACATCAAGCGCCTCGACGACCTGCAGCAGATCGCCCTGAGCTTCCCCGGCGTCGAGCGCTGCTTCGCCATCCAGGCCGGCCGCGAGATCCGCATCCTGGTCCGTCCGGAGGATATCGACGACCTAGCCTCGAGCCGCCTGGCGCGCGACGTGGTACGCAGGATCGAAGAGCAGCTGCAGTACCCCGGCCAGATCAAGGTGACGGTCATCCGCGAGACCCGCGCGGTCGACTACGCCCGATGACGACTGGCGCCGCCACGGTGCGGTGCATGGTCATCGGCGACGTGATCGGCAAGCCCGGCCGGCAGGCCGTGGTGAGCACCCTGCCCGATCTGCGCCGTGAGTTCGAGCTCGACCTGGTGATCGCCAACGGCGAGAACCTCGCCGCGGGTGCCGGCCTGACACCGAGCCTGGCCGAGGAGCTGCTGGCCAACGGCGTGGACGTCATCACCAGTGGCAACCACATCTGGGACAAGCGCGAGGTCTACGAGTATCTCGACGCCGGACGGCCGGTGCTGCGCCCGATGAACTATCCCGATGACGCCCCGGGCCGGGGCTGGCTGCTCCACGCCCTGCCCGACGGTGAGCAGATCGCGGTGGTCAATGTCATGGGCCGCGTCTTCATGAACCAGCTCGACTCGCCGTTCGGCGCCATGGATGATCTGCTCGACGGCGCCGCGGAGCCGTTGCCGCCGGTACGAATCGTCGACTTCCACTGTGAGATCACCAGTGAGAAGAACGCGATGGGCTGGTACCTCGATGGGCGGGTCAGCGCCGTGGTCGGCACCCACACCCACGTCCCGACTGCCGACGCCCGGCTGCTACCAAGGGGGACGGCGTATATCAGCGACGTGGGCATGACCGGACCCCGTGACTCGGTGATCGGCTTCAGCCTGGAGACCGTCCTGCCACGCTTCCTGACCCATCTGCCCACCCGCTTCGCAGTGGCCGACGGCCCGGTCAGCCTCAATGCGGTGGTGATCGAGGCCGAATGCGCCAGCGGGCGCGCGCGCTCGATCACCCAGGTCCAGCGGCTCATCGAGGTCTGACACATAAGGCCGATGCGCTCGCCGCCGATTGCCGCCCTGGTCGGACCAACCGCCTCCGGCAAGACCGAGTTGGCGCTGGCGATGGCCCGCACGGTCCCGCTCGAGATCCTGATCGCCGACTCACGCCAGGTCTACCGGGGGATGAACGCCGCCACGGCCAAGGCCGATGCGACCGCCCGCGCGGCGGTGCCCCATCACCTGATCGACCTGGCCACGCCGGACCAGGCATTCAGCCTGGCGGACTGGCTGGCGGCCGCGCGACGGCTCATTCCGGAGGTCGCTGCGCGCGAACGGCTCGCCCTGGTGGTGGGCGGCACCGGGCTGTACGTGAGCGCGCTGCTCGACGGCTACCAGCTGGACGCCACGCCTCCGTCACCTCACCTCCGCCATACCCTGGCCGAGGAGCTGGAGCGGGTGGGAATCGGGTCGCTGGCGTCTCGCCTCGAGCGCATTGATCCAGCCGCTGCCGCGCGCACGGATCTGCACAATCCGCGGCGCGTCGTCCGCGCCCTCGAGCTCGCCGGCAGCCGTGGCGGCAGTTCCCCTGTACCCGCCACAGAGCCATGGCGCGGACCGCTGGTGATCATCGGACTGCGTCGCCCGATGATCGTGCTGCGCCGGCGGATCGCGGAGCGCACGGCGGGATTCTTCGCCAACGGCCTGCTGGATGAGGTCCGCGGCCTGCTGGCCGCCGGCTATGGTCCCGATCTGCCGCCCATGAGCGGACATGGCTACCGGGAAGCCGCCCGTCACCTGGCGGGGGGGTCAGATCTCGACGAGGCGATCGCCGATACGGTGCGCCGCACGAGGCAGTACGCAAAGCGGCAGATGACCTGGTTCCGGCGTGACCCGCGCGTCGTCTGGCTGGATGCCGGCGACGGTCCAGCCGATGACCCGATCATCGTCGAGCTGGCCGTCTCGCTGCTGTCGGCCCTCAGCCGCTAGCGGCTACCATGGGCCGCCTGATGCCACGCACCGCACGCCTCAGCGACCTGACCGCTCCCGAGGAGCGCGCCTTCCTCATCGGTCTCGATGTGCCGAACGATGGGCGCTGGCCCGTGGAGCGCAGCCTCGCCGAGCTGGCCGCGCTTGCCGAGACCGCCGGGGCGGTGGTGGTGGGCAGCGCCTCGCAGCGGCGCCGCGCGCCTGACCCGGTCTGGTATTTCGGCAAGGGACGTGCCGCGGAGCTCGTCGACGAGAAGGGGGCGACCGACTTCAACGTGCTGCTCGTCGACGACGAGCTGCGGCCAAACCAGCAGCGGAGCCTCGAGGAGCTGCTCGGGATCAAGGTGCTCGACCGCTCGGCGCTGATCATCGACATCTTCGCGCGGCACGCCAGGACCCGAGAGGGGAGGCTGCAGGTCGAGCTGGCCGCGCTCGAGTACCACCTGCCGCGGCTGACCCGGTTGTGGACCCACCTGTCGCGGACCGGAGGCGGCATCGGGACCCGTGGCCCCGGAGAGAGCCAGCTGGAGACGGACCGCCGGCTCATCCGCGAGAAGATCAGGAAGGTGCGCGGCGAGCTGGAAGAGGTCAAGCGCCAGCGGGCCACCGCGGCACGCCACCGTGACGCCGCGCAGGTCGCCAGCGTGGCCCTCGTCGGCTACACCAACACCGGCAAGAGCACGCTGCTCAATGCGCTGGCCCAGGCCAACGTGTACGCCGCGGACATGCTCTTTGCGACGCTCGATCCCACCAGCCGCGCGGTGACCCTGCCTTCCGGCCAGCGCGTGGTGATGACCGACACGGTCGGGTTCCTCAACAAGCTGCCTCACGACCTGGTCGACGCGTTCCGCGCCACGCTCGAGGAGGTGCTGCGCGCCGATCTGCTGGTCGAGGTGGTCGACGCCGCCGATCCTGACTTCGTGGCTCAGCAGGCCGCGGTGCAGGCGGTGCTCGACGAGCTGGGAGCCGGCGACAAGCCGCGCATCACCGTCTTCAACAAGATCGACCTGCTCGACGCCGACCTGCGTGCCGGCTCGGGACCGATGGGTGAGCATGCCGTGCTGGCCAGCGCGCTGAGCGGTGAGGGGCTCGAGGCACTGCTCGAGCGCATCGGATCCGTGCTCCGCAGCCAGATGGAGGCCATCGATGCGGTGGTGCCGTACGCTCGCGGCGAGCTGGTGGCACGGGCCAGGGCCGCCGGCGACGTGGCCGAGCGCTATACGGAGCGTGGAGTGAGGTTGTCGGGACACCTGCCGCAGGCGATCGCCGCGGAAGTGCGAGCTGCGTCCCCGGTGCGGCGGCGGGGACCCTAACCGAACGTCTGTTCTAAGCGACCCCCGCCGGAGCGGGGGAGAGGTGCCTAGAAGACCCGGTGGCCCAGAACGGAGCTGCCGGGGGTACGCTCGGAGACCCGGAAGGTCCGCCACGAGCGCCAGACGCGCTGACGAATGGCAAGACCGGCGCCCAGGTACAGCGCGGCCACGATGATCAGCGAGCCGTAGCCGGCAGCCAGAGCCCCCAGCTCCGTGCCCACTGCGCCGCCACCGGCCACCATCACGGTGCCCGCGACGAGGCCTGCCCACATGGCGCGCCACATCCAAGAAGTTCTCATGAGCACAAGGTAAGCGTGCGCGAGCGTGGCGCCCATCCACCACTTGGCACGGACGGGCATCCATTCGTCCCGGTTGAGCCCCCTTACGCTTCCGCAAAGAGATGTTATGTGACGTTGCCCAAAGGTGGGAGACCCGCTGGTGGGTGCGATGATCTCTCCACCACGCCGCCAGGAGGAGCCATGCAGACCATCGGAATCGTGCTGAACGTGGGCGGGGACAAGGTTGAGGAGTTCGAGACCGGCTTCCGAGAGATGGAAGCGCCGATCTGGGCCGATCTGCACGCCCGCGGCGTGCTGACCATGGCGACCCTCACCAAGCTGGATATCAGCACAAAAAAGGCCGACGGTGCGATCCAGTACCTCGTGGTGGCCATCTTCGCGACCGATGAGGGTCACCATGAGCACGACAACGATCCCCGCTTCGACGTCTGGAACAAGCGGGCCGATGCCTATCAGGTCCACGAGCCGTTCGTCTTCGGCGGCGACACGATCGTCAACGTAGGTCCCTAGGCGCCTCAGTTGACGCGGGCCGAGCGGCCCTCCCAGAACGGCTCGCGGAGCTCGGCCTTCAGGATCTTTGCGGTGCCGCCCTTCGGGAGTGACTCCCGGAACTCGATCTGTCGCGGAACCTTGAAGTCGGCCAGCTGCGTGCGGACGTGGGTGCGCAGCTCCTGCGCGGTCGCGGATGCATCGGGCTTGAGCACGACCAGGGCGACCGGCACCTCGCCCCAGCGGTCGTCAGGAGCGGCCACTACGGCCACCTCCAGCACGGTGGGATGCGAGGCGAAGGCGTTCTCGATCTCGACCGAGCTGATGTTCTCTCCCCCGCGGATGATGATGTCCTTGGATCGGTCCTTGATGAGGATGTAGCCGGCCTCGTCGATGGTCGCCATGTCCCCGGTATGGAACCAGCCGTCACGGATCTTTTCCGCCGTCCCTTCTGGATCGCGGTAGTAGCCCTCCATGACGGTGTGCGAGCGGGCCACGATCTCGCCGATCTGCTCGCCGTCGCGCCGCACGTCGCCTCCCTCCTGGTCGACGACGCGCAGGTTGACCCCGGCAATGGCATAGCCGGTCATCGCCTGACGGGCAGCGGCCTTCTCCGGCGCCTCGGTCGCGGTGAGGGCCGCACGCGGCCAGGCGAGCGACAGGATCGGCGTCGTCTCGGACAGGCCGTAGCCGACGATCGCCAGGCAGCCGAGCTTCTCCTCGATGGTGCGCACCAGGGTCGGTGATGCGGGCGAGCCGCCGATGAGGGCCACCTTCAGGCTCGACAGGTCGTGGGAGCCGAGCTCCGGAGAGTTCACGACGGCGTTGAAGATGGTGGGCACGCCAAGGAGATAGGTCACGCTGTGCTCGGCCACGAGCCGCAGGAGTGCTCCGGGGTCGAACTTGCGGAGCATGACGTGTCTCCCGCCGACCAGAGTCATCCAGTGCGGCGCGCCCCAGCCGTTGACATGGAAGAGCGGGACGACGTGCAGCATCGTGTCCGCATCGGTCACGCGCAGCGCGAGCGCGCTGTCGAGCGCGTGCAAGTACAGGTTGCGATGGGTCAGGACCACGCCCTTGGGCCGTCCGGTGGTGCCCGAGGTGTAGAAGAGCTCCGCCATGGCGTCCTCGTCGACGTCGGGCGCCTCATAGGCCGCTGACGCGCCGGCCAAGAGCGCCTCGTACTCGTGGGTCGCCGGCCCCTGGATCGGTCCTTCGAGCACCACCCAGGCCTTGACGCCCGGCAGGCCGGGGCGCAGCGCCTCGACCATCGGTCTGAAGTCGGCGTGGTAGAAGACCGCGGTCGAGCCGGCATGGTCCAGGATGTAGGCGATCTCAGGCGGCGCCAGGCGGATGTTGACCGGATTCAGGACGGCGCCGGCCTCGAGCACGCCGTAGTAGGCCTCCAGCAGCTGGTGACAGTTGTAGCTGATGAAAGTGACCCGATCCCCCGGCTGCACCCCCAGGCCGCGCAGCGCGTTTGCCAGCAAGTGCGTCCGCTCGGCGTACTGCGTGTAGGTGAAGTGGCGCTCGCCGTCGATGACCGCCTCGACGTTGCCGAACAGCGCATCCGCGCGATCACGAAACTCGAGGACGGAGAGAGGGATCCGCATGGTTCAGGAGCCTCCTTGTCGGGTCAGCGCTCGGCCTGGACTCCCAGCGTCACGGCCGCGGCGATCACGGCTACGGCCAGCGCCACCGCGTCGGCCCGGCTCAGCGCGGCATCGCCGGCGAAATACTGCGTTGCCGCAGAGGGAATGGCGCCGAGGATGGGCGGCACCACGATCCAGCCCAGGACCAGCACCGTGGGCGCCATCGCGCCGGGCAGGCGCAGCGAGCGGATCACCACCGCGGTGAGCAGGCCCAGGAAAGCCGCCAGTAGCAGGATGAGGATGACCGCCGGCTGATCCTTCGCTCCCGAGGCCTGGACCAGACGGACGAGTCCCTGCCCAAGGACCGCAACGCCCAGCGACAGGATGGCGGTCATCACCACCGCACGGGCGCCGCTCATGAGGTCCTACAGGCTCCGCGTCTGGGTCAGCACGCCGGCCTTGAGCGCCTCGGCCAGCCCGCGTGCGATCTGGTAGGACTTGCCCGCCCCCATGACCAGCACCGCGTCCCCGGGGCGCAGGTGCTCGGCGACGTAGGTGGTCGCCTGGTCGACGTCCCCGCCGGCCATGGTCGAGATCGCGGAGAGGCGCTCGATCGCGTCGGCCAGCTGCTCCGCCGACGTGGCGCGCAGCGACGCATCGGTATCGCGAGAGGCGAAGATGTCGACGATCACGACCTCATCGGCATCGGTGAAGGCGTGGGCAAACTCGTCGAGGAAGAGCGCGGTTCGGCTGTACATGTGCGGCTCGAAGACCGCCCATAGCCGCCGGTTTCCGACCTTCTGGCGCATGGCGGCCAGCGCAGCACGGACCTCGGTCGGATGGTGCGCGTAGTCGTCGTAGACGATCACGCCGGCAGTATCGGCGATCAGCTCCATGCGCCGTCCGGCTCCCGGGAACGAGCGGAGGCCGTCGGCCAGCGCCTGGGGTGACGCCCCCAGTTCATGGGCGAGGGTGAGGGCCGCAGTCGCGTTCAGGACGTTGTGCTCCCCCGCCAGGGGCGATTCGAACGCCTGTTCGAACAGTGTGAACCTCGTTCCCCCGCTCCCGTACGCCACGCTGTGGGCCACGACCTCGCCGCCAGGCCCATATCGCACGATCCGCCCTTCCCAGTCTCCCAGGCGCGCGAGGAGGGCCTGGGAGCCGATATCTGCCGCCGTGGTGAGCAGCAGCCGCCCGCCGAGGCGCTCAGCCTCCCCCATCCCCCGTACGAAGCGCTCCATGGAGTCCAGAACGGCGTTTCGATCGGCGAAGTAGTCGGGGTGGTCCATCTCGACGTTGGTCACGATCGCGCCCGCGGGGTGATAGTTGAGGAAGTTGTCGCCGAACTCATCGGCTTCCACCAGGAACGGCGCTCCCCTACCGGATCGCACGGTGGCTCCCCAGGCCGGGATGAAGGCGCCGACCTCGACGGTCGGGTCCATTCCGGCGCTCAGCAGGAGATGGCCGAGCAGGGCGGTGGTCGTCGATTTGCCATGCGTGCCGGTGACCGCCAGACCGATACGGCCTTCGGCCGCCATCAGCTCCCCGAGGAGCGCCTGCCAGGTAACGATGGGAAGCTGCGCCTCACGAGCCGCCACGAGCTCCGGCAGGTCGGGATTGGCGCGCAGGGCAGGGGTGATGACAACCCGATCCACGCCCGACAGGTGCGCGGGGTCGTGGCCGCTGATGACGCGAATCCCGGCGGCGTCCAGCGGCGGCGTGTACGGCGATGGCGTGTCCGCGTCGCAGCCGTCGATCGCCGCGCCGGCGTCATGCAGCAGCAGCGCCACCCCTGCGGCACCCGACCCGGCGATGCCGATCAGATGGATCCGTTCGCCGGTCCGCACCGTGGCGGCCTAGTGGCCGGCCGAGGCCGCCGCGACCTCAGCGATCGCCAGCTCGAATGCTGCCAGCGCCGCGGCGGCCTTGTTCCCCTCGCGATCGTGAGTCAGGCGCAGCTCCTCGATGCGAGCCGGATGCCCGGGCCGGGCGACGCCGACGAAATGCATGCCAACCGGCTTCTCCTCGCTGCCGCCGTCAGGCCCCGCGATGCCGGTCACGCTCACCCCCAGCTGCGCGCTGAAGCGGTGAGCGGCACCGGTGGCCATGGCCGCGGCGACCTCGGGGGAGACGGCGCCATGGCTTGCGATCAGCTCGTGGGGGACGCCGAGCCCGACCTCCTTGGCCAGGTTGGAGTAGCAGATCACACCCCCCGGGTAGTAGTCGCTCGCCCCGGGGATCATGGTCATGGCATGCCCGATCAGCCCACCGGTCGACGACTCGGCCGTCGCCATCTGCCACCCGATCTCGCGCAGCGCCGCTC